>Ga0209382_10002182_pt1 | contig 29137 bp, 27 predicted proteins | sample SoiMetdeltSBSDD5_FD_187599 | JGI IMG/M metagenome (GOLD analysis project Ga0209382, IMG submission 187599) | Bulk soil microbial communities from a Populus tree surrounding site in Tennessee, USA - Soil MetaG P. deltoides SBSDD5 (SPAdes) (version 2) | ecosystem: Environmental > Terrestrial >...
TGATCGCGACGAGGCCCGCGACGGCGCCCGACGCGGCGCCCAGCACGGTCGGCTTGCCGCGGCTCATCCACTCCGTGAACATCCAGCCGAGAGCCGCCGCGGCGGCGCCGGTGTTGGTCGCGGTGAAGGCGCTGACGGCGAGGCCGTTGGCCTCGAGTGCGCTGCCCGCGTTGAAGCCGAACCAGCCGACCCACAGCAGCGAGGCGCCCATGACCGTCATCGGCAGGTTGTGCGGCTGCATCGGCTGATGGCCGAAGCCGCGCCGCTTGCCGATCATGATCGCGCACACGAGCGCCGACACGCCCGACGAGATGTGAACGACCGTGCCGCCCGCGAAGTCGAGCGCGCCCTTCGCCTTGAGCCAGCCGCCGTCACCCCACACCCAGTGGGCGAGCGGGTCGTAGACGAACGTCGCCCACAAGATGGTGAAGAGCAGGAACGCCGAGAACTTCTTTCGCTCGGCGAACGTGCCGGTGATCAGCGCCGGCGTGATGATCGCGAACATCATCTGGAAGAGCATGAACGCCTGGTGCGGAATGGTCTTCGAGTACGCGTCGAACGGCTCGAGGCCGACGCCCCTCAGGCCAATCCAGTCCAGACCGCCGATGATCCCGCCCTTATCCGGCCCGAAGGCGAGGCTATAGCCCCAGAGCACCCACTGCACCGAGATGAGCGCGGCGATGATGAAGCTGTGCATCAGGGTCCCGAGCGCGTTCTTCTGGCGCACCATGCCGCCGTAGAAGAGCGCCAGGCCCGGCGCCGTCATCATGAGGACGAGCAGCGACGACGTGAGCATCCACGCCGTGTCGCCCTTGTCGATCTTCGAAGGGGCCGGGGCCGCGGCCGGCGCCGCCGCCGGAGCCGCCTGAGCGTCGGCGGCGGGGGCCGCCGGGGCCGCGGAGTTCTCGGCTGCCGGAGGGGTGGGCTGCTGCGCGTTCGCCACGACGACTGTGGCGGTCAGCGTCAGCAACATCGCCAGTGCGGTGATCATTCGCTTCACGGTTCGTCCTCCCTTTGTACGTTCTCTGCTACAGGGCGCTCTCGTCGCGCTCGCCCGTGCGGATACGGACAGCCGATTCGACGGGGTGCACGAAGATCTTGCCGTCGCCGATGTTCCCGGTCTTCGCGGCCGCCGACATGATTTCCGCAACCTTGTCCACGATGCGATCGGGGACCACGACCTCGATCTTGATCTTCGGGAGGAAGTCCACCGTGTACTCACCGCCGCGATAGAGCTCGGTGTGGCCCTTCTGCCGACCGAACCCGCGCACCTCCGAGACGGTCATCCCGATGACCCCGATGGAAGTGAGCGCCTCCTTCACGTCGTCGAGCTTGAAAGGCTTGATGATGGCCTCGATCTTTTTCATCTGGGATCCTCCCGGCGCGTTCGGTCAAGCAACCCCCATGCCCGGGCGTGCCCCGAGCCAAGAGTCGGAAAATCAGGCCCTTTCGAGGGGGCCTTCGATAGCAGCCGCTGGGCCTTGCCCAACGAATAGGCAAGCACGAGCGGAGTGCTCGCGATTCAGGCGGAAGGGCTGGTTGGGGCTGAGCGCGCGCCGGGCTAGGCGCGGCGCTGCGGGATGCCGTGCTTGCGCATCTTCGAATAGAGCGTCGGCCGGCGAAGCCCCAAGAGGGCCGCGGCGGCCTGCTTGTTCCAGCGCGTGGTCTCGAGCGCCTTGAGGATCGAGGCGCGCTCGATCTCCTCGAGCGAGCCGGCCGGCACTTGCGAGGGCGCGACCGCCGAGGTCCCGAGCCCGCCCTCACGGGCCGTGTGCTGCAGCTGCTCGGGCAGGTCTTCCAGGATGATCATGGGGCCGCGCGTCACCAGCACCGCGCGCTCGATCGCGTGCTGCAGCTCGCGCACGTTGCCGGGCCACGACCAGGAGAGCAGGCGGCGATACGCCTCAGGGTCGATGCCCTCCACCGGGCGCGCGTGCTTCGTACGATAGCGGTCGAGGAAAGCGCGAACGAGGATCGGGATGTCGTCGCGCCGCTCGCGCAGCGGCGGCACCTCGATCGACACGGTGTTGATCCGGAAGTACAGGTCCTGACGCAGATGGCCGTCGCGCAGCGCGACGTCCGGACTCTGGTTGGTCGAGCTGATGAGCCGGAAGTCGACGGGCACGGCCTTCGCCGAGCCGAGGCGGCGCACCATGCGCTCCTCGAGGACGCGCAGGAGCTTGGCCTGCAGATCCATCGGCATCTCGGTGATCTCGTCGAGCAGCAGCGAGCCGCCGTCGGCTTCCTCGAGCAGGCCGATCTTCTCGGTCATCGCGCCCGTGAACGCACCGCGCGTGTGGCCGAACAGCTCCGACTCGATCAGGTCTTTCGGCAGCGCCGCGCAGTTGATCTTGATCCACGGGCCGCCGCGCCGGTGGCTCTGCTCGTGCAGCGCGTTGGCCAGGAGCTCCTTGCCGGTACCGCTCTCGCCGATGATCAGCACGTTCGCATCCGCATCCGCGACCGCCGCGACCGTCTCGAGCACGCGCTGGATGCCCGGCGCGCTCCCGAGAATCTCGGTGTCGGTGACCTGGTCGACGAGCCGGCGCTTGAGGTCGGCGTTCTCCCCGACGAGCTTTCGGTGCTCGAGCGCATTCTCGAGCAGGCCGAGCAGCTCGTCCGGCTCGAACGGCTTCTCGAGGACGTGAAATGCTCCGGCGCCCTTCGTGGCTTCCATGGCCTTGCGCACCGAGCCGTACGCGGTGATGACGAGGACCTCGAGGACAGGATCGCGCCGCTTGAGCTCCCGCGTAAGCTGCAACCCATCCCCGTCGGGGAGCATCAGGTCCACGATCGCCGCGTGCGGCTCGCCCTGCACCAGCGCATTCAGCGCCTCGCGGACGCTGCCGGCCGTGCGTACGCCGTAGCCCTCGCTCTCGAGCGTCATGCGCAGGCCGTCGGCGATCGTCTTCTCGTCGTCGACGACGAGAATGGTCTGGTTACGTTTCATGGTCCGGGTTTTCCCTGATCACCGTTTCATCCTAACGAAGTATGCAAGCGCTGTGTGTTTCGCGACAGGAGCAGTCGACCGGTGGCTGGTCTGCGGCGTCACGCGCCCGAGCTCGGGCCGGGGGTGTCGGAGATCGGCTCGAGGGGAAGGCGGGCCTGAACGCGGGTGCCTTCGCCGACGCGGCTGGAGACCGTGAGCTCGCCGGCGTGCAGGTTGATGACCGAGCGCGCGATCGACATACCGAGCCCGGTGCCGTCCGGCTTGGTCGTGAAGAAGAGGTCGAAGGCGCGCGAGAGCGTCTCCTCGGTCATGCCCGGGCCTGTGTCCTCGATGGTGACCGTCACGCTCCCGGTCGCGGCCGAGTACGCCGTGGCCACCGTCAGCTTGCCCGCACCTTCGAGCGCCTCCAGCGCGTTCAGGATCAGATTCAGGAACGCCTTCTTCAGCTCGCGCGCGTCGAGCCTGGCCTCGGGGCACTTGGAATCGTACGCCGTGACGATGTTGACCCCTTCGGTCGGGCGGCGGGCCCGCGCGAGCTCCAGGCACTCGTCGAGCAGCGGGTGGAGCGAGGTCGGCACGCGATGGAGCTCGGGCGGCCGGCCGAACGCGGTGATCTCGGCGACGACGCTCGTGAGGTGGTCGACCGTGACCGCGATCTTGCCCGCGAGCTCCCTGCCCGCGGCATCGTTGACCTTCGAGAAGTGCTGCTCGAGGTGGCGCACGTAGAGCCTGAGACCGGCCAGCGGATTCTTCACCTCGTGCGCGACCTGGGTCGCCATGCGGCCGAGCGCGGCGACGGCGCCGCTCTTGAGGCTCTCGAGGTCGTGCGTGTTGCGGATCGCGATCGCGGCCTGCGACGAGAACAGCGCCAGCAGCTCCAGGTCGTCCTCGCCCGGCTCGAGCCGCGCCGACGTCTCGATCACGAGGGCGCCGGCCGGGCCGCGCTGGACGACCAGGGGCGCTGCGACGATCGTGCTGCCGTCGGTCCCCTCGGACGCGCTGGACATCGTGATCGGGACGCCCTTGTCCATCGCAGACGACGCGGCAGCCTCGAGACGGGTCCACACCGGCGGCGGCGATCCCGCGCTCGCCATCGGCACCAGACGACCCTGCTCGAGCTGGAACACGACGCAGCGGTCGGCGTCGGTCGCCTCGACGGTGGCCTGGGCGACGGAGTCGAGCACGCGGGTCATGACGCCCGAAGATGCCAGAGCCTGGCCCACCGTCAAGAGCCGCTCGCGGTCGCGCGCCCAGCGGCGCGTGGCCAGGGTGCGCGCGATCTTCGAGCGGAGCTCGTCGCGCACGAAGGGCTTGGTGAGGTAGTCGAAAGCGCCGCGGCGGACGGCCTCGACGGCGGTCTGGATCGTGCCGTGCGCCGTCATGATCAGCACCGGCAGGCGCGGCTGGCGCTCGTGGAGCCCTTCCATCAGGCGCATGCCGTCCGTGGGCTCCATGCGCAGATCGAGCAGGGCGAGATCGAAGCGGGACGCCTCGGTCGCCTCAAGCGCTTTGCGGGGATCGCTCGTGGCCACCACGTCGAAGCCCATCGCGGTGAGGCGCATCTCGAGCACCTCGAGGATCGCCGCGTCGTCGTCGACCACCAGGACCTTCTGCTTCACGGTCGTGTCACTTTCGCTTCTCCAGTTGCAGGTCGATTTGCTTGAGCCGCTCGAGGTCGGCGCGGAGCTTGTCGGCTTCCTGACGCACCCGAGTGAGGTCGCCCTCGCGCTTGGTGAGCTCGTCGCGAACCCGGGAAAGCTCCAGATTGAGGCGCGCGATCTCGTCGCGGGTCGTCATGATCGAGGCGACCGCGTCGCGGCGCGCCCGCACGGCCTGCGAGTCGTCGGAATACTGCGCGAGGTAGGCGTCGTACGCGGCGACCGCCGACCGGTAGTCGCCGTCAGCGGTGAGCCGGTCGGCCTTCGCCAGCATGCTCGAGGACGCCCCGAACGGGTTCGTGAAGAACGTCGAGCCGCAGCCGCCCAGGAGCAGGCTGAGCACGACCGCTACCGAGATCCGCGTCATGAGCGCGGCAAGAGCACGGTGAACCGGCTCCCCTTTCCTTCGTGCGACTCCACGGTGACGCGTCCGCCGTGCGCTTGCGCGACGCCGCGGACGATCGCGAGCCCCAGGCCCGTGCCGCCGCGATCGCCGTGCGCCTGGCGATACGGCTCGAACACGTGCGGCAGCTCGGCCGGCGGGATCCCGATCCCGGTGTCCTCCACCTGGATCTCGAGCTCCGATCCGGTCGAGACCACTCGCGCCACGACGCGGCCGCCGCGCTTGGTGAAGCGGATCGCGTTGCCGACGAGGTTGACGACGACCTGGAAGAGCCGCGTCTCATCGCCCACGAGCACGAAGTCCTCGCCCACGAGATCGCGCTCGAGCGTGACCCCGGAGTGGTCGGCGCTCGGCTTGAGCTCCTCGACCGCGCGGGTGACGACCTTGTCGAGATCGAGGCGGACCCGCTGGATGGGGAGCACGCCTGCCCGCAGTCGCGAGACTTCCAGGATCTGGTTGACGAGCCCGAGCAGCCGGTCGGCGCCGGCGGCGATGATCTCGACCAGGCGCCGCTGCTTGTCGTTGAGGGGGCCCGAGATGCGGTCGCGCAAGAGGTGCGCGCCTTCGCGAATCGACGTGAGCGGCGAGCGGAGCTCGTGGGACACGGACGCGAAGAACTCTTCCTTCGTGTCCTCCATGCGGCGCAGCTCCCGCGCCATCTGGCTGAACGCGCGGGCCAGCTGCCCCACCTCGTCGCGCCCTTCGACCGCGATCGGCTCCTCGAACGAGCCGGACGCCACCGCCGAGGTGGCGGCGGAGAGCTTCTGGAGCGACTGCGTGAGCCGGTGGGCGATGAGCCCGCTGCCGAGCAGCGCCAGCCCGACCGCCGCCCCGAGCGCGACCAGCACGCCGGACCACGTGCGCGCCTCCAGGCGCGCGACCTCGGCCTGCGCCTGCAAGACGTCGGCGTGCATCGATTCCGTCAGCGCGTCGAGGCTCGTCTCGACGCGCTCGGCGAGCGACCGCGACGCCCCTTCCGACAGGGCCGCCGCCCGCTGCCGCTGATTGCGCCCGAGGAGCGTCTGGATCTGCCCGACCGTGCCGTAGTACCGCTCGAACGACTCCGTCGCGTCGTCCAGCAGGCGCACCTCTTGCGCGTTCGTCGTGTACTCGCGCAGGCGGATGAGGCTCGTGCGCAGCCGCTCGGCGCGCTCGTTCCAGGCGGTGATGAACCGTGAGTCATTGAGGACCAGGAACCGCGCTTCGAGCCGGACGAGCGCGGGAACCGTGTCGCGACTCGAGGCCGCGAGCCGCAGGGCGGGGACGGTGCGGGTGGTGATCTCGCGGTTGACGGAGGCCAGGCGCCCGACCGCACGCAGGCTCAGGACGCCCACGACGCCGAGCACGACGACGACCACCGCGGACGTCAGAAATATCTTCGAGGCGAGCCGCATTCCGCCTCTCACTCTGCGTGAGATCGAATCTCTGCCGGCGGAGCCGCCGGAGCGCGTTGAGTCGGCGCGAGCTTGGCAATGAGCCGCCGCTGATCGTCAAAGACGTCGACGTCGAAAGTCGTACGACCACGATGGACGATGTAGGGCTCGACTGTCAAGGTCCCCGGAACGGCGTTTCGAATAGGCTTTACCGCTAGTTGGGGCAGCGCCCCGCCTCCGCCGGCGGCCTGCCGTGACACCAGACCGTGAGGATCGACATCGCGGCTGGTGTCACGCCGGGAATGCGCGAGGCCTGGCCGAGCGAGCGCGGCCGCACCTGCACGAGCCGCTCGCGGATCTCGGTCGACAGACCGGGCACCGCGCGGTAGTCGAGGCCGTCGGGGATCAGCCGCTGCTCGAGCCGCTTGAACCGCGCGACGTCGGCGAGCATGCGGCGGATGTACCCCTCGTACTTCGCCGAGACCTCGACCTGACGCGCGACGTCGATGTCCGTGAGCGCCTCGGGGTCGAGCCGCTGGACGTCGGCGTAGGTCACCTCCGGCCGGCGGAGCAGCTGGAGCAGCGGCGTGCCGCCCACCCGCGTGCTCTCCAGGCGTCGAATCTCCGACGCCGTTCGCGCGCGGCGCGCTTCGACGGCCGCGTGGCGCTCGCGCGACACGAGCCCGAGGCGAAACCCCGCCGGTGTGAGACGCAGGTCCGCGTTGTCCTCGCGAAGCAGGAGCCGGTACTCCGCGCGCGAGGTGAACATGCGATACGGCTCGAGCGTGCCCTTGGTCACCAGATCGTCGACGAGGACCGCCATGTAGCACTCGGAGCGATCCGGCAAGAACGGCTCGCGACCGAGCACGGCTGCTGCCGCGTTCACTCCGGCCCAGAGGCCGAGGGCAGCGGCCTCCTCGTAGCCCGTGGTGCCGTTGATCTGCCCGGCCAGATAGAGGCCGGGCGCCGCGCGGCACTCGAGCGTCGGCGACAGCTGCGTGGGATGCACGAAGTCGTACTCGATCGCGTAGCCCGGGCGCATCAGCTCCGCGCGCTCGAGGCCGGGGATCGAGCGCACGAGCGCTTCCTGCGCGTCGGGCGGGAGGCTCGTCGAGATCCCGTTCGCGTACACCTCCTCGGTGTCGAGCCCGTCCGGCTCCAGGATCACCTGGTGGCGATCGCGATCGGCGAACCGCTTGACCTTGTCCTCGATGGACGGGCAGTAGCGCACGCCGGTCGCGTCGATCATGCCTGAGTAGAGCGGCGAACGATCGAGGTTCGCCCGCACGATGTCGTGAGTGCGCGGCGTCGTGTACGTGACGTGGCACGCCACCTGGGGCAGCTCGAGCCGCTCGGTGGCCCAGTGAAACGGCCACGGCTCGGCGTCGCCAAGCTGCGCCTCGAGCCCCGCATAGTCGATCGTCGAGGCGCGCAGCCGCGGCGAGGTGCCGGTCTTGAGCCGTCCGAGCGTGAGCCCGAGCTCGGCGAGAGCCTGCGAGAGATCGACCGACGCAAACTCGCCGGCGCGGCCGGCGCTGTGACGGGCCAGGCCCACGTGAATCAGGCCGCGCAGGAAGGTTCCGGTCGTCGCGATCACGGCGCGCGCGCCGTACCGCACGCCGATCTGGTCCTCGACGCCCGCGACGCGCCCGCCTTCGAGAACGAAGCGCGCCGCCTGGCCTTGCCGCACCTCGAGGTTCGGCTCGCGCTCGACCGTGCGCTTCATCGCGCCGCGGTAGCGGGCGCGATCGCACTGCGCACGCGAGGCGCGTACCGCCGGCCCGCGCGAGGCGTTGAGCGTCTTGAACTGGATCGCGGCGCGGTCGGTGTTCTTGCCCATCTCGCCGCCGAGCGCGTCGATCTCGCGGACCAGATGGCCCTTGGCGGTGCCGCCGACGGCCGGATTACAGGACATCTGACCGATGGCGTCGAGGTTCATCGTGAGGAGCAGCGTCCGGCAACCCATGCGTGCTGAAGCCAGCGCCGCTTCGCACCCCGCATGCCCGGCGCCGATTACGACGACGTCAAAGAATTGCATTCCGCTTAGTGATACCATATCGCCCGTCGCGTTCCAGGAAACCCCTTTCTCGGAGGCAAGGTCGTGGAGTTCGGGTTCTCGCTGCCGGGTCGCGGCCCGTTGGCCGGCATCGACGTGGTCCTCAAGCTCGCCGAGAAAGCCGACGCGCTTCGGTTCGATTCGCTGTTCGTGACCGATCACATCGTGATGCCGGCCTCGTCGGCCAAGTCGGTGTATCCGTACACCACCAGCGGGCAATTCCCCGGCGGGCTCGCGCAGGACTATCTCGAGCCCCTCGCGACCTTGAGCCACCTCGCGCACGCGACCAAGCGGGCGAAGCTCGGCATCAGCGTGCTGGTCATTCCCTACCGCAATCCGCTGCTCGCCGCGAAGATGCTCGCGACGATCGACGTGCTCTCGAAGGGCCGGGTGATCCTGGGCGCGGGCGTCGGCTGGCTGCGCGAGGAGTTCGAGGCGCTCGGGGCGCCGCCGTTCGAGGAGCGCGGCGCGGTGACCGAGGAGTACATCAAGCTGATGCGCGCGGCGTGGACGACCGACCCGGTCAGCTTCGAGAGCAAGCACTACTCGGTCCGCGACGTCCACGTGCTGCCCAAGCCGGTGCAGCGCGGCGGCATTCCCGTGTGGATCGGCGGCCACACCGGCGCCGCCGTCCGGCGCGCCGGCGCGATCGGCGACGGCTGGCATCCGATCGGGATGCGCCCGCCGGCGATGCTCGGCCCCGAGGAATACGCCGCCAAGGTCGAGGAGCTCCGCGCTTCGGCGCGGCGCGCCGGCCGTGATCCCAAATCGATCACGTTGACGATCCGCGTGCCCATGGAAGTGCGCGGCAAGAACACCAAGGCGGCCGCCGGCGACCGGCCGCCGTTCCAGGGCACCGCCGAGGAAATCGCCGCCGACATCCGCCGCTACCAGGCGCTCGGCGTCTCGCACTTCGTCTTCGACCACACGGTGCAGGAGCTGCGCGCGGTGCTCGCGAACATGGAGCGCTTTGCGAGCGACGTGCGGCCCATGCTGGCGCGCGCGGGCGTCGCTCGCGGCGGCGCGGCGGCGCGCGCGAAGACAGCGACGAAGAAGAAGGCCTCGCGGCGGCGCGGATGATCTCGCATCAGGACGCGTGCGCGCTCATCGAGACGCCCTCGGCCGGCCTGGACGAGCTCCTCGCCCGCGCCGGCGAGATGCGCGATCGGGGACGCGGACGCACCATCACGTTCTCGGCGAAGGTCTTCGTGCCGCTCACGACGCTCTGCCGCGATTACTGCGGCTATTGCACCTTCCGCCGCGATCCGGGCGAGCCCGGCGCCCACACGATGGAGCCCGACGAGGTCGTGGCGCTCGCGCAGGCCGGCGGGCGGCTCGGCGCGAAGGAAGCGCTGTTCTCGCTGGGCGACAAGCCGGAGGCGCTCTTCGCGAGCCATCGCGAGTTCCTCAAGCGGCACGGCCACCGCACCACGCTGTCGTACCTGCGGGCTGTGTGTACGGCGGTCCTGGCGGACTCGCCGCTCCTGCCCCACGCCAACCCGGGCGTGATGGGCGAGCGCGACCTGGCGGCGCTGCGCGAGGTGAACGTGAGCATGGGCATCATGCTCGAGACGGTGTCCGAGCGGCTCCTCGGGCGCGGCCTGGCGCACGATCGGGCGCCCGACAAGGTGCCGGCGCGCCGTCTGCGCACGATCGCGCTCGCCGGCAAGCTCGGCATCCCGTTCACGACGGGCCTGCTCATCGGCATCGGCGAGACGCGGCGCGAGCGGGTCGACACGCTGGTCGCGATCCGCGACCTCCACGAGAAGCACGGCCACATCCAGGAGGTCATCGTCCAGAACTTCCGGGCCAAGCCGCGCATCCCAATGCACGACGCGCCCGAGCCCTCGCTCGAGGATCTCCTGTGGACCCTGGCGGTGGCGCGCTTGATCCTCGGCCCGGACGTGAACATCCAGGCGCCGCCGAACCTGTCGCCGCGCGTGTACCCGCGGCTGCTCGCGGCGGGCCTCAACGACTGGGGCGGCATCTCGCCGCTCACGCTCGATCACATCAACCCAGAGAAACCGTGGCCGCTGATCCCCGAGCTCCGGCGCGCGACCGAGAACGAGGGCTTCGTCCTGCGCGAGCGTCTCGCGATCTATCCCGAGTTCGCGACGCGCGCCGAGTACCTGGACGAGAGCCTGCGCGCGCGCGTGCAGACCTTGGTCGACGAGCGCGGTCTCGTCAAGGAATCCCATGAACGCTGGCGCCGCTGGTAGTCTGCTCGGCTCGCTCGACTGGGTCTCGCGCGACCTTCGCCCGATCCTCGTGCGTGCCCTCGAGGGCCACGAGATCTCGGTCGATGAAGGCGTCGCGCTCACCTCAGCCGAGGGCCGCGACCTGCATGCGCTGACCCTGGTGGCCGACGAGCTCAGGCGCCGGCAGGCGGGCGACGTCGTGACGTACGTCGTCAATCGCAACGTCAACTTCACCAACGTCTGCATCAAGCACTGCACGTTCTGCGCGTTCAGCCGCGATCACCGCGAGGAAGAAGGCTACTTCCTGCCGGTCGCGGAGGTCGTGCGCCGAGCCCAGGAGGCGCACGATCTCGGCGCCACCGAGGTGTGCATCCAGGCGGGGCTTCCGCCGAAGCTCGACGGCCGCTACTACATCGATCTGACGCGCGCGATCACGACGGCGCTGCCGGCGCTGCACATCCACGCGTTCTCACCCGAAGAAGTGCTCTACGGCTCGGTGCGCTCCGGCCTGCCGATCAAGGAGTACCTGAGCGAGCTCAAGGCGGCCGGCCTCGGCACCTTGCCGGGCACCTCCGCTGAGATCCTCGACCAGTCGATCCGGGACGTAATCGCGCGCGGCCGGATCACCGTCGATCAGTGGGTCGACGTGATCACGACCGCGCACGCCCTCGGCATCCGCACGACCTCGACGATCATGTACGGCCACGTCGAGACCCCGGCGCACTGGATCCGGCACATGGCGCTCCTGCGCGCGATCCAGAAGGACACCGGCGGCTTCACCGAGTTCGTCCCGCTCTCGCTGATCCACTCCGAAGCGCCGATGTACTCGAAGGGCCTCGTCCCCGGCGTCCGGCCCGGCGCCACCGGGGCCGAGGTCGTCAAGATGCACGCGCTCGCGCGGCTCATGCTCGGCGCGACGTTCCGTAACATCCAGTCGTCCTGGGTCAAGGAAGGGCCGAAGCTGGCTCAGCTCCTCCTCGACGCCGGGGCCAACGACGTCGGCGGCACCCTGATCAACGAGTCGATCTCCACGTCGGCCGGCGCCCAGTACGGCCAGCTCGTGGGGCCGGCCGAGCTGCACCGCCTGATCCGCGACGTCGGGCGCGTGCCCGCGCAGCGCGACACCGTGTACGGCCTCATTCGAACCTATAGAGACGGTGAGAACCCCGATTCACCCCTGGACAAGATCGACGACGCCGAGTCCCGTTTCGGCTCCTATCGCCGACTGATCGCGTCGGGAGAGTTTCGCTTCACGCGCGGCTAGCCGCGCCGGGTAGGCCTGTGGTAATAATGCAGTTCGCGTTCAACCACCACCATCCTCGATCGACAGGAGGTCACCTGTGGCGAAAACGATGACGAAGTCTGCAACGGTCGCGTACCTTGCGGAGAAGACCAGCCTCACCCGGAAGCAGATCGAGGGTATCCTCGACGAGACGCTCAACCTCGCCTCCAAGGAAGCGAAGAAGAGCGGCGTGTTCCTCCTGCCGGGCTTCGGGAAGCTGGTGCTCGCCAACCGCAAGGCGCGGATCGGGCGCAATCCACAAACGGGCGAGCCTATCAAGATCCCGGCCAAGCGCGTTTGCAAGTTCCGCCTGGCCAAGAGCCTGAAGGACGCGGTGCTTGGCAAGAAGTAGGACTGGACCTCGCGCGGGGGGCCCTCAGCCCGCCGCCGCCCCAGCTCCCTCACTCGCGTCTGCGACCGTTCCGCGGGTCTGGCAGGGAATCGGATACCGTCCCCTGCCGGACGCCGCGATGGCCCGCCCGCTCTTCGATTTCGCCGCGGTCCCATGGCCCGCCAGCGACGCCGTCGCCGTCGCGTGGGGGGCGACGGACGGCGGTCAGCGCCTGATCGGCGCCGTGGTCGGAGAGCGGAGCGGTCTCGCCATGCTGCTGCACGGCCCCGTGCTCAAAGCCGAGACCGAGCCGCTCGAGATCGCCTCGCAGCTCGTCGCCGCTGTGCTCGACCACGCCACCGCCTCGGGCGTCGTCACGCTGTTCGCGCGGCCCCTGAGCCTCGACCGCGTGTGGATTCGCTTCGGCTTCATCCCCGTGCCCGAGACCACCCTGCCTTCCGAGCTGACGGGGCGGCCGGGAGCGGGACTCTACGCGTGGCGCGGCGGCACCGCGCTGTGGACCCTGCGCGAAAACCTCCGCGACTGAGATGCGCGTCGTCACGCTCGCCGGCGGCACCGGCGCCGCCAAGCTCATCCGCGGCCTCGCGACGTGCGTGCCGCAGGCCGAGCTCACCGTCATCGGCAACACCGGCGATGACACAGAGGTCTGGGGTCTCCGGATCTCGCCCGATCTGGACACGGTCATGTACGCGCTCGCCGGCATGCTCGACGTCGAGCGCGGCTGGGGATTGGCCGGTGAGACGTTCAATTGCCTGGCCGCCATGGCCGCTTACGGCGCCGACACGTGGTTCAACCTCGGCGACCGCGACCTGGCGACCCATCTCACTCGCACCCGCGCGCTCGCCGAGGGGCGGGCGCTCTCGGCGGTAACCGCGCGGCTCTGCGCCGACCTCGGCGTCGGCGCCCGCATCCTGCCGATGAGCGACGAGCCCGTTCGGACCATGATCCGAACTCCGGGTGGGCGTCTCACGTTTCAGGAATATTTCGTCCGCGAGAAGGCTGTGGTCGAGGTCGTCGGCGTCGACTACGAGGGCGCGGCGAGCGCCCGTCCGGCTCCCGGTGTCGTCGAGGCGATTGGGGCCGCCGACGTGGTGGTCGTGTGTCCCTCCAATCCCGTGACGTCCATCGGGCCGATCCTCGCGGTGCCCGGCATCGTGCAGGCACTCGGGTCGACGACGGCGCCGGTCATCGGCGTCAGTCCGATCGTCGGGGGCTCGGCGGTCAGTGGGCCGGCCGCGGCGCTCATGCGCGTCCGCGCGCTCGCCGTCTCGCCGCTCGGCGTCGGCGCCGCGTACGCGCCATGGCTTCGCCGGCTCCTGATCGACGAGGGCGATCGCGGCGTCGTCCCGGAGCTGGCGCGAACCGGCGTCGAGGCGACGGTCGGCGAGATCATCATGACCAGTCGCGCGCACGAGAGCGCGCTCGGCCGCCGGATACTGGACCTCGCGCGGGAGCCGCGCGCGCGATGAAGAACGGGAGCGCCCCGCGCCTGATCGTGGCCGTGCCGGTGAAGGACCTGACGCACGCCAAGCAGCGTCTGACGAACGCGCTCACACCAGGCGAGCGCAGCGAGCTGGCGCGCGCGATGCTGCGCGACGTGCTCCGGGCGCTTGCCGGCGCGCGCGTGGACCGGGTGTGGGTCGTCACGCGCGATGACGCCGCCGCGGCCATCGCGCGCGAGCTCGGCGCCGAGCCGATGTCCGAGCCGGAGAATCGCGGTCACACCGCGGCCGTCGCGCTCGCGCAGGCCGAGGCGGCTCGCGGGGGCGTCCGCGGATTCGTGACCATTCCCGGCGACGTCCCCTGCGTCACGAGCGACGAGATCTCCCGGATGATCGAGGCGATGCGGGACGGCGCGGCCGTGTTCGTTCCGTCGCGCTCGGGTCACGGCACCAACGGCGTGGCGCTGATGCCGCCTGGAGCGATGCCACTCACGTTCGGCGAGCCGTCCTTCGTGCGCCATCTGGCCGCGGCGCGCCAGCGGAGCCTTGAGCCACTGGTCCTCTCGCTGCCGGGTCTCGGGCTCGACGTGGATTCGCCCGAGGACCTCGCCGCGCTCCTGGCCGAGCCGACCGATACCGATACGAGCCGACTGGTCTCCCGCTGGCGCGACCGCCTCGCGTCGCGCACCGACTCGAGCGCGAAAATCGCCGACCGATGAACCGCCGCCGGAAATACACCACGGGGCCCGCCAACAGCGAGCCGAGTCGCTGGACAGCCAGCGATGAATGTGCCGTGCGGAGCCGGCTCGCGCCTATCTCAGGCCACCCTCGGTACAAGCCGGCCTCATGGACCCCGCTACAGCGGAGCCGGCTCGCACCTGTGTCAGGCCACCCTCGGTCCGAACCGGCCTCGACGACCCCGCTACAATGACCCGCCGGCTCGCGCCTGCGTCAGGCCACCCTCGGTCCGAACCGGCCTCGACGACCCCGCTACAATGACCCGCGCGCCCATGCGCTACGAAGTCATCGGCGTCGCCGGCATCGGCGAAGTGCGGCCGGGCGACGACGTCGCGCGGCTGATCGTCGAGGCCGCCAGGGGCCAGGGCACGCCGGTGGCGGCCGGCGATCTGCTGGTGATCGGGCAGAAGATCGTCTCGAAGGCCGAGGGCCGGCTGGTGAAGCTCGCCGACGTGGAGCCTTCGGCGATCGCGCTGGCGATGGCCCCCGGGCTCGCCAAGGACCCGCGGCTGGTCGAAGTGATCCTGCGCGAGTCGCGGCGGGTGGTGCGCATGGACAAGGGCGTGCTGATCACGGAGACCCATCACGGCTGGATCTGCGCAAACGCCGGCGTCGATCAATCGAACGTCGACGCCGACGCGGTCGCGCTCCTGCCCGAAGACTCCGACCGCTCGGCGCGCGCCGTACGCGACCGGGTGCGGACGCTCGCCGGCGTCGAGGTGTTCGTCATCGTCACGGACACGTTCGGGCGGCCCTGGCGCGAGGGGCTCACGAACGTCGCGATCGGCATCGCCGGCTTCGCGCCGCTGTTGAGCTATCTCGGCGAGCGCGATCCCGCGGGCCGGCCGCTGCAGGCCACGATCCTCGCGCTCGCCGACGAGCTCGCGAGCGCGGCCGAGCCCGTCATGGGCAAGCTCGATCGCGTCCCGGCCGCGATCATCCGAGGGCTCGCGCTCCGGCCGAGCGAGGAAGGCGGCAAGCCGCTGTTGCGCGATCCGGCGCGCGATCTGTTTCGATGAGAAAGTAGTGACATGAACATCGCGATCCTCGGAGGTACGGGCAAGGAAGGCGCCGGGCTGGCGACACGCTGGGCGCTGGTCGGCCACTCGATCATCATCGGCTCGCGTGACGCCGAGCGGGCGAAGAACAAGGCGGCCGAGCTTCGCGAGCAGACGAAGAAGCTGACGATCATCGGCGAGTCGAACGCCGAAGCGGCGCGCCTCGGCACGGTTATCGTGATCGCGCTACCGGCGCAGGGGCTTCCCGCGACCTTGCCGGAAGTGCGCGAGGGCTGCCGCGACAAGGTCGTGATCTCGACCGTCGTTCCGCTCACCTTCGGCGGGCCGCGGCTCTTCACGCCGCCGCCCTCCGGCTCGTCCGCGGAGGAAGCGCAGGGCCTCTTGCCCGACGCCAAGGTGGTGGCCGCCTTCCATCACATCGCCGCCCACGAGCTCTCCGAGACCGAGCACGCGATCGAGTGCGATCTGCTCATGTGCGGCGGTGACGCCGGGGCCAAGGAGACGGTCGGTGAGCTCGGGCGCTCGATGGGGCTTCGGCCGATCGACGTCGGCGCGCTCAGCAACGCCGGCCCGCTCGAGGGCATCACCGCGGTCCTCGCCACGATCAATCGGCGCTACAAGCTGAAGAACTCCGGAATCAAGATCACCGGGCTCTGAGCGCCCGGCGCGGCCGGCGGCTCAGGCCCGCGAGACCGCCAGCCCGAGGTAGACGATCACGACCGCGAGCAGCAGCACCACGCGGTCGAGCCATACGATCGCCGAGAGCGCCGGCTGCGGGTCGTCGCCCGCGGCCACCGCGCGCGCCAGACGGGGCACCTGCGCGAAATCGCGCTGGCCGGCCACCGCGACGGCCACGAGCACCAGCATGAACTTGATCGCCAGGAGCAGCGCGGCGCCGCTCTCCAGCATCCGCTCCAGTGGGCCGAGCCACGTCACGTTGTAAAGACCGGTTGCGGCCACCAGCGCGATCGCGATCCATGTGACCCGGCGGCCGCGCCGGAGCGCCGCGGCCAGAGGCACCGCGTCTCGCCTGGCGGCGGGCAGAAGCACGTGAGCCTGATACATGAGACCGCCGATCCACGTCACGATGCCCAAGAGATGCAGCCAGAGCGAGACGAGCAACAAGCTCACGGCGCGCCGTCGGCCAGCCGCGCCACGACCCGGTCGACGTCGGCCAGATCGCTGAACAGCATGTCGGGCTCGCACGTGGCGAGGTCGGCGGCCGGATGCTGGCCGGTCGCGACGGCGACGGCCATAGCACCACAGCACCGCGCGCACTCGACGTCGTGGGGCGTGTCGCCGATGATCGTGATCTTGTCGAACGCGAAGTCGTGGCCGAGCGCGCGCGCCCGCTCGCGCGCGATCGCCGGCAGCCGGCGCCGGTCGGCGTCGTCGCTGCCGTAGGCCGCCACGCGAAAGAGCGGCCAGAGCCCGGTGGGCTCGAGCTTGATCCGGGCGCCCGCCTCGATGTTGCCGGTCAGTAGCCCGACCACCGCGTCCGGCCGGGCGCCGAGCCGGCGGACGACTTCCGCCACGCCGGGCAAGACCTGCACGCGCGAGCCGTCGCCGATGATCTTCGTGAGCTCGCCCACGTAGGCGCGGAAGCAGTCATCGACGCCCGCGCGGATTCGCTCGACGGTGAGACCCGCCTCGGTCATCAGGTCGTGAACGATGCGCAGATCGGTGCGACCGCGAAAGTCGTAGCGCTCGATCGTGCCGACGGTCCCGTACGTCGCCTCGAGCGCGCGCGCGAACGCCGTGCGGCCGGCGCCGCGCACGCTGACGAGCGTGCCATCGATGTCGAAGAGGAAAAGGCGCACTTAGGGCGAGGCCGGGCGTCGCACGCGCGCGATCACGACGGGCACCGCTTCGAGCACCAGGTCGATCTCGCTGGCGGTGGTCCATCGGCCGAGGGTGAAGCAGAGCGAGCCCTCGGCGGTCTCGCAGTCGCACCCGATCGCGCGGAGCACGTGCGAGGGCTCGCCGGTCATCGCGGTGCAGGTGGCGCCCGACGAGGCGGCGATGCCGCGCAGATCCAGATCCGTCAGGACATGCTCGGCCTTCACGCCGGGCACGACGATCGACGCGTGATGGGCAAGACGGTCCGATCCGCGCGGCCCGGTCAGCCGCGCCTCCGGCACCCGCGCGAGCAGCCCCGCCAGCAGTCGGTCCCGCAGCTCGCCGAGCCGCGTCACCTCGCCGGCCACCTCGACGCGCGCCAGATCGGCCGCGACGCCCATGCCCGCGATCGCCGGCAGGTTCTCGGTGCCCGCGCGATAGCCGTGCTCCTGACCGCCGCCGACCGTGAGCGGCGCGAGCTTGACGGTGTTCCGCACCCAGAGGGCGCCGGCGCCCGGAGGGCCGTAGAGATCGTTCGAGGACAGGGTGAGCAGATCGATGCGGCAGTCGTCGACGGCAAGCGGCACGCGGCCGGCGGCGCCGACCGCGTCGACGTGAAACGGCACGCCACGCGCCCGCGCGATACGCCCGATCTCGCGCACCGGCTGGATCGTCCCGATCTCGTTGTTGGCCGCCATGATCGAGACCAGCGCGGTGTCCGGCCTGATCGCGCCGGCCACGGCCTCCGGGTCGACCCGGCCCTCCGCATCGACGGCGACATAGCTGACGCTCCAGCCACGCTTCTCGAGCTCGCGGCAGGAATCGATCAGCGAGATGTGCTCGATCGCCGAAGTGACGAGGTGCCGGCCGCTCGCCCGTTGCGCCAGGCCCTTGATGGCGAGGTTGTTGGCCTCGGTGGCGCTGGCCGTGAAGATCACGCCGGCGGGAGTCGCCCCGAACAGCCTCGCCACCTTCCCGCGCGCTCCGTCGAGAGAGGCGCGCGCCTCGAGCCCGAGGGAGTGCTGGGCATTGGGATTGCCCACGCCACCCTCGAAGAACGGCCGCATGACCGCGACCACGCGAGGGTCGACCGGCGAGAAGCCCGCGTAGTCGAGGTAGACGCGGGCGCCCGAGGTCGGCAGCCCAGGCCTAGCGAGCCTTTCGGACGAAGAAGCGGAAGACCGCGCCATTCCTCTGCATCTCCAGGAGCTCGTTGCCGGTCCGCATGGACCAACTCTTCATGTCCGCCTCGGAGCCGGGGTCGTCGGACGTTACTTCCAGCACCTGGCCAGGCTCCATGTGCAGCAAGGCCTCGCGCGTCTTCACGATCGGCATGGGGCAGAAGAGCCCGAGACAGTCGAGCGTCTGGTCGGCGACAATCGGCATCCGGGCTATTGCCTTGAAAAATCTGACATTGACGACGTGGCCCCCGGTTCTTCCCTGCCGAGGTTAGCACATTCCCCGCGGCGGGCGAGACTCGCCTTACCGGTCGCCCGGCAACGTCACGTATACTTTGGCCGTCCGCTTTGGCAGAGTCGGCGTTGTCCTGCAGCTCGCAGGGTCTAGCGTTCCGATTTTGACGTTCATGCTGTCGCGCCAGACGACCTCGACGTATCTCGAGCACTTCGGGCTTCGCGAGCGCCCGTTCTCGAACGCGGCCGATCTGCGATTCGTCTACCTGGGCCCGCACCACGAGCAGGCGATCGCGCACCTGCTCCAGGGCCTGGTGGCGCCGGGCGGGATCGTCCTCCTCACCGGAGATAGCGGTCTCGGCAAGACGACGACGTGTCGGGTGCTCCTGAGCCGGCTGCCCGAGCGAGTGGACGTGGTGCCGATCCTGAATCCGTCGCTGACCCCGGTCGACCTCTTGGTCTTCGCCTGCGCGGAGCTGGGCGTGAGATGTGACCCTGACGGAGCCGATCCGGCGGTCCTCTGCGACGCGCTGCGCGCGAAGCTGGCGGCTCGCCTCGGCGCGCGGCGCACGGTGCTGATCGTCGACGACGCGCAAGGCCTGGGCCCGGACGTCATGGACCAGCTGTCCGCTCTGTCGAGCATGGAGATCGACGGGCGCAAGCTCCTCGAGATCGTCCTGATCGGCGAGCCCGAGCTGATCGACCTCGTGGGCCGCGCGTCGGGGCTCGCGGCGTCCCAGTCGACGGGCTACTATCTCTTGCCGTTCGGCGAACAGGAGACCGGCGCCTACGTGCGCCATCGCCTCGCGGCCGCCGGCGCCGGCAATCTGTTCGACGACGAGGCGCTGCGCGATCTGCATCGGCTGTCGGCCGGCGTGCCAAGGCTCATCAACGTGATCTGCGACCGCGCGCTCACGATCGCAGTTCCGCAGGGGCGTCGCGCCGTCGACGCGCCGACGATCCGCGCCGCCGCACGCTCCGTGCTGGCTCCCGCACGCTCGGCGGCGCGTGCGGCGACTCCACAGGAAGCGCCTCGGCCCAAGTCGCCGCTGGTCGCGCCGGCGCCGCCGCGGCGGCGCGCCCGTCGCGCGCGTCGCCAGCTCTGGCCATGGGTCGTCGGCGGTGGGCTCACGGTCAGCGCCGTCGCGATCGGCGCAATCCTCCTCGGGCCACGCCACCGGGATGGCGTCGGGCCCGCGGCGGTGCTGCAGCCCGACGCCCCGCCAGCGGACACACGGCCCTTGCTGACCACACCCCTGATCGCGCCCGCGAGGCCGTTGCCGGGGTTCGTCCCTGAAACACCCGCGTCGAGCGACGAATCGGCGCGGCAGGGACGGCGGAGGGCGCGCAACGATCTCAGAGCGACCGCGCCACAGTTCAGCCCGCGCGAGGGGTCGGCGGAGCCGCCACCTTCAGCGGAACCGCCGCAGGCCTGGGTCCAGCCGGAGCTCCAGCCGCTGGCGGATACTCCGGTGAAGATCGACATGATCGTCTGGGCGCCCGAGCCCAGGGGGCGGATGGTATATGTGAACGGCCACCGCTACGTCGAGGGCCAAACGCTCGCGAACGGGGCCGTTCTACGAGAGATCCAGCCAGACGGAATCATCGTGATCCAGCGCGGGCAGCCGGTCCGGTTACGCTCCGAAACCCGATAGCGAGCGGCGACGCTTTCGTACGCTAGATCCAACAGTTACACCGCGCAGCTGAAACTTTTCCTGCGCGGACCATCTACGGCCGCACTAGAATAATCTTGTCATGTCGAGCCAGTCGGGCGATATCGCGGCAGCGGGGCGGCTTCTGAAGCGTAAAGTCCTGCTGGCGCTCACCCTTTCGTCGCTGATTCCGATATTGGTCCTGGCGTACGTGGTCTACCGGTACGTGAGGCCGGAGCTGCGACCGACCGACATCGCGACGTTCTACGGCCTTCACGCGTTACTGCTCTTCACGGGCATCGCCATGGTGGGCGGCGCCTACATCATCTGGGATCTCGGCCGGGCCTTCGCGAAGATCGCCGAGCTCCTGGCGCGAGAGCCCAAGCTGGCCGAGCTCGGAGGCAGAAGCGACGAGGTCGGCACGTTGATGCGCTCGTTCTCGAACATGCTCGGCACCGTCGAGCAGCAGGCGATCGACATCAACACCTTCGCCATGCGGCTCGACGCCGCCTATCGCGAGCTCGAAGCGACCAATGCCAAGCTCAAGGAGACCTCGTTCAAGGACGAGGTCACCGGCCTCTACAATCGCCGCTTCTTCTCGCTCCGCCTCGAGGAGGAGATCTCACGCTTCAGGCGGTTCAATCACCCGGTATCCGTCGTAGTGCTCGATCTCGACGGCTTCAAGAGCGTCAACGACGAGTTCGGCCACGCGGTCGGCGACGAGACCCTGCGCGACGTCGGGCAGATCCTGATGAAGCATTCGCGCGGCATCAACGTCGTCTCCCGCTACGGCGGCGACGAGTTCGCCGTCCTGCTGGTCGAGACCTCGAAGAGCGGCGCTCGGCTCTACGCGGACCGGATACGGCAGGTCGTCGCGACCTTCCCGTACTCGCACGGCAAGCGCGTCACCGCGAGCTTCGGCGTTGCCAGTCTCCCCGACGACGAGGCCTCGACGTCGGAGGAGCTGTTCCGCGCCGCCGACGGGGCGCTGTACGCCGCGAAGCGAGCCGGCAAGAACCAGGTCGTGGCGGCAGGTCCGGGCCAGAAGGTAGAGTGACATGGCGCAGCGAGAAGTCCTGATCGTCGACGACGATCGTCAGGTGCGGGAAGTGCTGCACCAGATCTTCCTCGGCGCGGGCTACAAGTGCCTGCTCGCCAACGACGGGCAAGAGGGCGTCGAGGTGTTCCGGGCCTCGATGCGCGACTCCCGCTCGCCGCTGACCGTCACCGACCTCAAGATGCCCGTCATGGGCGGCATCGATCTCCTCCAGCAGGTCCGCCAGGCCGATCCCGACGCCGCCGTGATCGTGCTCACCGGCGCGGCCGACGTGAAGACCGCGATCGCCAGCCTCAAGCTCGGCGCCTACGACTTCATCATGAAGCCCGTCAACGTCGATGAGCTGCTCATCGCCGCCGACCGCGCTCAGGAGCGGCGCCAGCTCTTGATCGAGCACCGCCACTACCAGGAGCTGCTCGAGCGGCGGGTCGAAGAGGCCACGCGGGGCCTGGCGCAGCTCAACCGCGAGCTGCAGGACGCGTATCGCACGACCCTGGAAGCGCTCGGCTCAGCCCTCGACACGCGCGACGTCGGAACCGAATCGCACTCGCGTCGCGTGCACGGCTATGCGATGGCGACCGCGCGCGTGTACGGCGTGCCGGAGGCCGATCTGCCGGCGCTCGCTCACGGCGTGCTCTTGCACGACATCGGCAAGATCGGGATCCCGGACGGCATCTTGCTGAAGCCCGGCCCGTTGACCGACGACGAGTGGAAGATCATGCGGCGGCATCCGGAGATCGGCAAGCAGCTGATCGAGAAGATCCCGTTCCTGCAGGGCGCCGTGCCGATCGTCTACTGCCACCACGAGAAGTGGGACGGCACCGGATACCCGCAGGGACTCAAGGGCGAGGAGATTCCGCTGGGCGCCCGGATCTTCATGGTCGTCGACGCCTTCGACGCGATGACGTTCGACCGGCCCTACTCGAAGGCGCAGCCGTTCGACGTCGCGAAGGCCGAGATCAAGCGCTGCTCCGGGAGGCACTTCGACCCGACGGTCGTGACCGCGTTCTTCAACGTCCCCGAAACCCTGCTCGAAGAGATTCGCCGAAAGAGCATCGAGTAGCGCCGGCGGGCGGACCCCTCAGGCCCGCGCGTCCATGCCGAGCTCTTCGCACAAGCGCCGCACACGCGCGAATGCCGCCGTCAGCTCGTCCTCGCTGAGCCCCAGCTCGACCCCGCGCTTGACCAGCCCGTGGAGCTCGCCGGCCGCCACGATCGCCTCGTCGCGGTTGCCGGCCTCGGCAAGACGGCGGATCGACAGCGCGCGGACCGCCGCGATGCCTTCGAGGGTGCGGACGACGGCGGCGCGCGTCTCGGCCTGACGGTCGGCGCCGATCGACGTGAAGCGGAGCGCGTGCACGAGCGGGTCGAGCGCCTCTTCGTAGTCGCCCGCGTCGAGCCGCCGGCTCCCGAGCTCCGCGTAGCCCCACCAAAGGCGCTGATCGACCTCGTCGCGACGCGTGGACGGCAGCGAATCGGGCGGGATCGTTTCGAGCAGCTCCTCGGCGCGCCGGAGCGTCCCGAGCGCTTCGGACTCGCGCCCCTCCTGCATGTTGAGGATGGCCTGCGCGGTGAGCTGGCCGATCTCGCCGCCGAACGTGCCGGAGAGCAGCCCGCGGAAGCCGGCCGCGCGCGCCGCCGGGAGCTTGGGATCGTCGAGCGCTTCGCGAAGCAGCTGGCGCGCGCCGGAGAATTCCTGGCGCTGCAGGAGCGCCGTAGTGGCCTGCTCGTACGCCTGCCAGAGCGCGTCGTGCGCGGCCTCTCGCGCGTCGATGAGGCCCGGATCCCACGGCACGGCAGATAGCCCCCGCTCGGTCCAGGCGATCGCCGTCCGGATCACCCCCATGCGGTCGCCGACGTCGTGGCTGCCGGCCCGCGCTGTACGCGCCTGGGCGGCGTCGAGGGCGAGCGTGGCGAGGTGACGGCGGTACGTCGGCCGCTCGCTATCGGGCGCCGTAGCGATCGACGACTCGAGCGCCGCGTGCGCGCCGTCGTCGTCACCGAGCCCCTGCTTGGCGAGGCCGACGACCGACCAGAGCGCCGCGGTCTCGCGCGGGATCGCGTCCGCCCTGCCCCTCGTGAGCGCGTCTTCCGCGATCGTCACGACCTCGTCGAACCGCTTCTCCTGGTAGAGCGCGAAGCACCGCTCGACGAGCGAAGAATCTCGCTGAACCAGGCTGGCCGCGTCCGTCGAGCCGGCCGGTACTGGGCTCGCGCCAGCGCCCTCGGGGCCCGGGGTCGAAAGTCCGCCCGGAGGCGGTTGCAGGCCACTGTGCTGCGGCGGCGGCCGAAGTACACGGTGCGGTCGCGCGTGCGGCGAGATCTTGCTGCGGCGCCGGCGCCTGGGGGGCGCCAAAGGCTCCACGGGCGGCGTGGCTTCTTGTGCCGGAGGCGCGAGGTGCTCTCCGGTCGACGGTGCGAGGACGATCGGCGGTGGCGCGTGCTCGATCGTGGGAGGCTCTGGCTCGATCGGCGGAGGCGCATGCTCGATCGTCGGAGGTTCCGGCTCGAACGGCAGTGGCGCGTGCTCGAGCGGTGCGGGCCTGGACTCGGGCGGCTCCGGCAGTAACGGCGGCTCCAATGCGGGCGGCGCAGGCTCTACCGGCGGCGGGGCGGACACCGGCGGCGCGGCAGTCTGCGCGGAGGCAGGCTCCAGCTCCGCGATGAGACGCCGCTCCGGCTCGACCCGCGAAGGCTCGATTTCAACTAGCGAAGGGTCGAGTTCGACCGGGGGCGCGGCATCGACGCGCGGCGGCTCCGGCTCGAACGACGTGGGCACGAGCTCGATCCGCGGGCGCTCGGACGCGTGCTCGATCTCCGGCGGCTCGGCCTCGAACGGCTTCGGCTCCGCGCGCAGCGGCTCGGTCACGATCCGTGTGGGCTCGTGCTCGACCGGCGCTGGTGCGATGTCCGCGGGAGGCGCGACGTACGCGGGCTCCGACGGCTCCTCGATCGGCTGCAAGAACGACGGGACTTCCAGCTGCTCCACCGGAGCGGGGACGGCAGGCGCAGTGGCCGTGGCGGGCTCGGGTGGCCGGATCGGACGCATCTCTTCCCGCGGGAGCGGCGGCGCCACGTAATCGGCGGGCGGCGGAAAGGCGAAGCCGCCCGTGGGTCGCGCCGAGGGCGAATCGATCAGCCGCCGGGGCAGGATGCTCTGGACCGGACGCGGCGGCGGCGCGAGGATCGGTCGCGGTGGCGACGCCTCGGCCCGCGTGCGACGAGACCGATGCGGCCGCGTCGGCCACACCAGCTCGAGCACGCCGAGCACCAGTAGCACGCAGGCGCCCGCGACGGCGGCGAGGATGAGCGTTTCTTCAGTCAACACGCGAGGTTCACCCGCCTCAGCACCGAATTCCATTGTCGCCTCTGGCGGGCGACCCTCACGAACTTTAATGCTAGCATGCGATCAGGGAGGACTTGCATGCGCCGCGTCGCCGTGATCGGAGTCGGAGTGACCAAGTTCGGACTACACGACCGCACCTCGGCCGAGCTGTTTGCCGAAGCCGCCCGCGACGCGCTCAACGACTCCGGCGTCCCGGCGAGCGCTGTGCAGGCCCTCTACTACGGCAACGTGGTGGGCGGCGAGACCGAGCACCAGCTCCACACCGGGCCGCAGGCGGCGTCCGTCCTGGGCATCCCGGCGGTGCCGACGACCCGCTTCGAGACCGCGTGCGCGAGCTCGCACGCCGCCTTCCGTCACGCCGTGATGGAGATCGCGGCCGGCGTGTCGGACGTCGTCCTGGTCGGCGGGGCCGAGCGGGTGCTGAACGTCTCGACGGCCGAATCGACCGAGTACTTCGCCTACGCCTCCGACGCCGTCTGGGAGCAGCCGCTGGGCCTCACCTTCCCCGGCGTGTTCGCCTTGATCGCGCGGGCGCACATGCAGAAGCACGGCACGACCGAGGCGCAGATGGCCGCGGTGGCCGTCAAGAACCACCGCCACGGCGCGCTGAACCCGAAGGCCCAGTTCCAGAAGCCGATCACGATCGAGCAGGTGCTCAAGTCGGCGTACGTCGCTGATCCGCTCAAGCTCTTCGATTGCTGCCCGTTCTCCGATGGCGGCGCGGCGCTCGTGCTCGCCTCGGAAGAGGTCGCCAGAAAGCATCGCAAGCCGATCTGGGTGCTCGGATCGGCCGCGGCCTCCGACTGGATGCTGCTCGGCGACAAGCGCGACCTCTCCCGTGTGCCGGCGACGGAGCGCGCGGCGGCCGCGGCCTACCGGCAGGCGGGAATCGGGCCGACCGACGTGGACGTCGTGGAGCTCCACGACTGCTTCACGATCGCCGAGATCGTCGCCACCGAGGGGCTCGGCCTCTTCGAGCCGGGCGCCGGCGGACGCGCCGCCGAGAAGGGTCTGACGGGACTCGGCGGCGAGATCCCCGTGAATCCGTCGGGCGGCTTGAAGGCCAAGGGCCACCCGATCGGCGCGACAGGCGCCGCGCAGGTGGCCGAGATCGTCACGCAGCTCCGCGGCGAGGCCGGCCCCCGTCAGGTCGAAGGCGCGCGCAAGGGCCTCACGCACACGCTCGGCGGCAACACGGCGACCGTCCTGGTGAGCCTCTTCGGTCGTGACTGAGCCCGCGATCACCGCGCGCGCGTTCTTCGAGAAGGCGCGGGCGGGCCAGCTCACGGCCATCCGCTGCAGCTCCTGCGGCGAGCTCTCCATCCCTCCGCGCGAGCTGTGCCCCAACTGCCACGCGCAGTCGTGGCAACCGGTGGTGCTGGCCGGCGACGGCGCGATCGCGAGCTTCACGGTGATCCGCGTCGCGCCGCGGGCTCACGCGGCCGATGTGCCCTACGCGATCGCCGTGGTGCAGCTCAAGGAAGGCGTCTCGCTCCTCGGCCGGATCGTCGACATTCCGCTCGAGAAGCTCGTGGTCGGCCTGCCGGTCCGGTTTCGCCCGCTGATCGGGAAAGATCTGACGACGTCCGTCGGCTTCGGGCCGGCGTAGTCGGCGCGCTACCGGAGCTTCACGCCCTTCTTCGCGCCTCGGTCGTCGAACTCGGGCCAGAACGCTTTGACGAACCGTTCCGCGGTACCCCCGACGAGGCGCTCGCGCGCCGTCTCGCCGAGGCCGACCTTGTCCAGGGTGCGATAGATCTCCACGAGCGTGCCGGAGCCGGCCGGATGGTCGGTGCCGAACATGATCCGCTCGCTGTGCGGTGCGATCCCCTCGAGCAGCAGCCGCTTCTCGGTGTCGTACTCCTTGAGCACGTAGCGCCGGTCCCAGAAGCTCGAGAACACGTTGGTCATCTCGAGCCACACGTTGTCGTGGCGCTCGACGATGCGCCAGGCGTCGTCGAAGCGCGGAAACAACGAGTGCGCGAAGACGACCGGCAGTGACGGGAACAGACGCGCGATCTCCTCCATCGTCTGCGGCGGCAGGCTCAGGCCGTAGAACTCCTCGTAGCCGGTGTGGAAGACGACCGGCCGCCGCCACGCGGCCAGCCGCTCGTAGGCCGGCATCATGCGCGGATCGAGTGGATCGAACGCCTGGATGAACGGGTGGAACTTGAAGCCGAGAAAGCCGTACTCGCCCAGACACTGATCGACGATCGCGCTCTTGTCGGCGTCGGCGGGATGCAGGCCGCCGAACGGGATGATCCACGGATGGCGCTGGTGGAGCTCGAAGTTGAACCGGTTGACCGCCTCGGTCTCGTCGTCGCGGATCGGATAGACGAGATTGAAGATGTAGTCGACCGGGATCGTGTCGTAGTACGCGAGACAGTCTTCCAGGGTGACGCTCCGCGGGATCGGGTGCTCCGGATAGAAGCCGTGCATCCACTTCATCAGCCCCGCCAGCCGGCGGCGCGGCAGCAGGTGCACGTGACAGTCGATCAGCATCGGGCGCCGGGCTATCTAGACCGTCGAGTAGCCGCCGCTGACGCTGATGGTCTGGCCCGTGACCCAGCCCGCGAGGTCTGAGGCCAGGAAGGCCACGAGTGGTGCCACGTCTTGCGGCTTGCCCAGACGCCGGATCGGGTAGAACGCGAGAATGCGCTCGCGGTTCTTGGCGATGAACTCTTTGTCGCTGTGCGAGGTCTCGATCCAGCCGAGCGCCAGCGAGTTCACGGTGATGTTCTGGCGCCCGAGCTCCTTCGCGAGCGTGCGCGTGAGCGAGAGCACGGCTCCCCGCGCGCCGGCCGAGACGCCGAGCCGCTGCTGCCCGACCCGCGCCGAGTCACCGACGATGCTGATGATGCGGCCGCCGTTCTGGGCCGCCAGCTTGGGCGCTGCCGCGTGGCAGATATTGAAAACGCCGTAGAGGTCGACGTCGACCTGCCGTCGCCATTCGTCGGGGGTCGTGTCGAGGAATAGCTTCGGCTCGACGTAGCCCGCGTTGTTGACGACGACGTCCAGTCGACCGAGATCGGCGACGATCTTGTCGATCATCGCGCTCACGGCCGCGTAGTCGGCGACGTCGGCCTGGTAGGCCGCCGCCCGTCCGCCGAGCCGCGCGATCTCGGCCACGACCGCGTCGGCCTCGGCCTTCGAGTGCATGTAGTTGACGGCGACGGCCGCGCCCTCGCGCACCAGGGTCAGCGAGATCTCGCGGCCCACGTCGCGCGCGCCGCCGGTGACCAGCGCGACCTTCCCGGCGAGGCCCAGGTTCATCGCAATCCTCCGGCGCGGCCGATCATGTGGAACAGGCGATCGGGACTCACGGGCAGCTCGGACACCTCGATCCCCAGCGGCGCCAGCGCGTCCGCGATCGCGTTGGCGATCGCGGCCGGCGCGCCGATCGTGCCGCCCTCGCCCATGCCGCGAAAGCCGCCGAGCGTCACGGGCGACGGCGTTTCCAGATGGTGCACCTCCATCGCCGGAATCTCGCACGCGGACGGGATGACGTAGTCCATCAAGGTGCCGCTGAGCAATTGCCCGTGCTCGTCGTACACGATCTCTTCCAGGAGCGCCGCGCCGATCCCCTGCGCGACCCCGCCGTGCACCTGCCCGTCGACGATGAGCGGGTTCACCATGCGCCCGCAGTCCTCGACCACGACGTAGCGCAAGGTCTTCACCTCGCACGTGGCGCGGTCCACCTCGACCAGCGCCAGGTGCGTCGCGTTGGATGCGGTCCCGTAGTAGGGGTCGTAGAACTTCGTCGCCTCCAGCCCGGGCTCGAGCCCTTTCGGCAGCTGGCGTGCGCCCGAGTAGGCCGCGCGCGCGACCTGACGGATCAACACGCTGCGATCCGGCATCCCGCGCACGGCGATGCGGCCGTCGGCCAGCGTGAGGTCCGCTGGATCCGCCTCGAGCAGATGACCGGCGATCAGCAGCATCTTCTCGCGTACGGCCCGGCCGGCGAGGATCGCAGCGCCACCGGCGAGCACGAGGCTGCGGCTCGCGTAGGTGCCGGTGCCGTAGGGCGACACTTCGGTATCGCCGTGAAGCACGCGCACGTCGTCGATCGGCACGCCGACCTCATCGGCCACGATCTGGGCCAAGGTGGTCTCGAGCCCTTGCCCGTGCGAGGCGACGCCGAACACGGCGGTGACCTTGCCCGCCGGATCGAAGCGGATCGTCGCCGCCTCGGTGCCCGTCGAGACCGGCATCCCCGGCGAGACGGGAATCGCGGAGCCGATGCCTGTCAGCTCGACGTACGACGCGACGCCGATGCCGAGCCAGCGGCCCTCGGCCCGCGCGCGCTTCTGCGCGTCGCGCGCGGCCTGGTAGTCGAGCACCTCGCGCGCCTTGACGAGCG
>Ga0209382_10002183_pt1 | contig 29137 bp, 23 predicted proteins | sample SoiMetdeltSBSDD5_FD_187599 | JGI IMG/M metagenome (GOLD analysis project Ga0209382, IMG submission 187599) | Bulk soil microbial communities from a Populus tree surrounding site in Tennessee, USA - Soil MetaG P. deltoides SBSDD5 (SPAdes) (version 2) | ecosystem: Environmental > Terrestrial >...
GAGTATCGCGAGCGCTACATCGAGAACTCGCCGATCTTCTATCTCGACCGCGTGCAGACTCCGCTTCTCATCATTCACGGCGACCAGGACGATGCGGTTCCCTCGTACCTTGCAGACGAGGTGTTCAGCGGACTGCGGCGTCTCGGCAAGACCGTAACGTATGCACGCTACCCTGGCGAAGGCCACTGGGAGGGCGGCTGGAGCTACGCCGATCGTGTGGACGCGCTCAATAGACAGATTGCGTGGTTCGATCGACATCTGAAGGGGAGCGCGGTCAGCAGCAAGGAGTGAAGGGTGCCACTGCTCGGAAGCGACTGCCGAACTCCAATCCCGCAGGGATCCGCGCGCAATCGCGCGACCGATGGTTTGCTCATACTGATGATGTCGGCGACGAATGCCAGAGCGCGGATCAAGAGACAAGGTAGGCGACGGGAATACCCAGTGCCAGGCCCAGCTCTCAGCGGCGCGCGGATACTTTCGGGCAAGTGCATCCGGCATGGCGACGCCGGGAACTCGGCGGGCGCGATCCTCCGCCCAAAGCGGGCGCGAATGTTCGAGCTGACGTCGTAACGGAATGTTGAGCGGCTCGGGCAGCATCACGGCGCGATCCTTTCGACCCTTGCCCGCGCGCACGATGAGGATCTTTCGATCGAAGTCCAAATCCTTTACGCGAAGGCGCAAACACTCCATCAAGCGCAGGCCGGCACCGTAGAGCAATGCGACCGTAGCCGCGAACGTCGGATCCACCTGCTCGAGCAGGCGCGCGGCTTCCGCCCGCGACAGCACAACCGGAATTCGAACCGGACTTTTCGGCCGACCAATCTGCTGCATCCAGGGCAGCTCGATGTCCAATACCTGCGTAGATAGGAAGAGGAGGGCCCGGCAGCGCTTGCTTATGAGTAGACGGTGCAACGTGCCGTTCCGTCGCCAAGTGAGTGAGAAACCCCTCAACCTCCGTAGATCCCATCGACCGCGGATGTCTCAAATGATGGAAGCGGATGAATCGGCGCACCCAGAACAGGTGGCTTGCTCGGTACGGAGGCCGTAGTGGCAGTAGCGGATTCGCTCCCGCATCTGATCGAGGAGTCGGACCGATCGCAATGGCGGACGCGTGCCGGGTTTCATGGATGATTTGCTACTGCATGCAAGGCCAGTATCAGCACTCAATTCATCCAATTTCAGCTACTTATGTGTTCTCCGTCCTCCAGGTTAGTTGCTCATGGTGAAGCAACGTAGACAACGGCCAAGGAGAGCTGATGCGACGGTTGATCACTCTGATATTCGCGGATCGGGACAAGCCCGCCGTCATGGTCGCGATCCGTCGGGAGCTGCCTCGGACTAAAGCCGTGGGTCCGGTCATATGACCTGTCACGTAGAAGTGCGCGGGGATTCTCCTTTCCGTGTGCCCGCCCGGCCGCTGTCGACGCTGCTTCACAGAAGAACCTGCATCGGTTACGCCGCGCAGCGCATCGGGGTTGCCTCTTCGCACGAGCGCTCTACCTGCACACCAATGGCCCAGATAAACCCCAGCAGCTCTCGCCCCACAGCGGTGATGACTTTCTGCTTGGCTTTGCCTTTGCCCATCAATCGGCGGTAGCGCCGTACCCATTCCCGGTCGGTGACGGTAGGCCCAGGCGGCTTCTATCACAATGCGTCTGCGGTGAGCGTTGCCGGTTTTGCTGATCGAACCGCGCTGCACGCGCGCGCCGCTGGAGTGTTCGCGAGGAACCGCTCCGCTGTATCCCATCAGCTGACGTGGGTGCGCAAAACGCGAGATCTCACCGAGCTCGGCTACGACACTGACGGCGGAGATCTTCGCAAGACCGCGCAGCGCCTGCCGAGCGTCAACCACTGCGCGCATCTTGGCCAGCGCATCGGCAACCTGCTCGATGTGGCTCGGCAGGCAAGTCCTGCGAACACGCACGTTAGTATCTGTCGGAGGATCCGAGGTTCAAGCAGGTTCCCGCTGCATCGCCGGTCGGTTGGTTCCGACACAGTCAGGCCTGCCATCTCTTTTCGTTCCTTTGCGTTTTCTCATGGCGCCGTTTGCGGTCGATTTTCGATGGTGCATTCGCCATGCACAGTAGACGCACACAACGCTGGTCCGAAATCAGTCATTACCTCGATGACGCGTTGGATCTGACGGGGGAAGCGCGTGAAGCCTGGCTGCAGAATCTGGAAAGACGCGCGCCGGAGACAGCTGCGCGCATCCGCGCTTACCTGATCGAGCTGGAGCGCCTGAACGCGCAGGACTTCATGGGCGGCACAGCTGCTGATGGGATCCTCGCGACCACACTCCGGGGCGAGCGCTTCGGCGCGTACACGCTCGAGCGCGAGATCGGCCACGGCGGGATGGGCACGGTGTGGCTCGCTCACCGCAGCGATGGGCAGTTCGAGGGGCAGGCTGCGGTGAAGCTGCTGAACCGGGCGCTCGTGGGTCATCCTGCACAGCGCAGATTTGCGCGTGAGATTGGCGTCCTCGCTCAGTTGCAGCATCCGAACATAGCCCACCTGCTCGATGCCGGGGTAGGCGATGGCGGACAGCCTTACCTGGTACTGGAGTACATCCGCGGCGAGGCCATCGATCAGTACTGCCAATCGCGTCAGCTCGGTCTTCACGAACGCATTCGCTTGTTCCTGGACGTGCTTGGCGCCGTGGCGCATGCCCACGGACAACTGATCGTGCACAGAGATCTCAAGCCCTCGAACATTCTCGTAACACACGATTGCGTAGTGAAACTGCTGGACTTCGGCGTGGCGGCGCTACTGTCGCCCTCCCTGCTGCACGCTGCCCGCCTGACGCATGAGTATGCAGCGGGGTTCACGCCTGAGTACGCCGCTCCGGAGCAGCTACGTGGCGAGCCGGTGACGGTAGCGACCGACATTTACACGCTGGGAGTCCTGCTGTTCGTGCTGCTCACCGGGCAATTCCCAGTGGATCGCAAAGGCAAGTCGGTGGCGCAACTTCAGCATTTGTCGGACGAGGCGGAAGCGCCGCGTCCATCGGATGTTGCAGCCGACGCCAATGCGCAGCGCCTGCTGCGTGGGGACCTCGACAATATTCTATTGAAGGCTCTGCACACGGATGCGCGGCGGCGCTACAGCACCGTCGATCACTTCGCTGAAGACCTGCGCCATTACCTGACGCACGAGCCCGTATCTGCGCGCCCGCGCGCGTGGACATACGTCGCAGCAAAGTTCGCACGGCGGCATCGGATCGGCGTCGTGGCCGCAACAGCAGTGCTCCTCGTCGTGGTCGGCGCTGTCGTGGTCACGACGCAATTGCTGCTGGTGGCGCGCTATCAGCGCGATCAGGCCTGGTACCAATCCCGTCGTGCGGAGCTGTCGATCGATTTCATGGGTCAACTGCTACGTTACGGAAGGGGCGCGGATGCCACGCAGGTGTTTCACGAGCGGCTGGAGCTCGGCGTGGAGCTGCTCAGCAGACAGTACCCGAGCGATCCGCGGTTCGCGGGCCGCATGCTGGTGGATTTGGCTGAGAACTATCGCGCCGACGGCGAGATAGCTCGCGCGGATGCACTGTTTGCCAAGGCGTACGAAATGGGCAAGGAGAGCAGCGACGCTGAGCTGATGGTGCTTGCTCAGTGCCATCGCGCCGCCGCCGATGTCTCCCTTGGAATTCACGATGGTGCGGCGGAGCGCATCGAGGAGGCTCAGCGACTGCTCGCGCGGATGCGCAATCCCGATGCAACGCCGCGCGTCGACTGTCTGTTGGCGCAAGCGACGCGCGAGAGCAGCCGTCGCCGTTACGCATCCGCAGAGACTCTCTTGCGGCAAGCGATGCGCATACGGGAAGAGGCGGATGGTACGAACGAGAGCTCAACGTATGCCGCGCTCCTCGACGAGCTTGCCGCTCTCCAGCGTGGACGCAACCGCCCGCGTGAAGCACTTCGGACGTTACAACGAGCAGCTGCAATAAACGATCGAAGTGGTCGCGGCAACATGGCCGCAGGGATCGCCGCACGCAACAACATGGCGCTGCTGCTCGTGGATATGGGCGAGGCTGGCTTGGCGCTCATGGAAGTCGAGAAGATCAATCAGCAGCGCGACCAACTTGCTGATGCCCTCAGCAAGCATGTCGCCTATCCGCTCAACACCGCGTCGCTGCTGCTGCGGATGCGCCGACATGCAGCGGCGGTGCGTGAGCTGGAAGGTATCCTGCCGCGCGCGCGTGAGACGGGGAGTCCGCTCTTGCTCGCAACCACATTGTCCTTCATGGGCGCGGCGTTGACGCAAGCAGGTCGCTGGGACGAGGCGGAAGCGGCATTGCAAGAAGCCGCATCGCTTGCAGCAAATGAAGTTCGCGACGCTGCCACGAGCGTCGGCATCGAAACACGCTTGGCAGAGCTGGCGCTCGCGCGGGGCGCGTTGGATGCGGCACGTCGGCACGCGGATAAAGCGCTGGAGCTCGTAGGCTTCCGTCGAGTACAGGAGGAGCGCGTGCCGCTCCGCATACGGGGGCGCGCGCTCCTACTCAGCGCCCGCGTTGCCTTGGCCGAGAATGCTTTTATCGAGGCGGAACGAATGGCTCGGGACGCACTCGCCATCTGGGAGACCGTCGCGCGTGGTCCGGACAGCAGCGCCGATGTGGGGGAGGCTCTGCTTTGGATCGCGCGCGCACGCATCTCCGTGCGCAGCGATGCAGACGTGACCTCGATCCTGGAACGCGCGGTGCGCTGCCTCACGAATGGACTGGAGGCAAACCACCCACTCACGGTCGAAGCGCGAACCCTGCTGAGGGCGTCGATGAAGTCGGGTCGAAACCGGACCTACGTGCAAGCCACTCAATAGTGCGCCGCATTCGATCCGGAACGATACATCTTCGCCATCGAGCATCGTGACCGCCCGGAAAAGTACCCCGCGTCCATCGGCGTTTTTCCGCAGGATCTGGAGGCACGCCACTTTCGCGTCAATTGCCTCCCGAAGCCGCCGGCGCCCTGCAGGCTCCGGCATCGTGGACCACCTTGCCGCCGACTACCGTCAAGAGAGTCTGAGTTCCGATGATCGCGGGCGGTGGCAGCGTAAAGATGTCCTGGCACAGGACGACGAGGTCGGCGAGCTTGCCCGGCTCGAGCGTGCCTTTCCACTGCTCCTGGAACTCTGCCTCCGCCGCGGTCTTCGTATAGGCGATCACGGCCTGTTCGATCGTGAGCGCCTCCGCTGGATTGGTAGGCTGGATCAGCGCGAAGAACAGATCGAGAAACGGATTGCCGGGCAATGCGACGGAGTCGGAGCCGAGCGCGACTTTGATGTTTGCGTCGAGCAGGCTCCTCATGGGATCGACATCGGCGAGCTGGCCCGGCGACAAGCGCACGCGCGCGATCGAATCGAGAGCGAAGTGGATGGGGTTTTGCACGACGAACACGCCCTTCTTGCTGGCGCTTGCATAGCGGTCGCGACGCAGGAGCGTGCCGTGCTCGATCCTCGCTCGAAGCGGCGCCCACACGCCATCCGAGGCGATGGCCTCCATTCTGTCGAGGATCGCATCTGTTGTTCCGTCGCCAACGGTGTGGAACAGCGGCTGAGCTTCGACGAGTGCGCCGGTCACGGAGCGTTTCAGCTCTTCCGCCAGCGCGTTCAGCGGGAAGTTGACACGGCCGCGGACGCCCGGAGCGTCGGTGTAGTCCTCGCGCAAGTGCGCTCCGCGCTCGATGTAGGTGCCATCGGTGATCCACTTGATGCCCGAGGCGGTCAGCGAGGCGAACGGCGTGGTCGGCGAGAGCTGCGGTGCGATCCCGCAATCCTCCTCTAGAGTGAGCGGGAGACAAATGGCCCGCCAGCGGATCGGAATGTCGGACTTGGCGAGCAGGTCCAGGTGTCTTTGCCGCGGCACGCCGACGGACATTTCCTGGATGCTGGTGTAGCCCGCGCGAGCGGCGGCGCGGGCGAAGTTTGCGTACAGCGACTTGAGCTCGTCGTCGGTCATCTCGCCGGCAAAGTAGCGGCGGATCAGGTGCTCCGCGTACTCGTGAACCACGCCGTTGATGACGTTGGAGCCTGGCACGCGCTCGTACGAGCCGCCGAACGGATCGGCTTCCTCCTCGCCGATGCCGATGACTTGCATCGCTGTGGTATTGAGGAAGGTGCCATGACCGAACCACGTGGCGAGCAGCACCGGATGATTCGGTGCAGCCTCCTGCAACGTGAAGCGGTTCGCGTTCGGATCGTCGGTGACATTCGTGCCGACGCTGGCCATGAGCCAGGTGCCCGGAGGATGCTGCGCAGCGCCGCGCTTGATGAGCTCGAGGATTTCCTGCAGCGACGGGCCGGGCAGGGGCAGGAATTCGAGCGCCGAGTTCAGCGTGACGGCACGGGGAAACGACGTCGTGTCGAAGGGATGGACATGGGCGTCGTTGAAGCCAGGAATCATCGTCCTGCCCTTTAGGTCGACGAGCTTCGAGTCGCCCTTCCTGAGAGCAAGCACCTGGCTGCTCGTGCCCACTCCTGTGATGAGCTGACCTTCGACGACGACGCCTTCGGCCCACAGATGCTGCGGATTCGAGGTGAAGACCTTGCCGTTGTAGTAGATCGTTCTGCTGTGCGCGGCGAATGCGCTGGTCGTGGCGGAACACAGGACGACGATGCAGAGGGTCAACAGGCGGTTCAGGGTCATAGGTTCTCTCTGGAGTTTGTTCTTCCTGGACTGGTAAATCGGATTTGCCGCCGCAAACCGACACCTGCGAATCAAATTGCTGGTATTCGGAGCCGAACGCTCAGTCGGTGCCGAGCGCGCTAATGCCTTTGGCGGAAACGAGCCCAAAGATCAATCGAGAGAGATCCTGGCGCTGTCTGGCATCGGTGGGGCCGCCCTGGTGCTGGGGACCGGCCGCCGCCACTGCGCAAAGCGCAACGGATCGTCCCGTACGCAGTCTCGATACCCGGCTCACGCGCGAGTACGGCGTACGCTTCCCGTTCGTCGGCGCCGGTATTCGCGAGGTCAAGGCGCAGACTGACAGGCTCTTCGGCGTCGACTTCATCTTCGACGATTCGGCCTTCGGACCCATCGTGACCGACGAGCACATCGACGTCTGTCTCGTCGAGCGTGTTCAGCTGGCAGTGTTCCACTGAACGTGCCGCCGAAGAAATGGGTGGATCTCCTGCACAAGGTGGGTGCGAAAGTCTGGATGCAAGCTACGTCCGTAGAGCAAGCGATCGAGGTAAAAAGAAAAAGCGGAGCCGTGAGCGTCACGAGTTCGAAATCCCAAACCCGGATTCGAATAGCACGCGCCGTGCACACCGCAGTCAGCGCGCTGAGCTCGTAATTGCAGCGAATCTCGACTGTGGGGTACGCCTTCAGGGAGATCTCGGATACCCCGAAACGTACCCCAAAGAAGTTCTGGCTGCAGGTGGACGTCCTCGGACCTCCCTGGAGCATCGGAGGACGCGAAGCAGCTTAGAAAACAGAATCTTCAGCCAATTGCTGGATGTCTATGGACATCTACGGACGTCCCTGGATGGCTCCCCGGGCCGGATTCGAAGTACATCATAAATCATTGAATTGACGAAGCGTGCAGGCGTGCGGTGGAGCCGATACCCCCAGCGATACCCCACGCCGAAGCACACTGGAATTCTGTCTGGCACGCGATCGCGTGCGCGCGGATGCACGATTGCGGACTGAAGCAGCGGACCATCTCACCAGAGAACGCGTGCTTGGTTTAAAGGATTGGTTAGTACTGCTCCTGTGTCGAAGATCACATGGCAATCCACCTGGGTTCAGGTGCTTGTGTGCTGTCCGCAGCAATAGAGTTCGCACTTCGCGCGTCAACAAACCGTAGATGCACCAGAACCTCTCAGCGCGGCTATCGCCCAAATACGGCTGCTATCGCGCCGCTCCCTCTGCCGAGAGGATCGTTACGAATGGCCTTTTCCTCCTCGCCAACCTGCGTGAACAGCGCGTTGAGACTTTGCGTGAGCACATGCTGCTCCAGGTCCAGTTCGGGCTTGTCGGCCAGCGGCAATCGCTTGTAGGCGGTTAGTAGTTGTTGGTACTGGTTATAGAAACCGACCTGCTGCAGATTGCTCTTGATGATTGGCAGGTATCTTTGTCGCAGATCCGCTTCGGTGCGCTGGCGGAAGTAGTCCGTCGCGGCCGTGTTGCCGCCACGCACGATCGCCATGGCATCCGTAACAGTCATGCCTCGCACGGCACTAATGAAGACTGCTTTCGCTTCGACTGCCGCACGCTCGGCGCCCTGGTTCATGAGTGCCTCGATTCGATCGACTTGCCCGCCCAGGCCGAACTGTCGTAGCCCGGTGGCTATCGGCTGCATTGCCTCGGGCAATCTGATGCGATATCTCGAGCTATTCTGATACCCGCCCATCTGCGAGAGCAGATCCGCTGCGCGACTGCTCCCCAGTTCGAGCGATTCCTTCACCGCGCGTGTCAAAGCAGATTCGTCAGGTTGACCGGCACCCACTGCATCGGATTGCAGGATCTGCGACACCTCAGTGCACGCACTCAAGCTCAACCCAAGCGTAAGCGAAACGCTCGCGATCAAGAGCGAGCGCACGTCACGACGGATGTGCATCACAGATACCTGAAGGCCTTTCATGTCATGTCCCTGCGATGTTTTCCTGCCAGGCGGAGTCTATAACGCAGAGGTCAGTTTTTGCAGATCTGGGAACGTCTGCTACGGGCCCGCGAGCTGACTTCCGCTTCCGACCCGATTCCGACGTCCACCCATGAGTCAGCATGCGGGGTACTATCGATCTAACGACGTGCTCTGATGACGGCACGCAGAACGAATGCTCGTGCAATCCGATTCTGGAATTCCCCGGCCCGATGATAAAGTCCGTTTCCATGAGACTCAAAAGAAGCAGTCCAAATTTCATGTGGTACAGATGCGTTCAAGAAGATTCGCTTTAGCGCTCGTAGCACTTTCGCTGGCTGCGCTTCATAGCGATGCGGTCAGTGCGTTCGACTTCGACGACGTCGCTCGCAAGTCCGAATCGCAGGCGCGGCAGCCCTACCGTGCTCCGAGCCGCCAAGCGCCCCCGGAGCTCCAGGCGCTCAACTATGACCAATACCGATACATTCGCTTCCGTCCCGAGCGCTCCCGATGGCGCCCGGAGAAGCTACCGTTCGAGCTGATGTTCTTTCATCTCGGCGGCGAGTTTCAGACCCTGCCAGTGCGCATGAATGAGATTGCGGCCGACGGGGTACGCTACATTCGCTATGACAGCGCCGACTTCTATCTTGCCAGGAACAAGTTGTCTCCGAAGAACTGGGGAGACCTCGGTTTCGCCGGGTTTCGCGCTCATTACCCAGTGAACAACAGCGAGTACAAGGACGAAGTCGTGGCCTTTGTCGGCGCCAGCTACTTTCGCGCGCTCGGTTCGGGTCAACGCTACGGCATGTCGGCACGCGGGCTCGCAATCGATACGGTGGGCGGGGGGAGCGAGGAATTTCCTCGATTCACTGAGTTCTGGTTTGTCAAACCCGCGGCGAACGCCAAGACGTTGACGGTTTACGCGTTGCTGGACTCGCCGCGCGCCAGCGGCGCCTATCAGTTCGACGTTCATCCCGGCATCGACACGGTCGTCGAGGTGCGTGCGCGCCTGTTCCTGCGCGCGGGCGTCGCCACGCTGGGTTTCGCGCCGCTCACCAGCATGTACTTCTTCGGCGAGAATCAGCCGCATCGCACTGACTTTCGCCCGGAGGTGCACGACTCGGACGGCCTGATGGTTGCCACCGGCGATGGCGAATGGCTTTGGCGCCCGCTGCTCAATCCGCAGCACACGTTCACAACCTCGTTCGCCATGCGCGATCTACGCGGGTTCGGCCTGATGCAGCGGGACCGAGACTTCCGCAGCTACGAAGACGGCGAGGCACGCTACGAGCTGCGCCCGAGCGTCTGGGTCGAGCCGGTTGGCGCGTGGGGGCCGGGTCGCGTAGAGCTGGTGCAGCTGAACACTCCGGATGAGACCAACGATAACATCGTCACATACTGGGTGCCGCAGCAGGTGCCCGCGCCGGGCCGCCCGCTCGACATCGCGTACCGGCTGCATTGGCAAGGCACGCAAGAGATGCAGCGCCCGCCCGGTGCATGGGTAGTGCAGACTCGCATCGGTCGCGGTTATGCCGAATTGGCAGCCGACGAGCAGCAATTCATTGTCGATTTCATGGGTCCATCGCTCGCGGCACTGCCGGCCGATGCCACCGTGGAGGCGGTCGTCACTGCTCCTTCGAACGGTAGAATCGTTGATAGCCATGCTTACCGCGTAGACGCCACCGGCGCATGGCGTATGACCGTACGTGTGAAGCAACTGCGTCCCACGGAGCCCACAGAATTGCGTGGCTTTCTTCAGAGTGGCCGTGACGTACTGACGGAAACCTGGAGCAACATTTTTCCCGCGCGCTGATCCAGGCAAGCGTAGCTAGATGCCGGAGCGGGCAAACAGCTCGAGCGTGACTTGCTGCACCTCGAGGGCGGACATGCATCGGCTCGTTCCGCTCGGTTCGCATCTGCAGTCGTTGCCTGCTGGTAACGGCAAGTTAGGCGTCGTCGGATTCTGCTACGGCGGCGGCATGGCGAACTTCCTCGCGGCGTGGCCGGCGAGTGAGGCGGCGTTGAAGGCGGCCGGCGTGAAGTATCAGGCCTTCATCTATCCTGGTACTCAGCATGGCTTCAACAACGACACGACGCCACGCTATAACAAAGAAGCGGCGACGCTGGCCTGGCAGCGCACGATCGACTTCTTCAATAAGCATCTGCGCGCCTCGTAGCCGCGAGCAATCAAGGGCTTAGACTTGCCCACGCTCCCGGCGCTCCCTGGAGTGCTATCTTGCGTTCGGCAACGCCTGCAAAGCAGACCGCATACCGCTGCGGCACTTGATCGTCCGCAGGCTGGCGAGGAGGGGGAGAGTGGTTGCAGCCCGTGCTCGCACGCTCGGTGCTTTGCTGTGTCTCATTGCTTCGATCGCCGCGCACGGCGCGCCGGCGCCCGGGGAGAAGATCCGTTTCGACATTCGGCGCCAGCCGCTGACCAGCGCGCTGCACGAGTTCTCACGCCAGGCCGGTCACCAGCTTCTCTACCCCTCAGAGATCGTGCAGACGGATCTGGTGCGTGCGCTGTTCGGCTACTACACGATCGAAGAGGGTCTCTCTCACCTGCTGCAGGACAGCGGTCTCGAGTTCGTGAGCGACGGGCAGGGGAGCGTAGCGCTGCGTCGCGAACGCCGATCGCTTTTGCCTGAGCTGCCACAACCGAGCGGACCATCTTCGACCGAGCAGGCTGTCGCGATGCCGGACACGAGTGATGTTGCCATCGCAGAGGTCATCGTTGAGGCACGACGCCGCGATGAGAACCTGCAGCAAGTTCCGGTCGCGGTGACGGCACTCGATTCGGACGAGATCGAAGTGCGCAACATCCAGAGCATCGAAGATCTGAACGGACGAGCGCCGGGAGTCGCCGTGAATGCAGGCAACTTCTTTGGCCGCTCCACCGGTGCGTTCCGCGTGCGCGGAATTCCCGGCGTCGCCTTCTACGTGGATGGCGTCGTGCGTAGCGCAGCCGAAGGGCTGCTGATGAACGTGGTCGACGTCGAACGGATGGAGATACTACGCGGTCCGCAGGGCACGACATTCGGCAAGAACGCGATCGGGGGCGCGGTCCAGTACATCACGCAGCGTCCACGTGAGGAGACGACCGCGAAATTCAAGACGACGTTCGGCTCGCAGAGCCGCAAGGATCTCACTGCCACGCTCGATCTGCCGATCGGTGAGACCCTCTTCAGCAAGCTCGCGATCGCCACGCTGAATCGCGACGGTTACATGGAGAGCACAACCACGGGAGCTGCGCTCGGCGATCAGGAGGATCGCGTCGGTCGCTTCGAACTGCTGTGGCGGCCGAGCGAGCGCTTCGATGCATTGTTCATCGGCGAATACATGGAACAGGACACCAACGGCACGCCGGCTACGGTGTGGGCGCTGAACCCGGTGTGTCCGGGCGATGTCGTGCCCGACAACTTCGTCGGCGCCGTTCCGAATAGCTTGTGCATATACCGAGCAGTCGGCGCACCCATCTCCGATGAGTGGCTGTACGGCGCGCGCGAGGAATGGAAGACAGCTGCGACCACCGGGTTCGGCAACAGCTACTCCTCTGTGGGTGGAGTGGTACAGCTCGAATGGCGTCTGAGCGACCGGCTGCAGCTCAAATCGATCAGCGGACATCGCGAGATCGAGGCATTTCGCGATCACGATTTCGACGGTACGCCGTACACGATCTATCAGGCGTTCTCCGCCGTCGAGCGCGATGAGACCAGCCAGGAATTGCAGCTGCTGTACAGCGACGCGCGGCTCTCGGGGACAACCGGCCTCTACTATTACGCAGACGATCACTGGAGCAGCCGTCAGAACTGGGTCGCCAACGAGCTGCGCTTCGACCCGTACCTGACATTGCGCAACGCGCTCGGTGGCGGTTTCGCGAGCTATGTGCCGCCGATCATCAACTCACTCATGCGCAACCGCAGCGAGGGATGGGCGATCTTCTCCGAATGGACCTACCGTCTCACGAGCAAGTTGTCCCTGAGCGCGGGCGCACGCTACAACAACGATGACATCTCGCTTGACAGCTATGTGCCGGCGTACGTTCTGCCGGAGCATTGCTGCGTCCCCACGCGCTCGCTCACACCTGCGGGTCCGGCGCTCCCCGGCCAGAGTGGCTCGGCCACGTTCACCCAGTTGTCGCCCCGCTTTTCCGTCCAGTACCAGTGGACACCTGCGGTCATGACTTATTACACGTACTCGCAAGGCTTCGGCGCCGGCGGGTTCACCGGCGGCAACATCCCCTTCCTTCCCCAAGGCGGCTTTGGCTCTTACGGGCCCGAGACCTTGACCAATCACGAGATCGGTGTGCGTACTGACCTGTTCGCACGACGCCTGCGCCTGAACGCCTCGGTGTTCAGCGGCGACTACGACGACATCCAGATTGCCGAGGAGCTGCAGCAGACGCCCGGCTTTCTGCTGACGACCAACGCCGGTGCGGCACGCATCGAGGGCTTGGAGATTGAAGGAGCGCTTTCGCCGAACCGTAATCTTGCGATCAACTTCAGCGCCAGCTGGCTCGATGCGTCTTACACGAGCATTGGCAACGCCAGGAATCTGCGTCTCGACTCGCCGCTGGCTTATGCGCCGCGGTTCTCCTATTCCTTGGGCGCGCAATACGAATGGAGCATTCTCGGCGGCGCGGGGCTGACTGCACGCGCGGACTATGTATGGCAGGACGACGTGTATTCCGCGCCGGATCTCAACACGCGCACGTTCGAGCCTGCTTACGGAGTGGCCAACGCGCGGCTCGCGTTCCGCGACGCGTCTGGGCGTTGGGAGGTGTCCCTGACTGGCACCAACATGCTGAATGAGTTCTACCGGTTGACCGGCTTCTTTTTGCCCGCTGATCAGATCGAGATCGGGTCGCCGGCGCGACCCCGCGAGTGGTCGCTTTCGGTGCGTTACGCCACGCACTGACCCTATCGACGACAATTCGTTACAAGTTCCTGGCCAAGCTCGCCAAACAGTCGACCAAATTGTCGACAGAGAGCCTGCCGCGCAGTTCTAGCTAAGAGAGCGCAGCGGATTCGCGCCGCATTGCTGCGCTTGCTCGCGACCCGTCGGGAGGACCGTTTGCAGCCCTTCGTATTCGAGATTGCACGCCTGAGGACTGTGTTCGGTAGGGGCACGCGAGCGCGCGCCGTCCAGGAAGTCGAGGCACTGGATGCGAAGCAGGTGCTCGTCGTCGTGAGTCCCAGCCACGCGCGGACCGCTGCAGTCCTCGCCGATCAGCTTGGGACGCGCTGTGTCGGTGTGTACGACAAAGTCGCGCAGCACGTGCCCGTCGAGAAGGCGGCGGCGGCGACGTCGCACACGCGTGCGGTCGGAGCCGACGCCTGTGTCGCAATTGGCGGAGGATCAGCCATCGGGCTGGCGAAGGCGATCGCACTGGAAACAGGCATCCCGATCGTTGCAATTCCGACAACGTACTCGGGCTCGGAGATGACCTCGATCTGGGGACTTACCGCCAACGGCATCAAGCGCACCGGAAGGGATCCGCGGGTGCAGGCTCGCGCTGTCATCTATGACTCGGAGCTGTTCACTGGGTTGCCTGCGGCGGTCGCCGGCCCAAGCGGCATGAATGCGATGGCGCACGCCGTCGAAGGTCTGTACGCCGAGAACGCGAATCCCGTCATGTCGAGCCTGGCGCAGGAAGGCATTGCGGCGCTCGCCCGCGCCCTGCCATCGGTGTACCGCAATTCGAAAGATCTGGATGCGCAGGATCAGGTGCTCTACGGCGCGTGCCTCGCAGGAATTCTGCTGAACTCGGTCGGCATGTCTCTGCATCACAAGCTGTGTCACGCGCTGGGCGGCGCATTCAACACACCGCACGCGGAAACTCATGCGGTGGTGCTGCCGTACGCTGCCGCGTTCAATCTCGAAGCCGCACCGGACGCGAAGGCACGCATCAGCGCGGCGCTGGGGACGACGAACCCAGGCAATGCGCTGCATGCGCTGGGTGCCAGCGTCGGAGCGCCGCGCTCGTTGAAAGATCTTGGTCTCAAGCCCGCTGATCTTGATCGAGTCGCCGAGCTCTCCACCCGTACTCCTTATCCCAATCCGCGTCCGGTCACCCGGGAAGCGGTGCGAGATCTGTTGCAACAGGCCTATAACGGAACGGCGCCCAACCTATGAGCACACAACTACACGGGTCGGCACTGCTGGGCCAGGTCCTCGATGCCTATTGCCGCACCAGCGATCCGCGCTGGAACACGATCGCCGCCGCGCTGATCCGTCACCTGCACGAATTCGTCGACGAGGTGGAACTGACTCCGCAGGAGTGGTTCACGACGATCCAGTTCCTGACGCAAACCGGACAGGCGTGTGTGGGCCCGCGCCAGGAGTTCATCCTGCTGTCGGACGTGCTGGGCGTGAGCTCGGCCGTCGACAACATCGCCAACGCGTCGTCGGACGCAACGGAATCCGCCGTGCTCGGCCCGTTCTACGTGCCGGATTCTGCTCACGTCAACCCCGGTGCCGATCTGGCTCTCACCGATGAAGGAGAACGGCTGCTGGTACAGGGTCGCGTGCTCGATCGCAGCGGCAAGCCGCTTGCGGGTGCTGTGCTCGATGTCTGGCAGACGGCGCCGAACCAGCTCTACGCCGTGCAGGATGAACGGCAGCCGCCGATGAACTGCCGTGGGAAGGTCCGTACCGATGCGTTAGGCCGTTTCGAGTTCCGGACGCGCAAGCCGGTTGCGTATCCGGTGCCGACTGACGGGCCGGTCGGCCAGCTGCTGCGCAAGTCGGGCCGCGAGCCCATGCGTCCCGCGCACATCCATTTCATCGTGAGCGCGCCCGGTCATCGCTCGCTTACGACGCAGGTATTCACGCACGACGATCCGTACATCGACTCGGACGCCGTGTTCGGCGTCAAGCAGTCGCTGATGGCGCAGTACGAACGCAACGCCGATCCGAGCCTGAAAGTCGAGTGGATCCTGCGATTCGACTTCGTGCTGGATGAGGAGCGCGCGTGATATCGATCCGGGGCATCTGTATGGTGCTGGGGCTGGTCCTGATGGCGTGCTCGGACGGGGCGCCGCAGGCGCCCTCCGGTGCAGCCGGCGCGCCAGCTCGAGCAGGGTCCGGTCTTGACGTCGTCGCGGTGGTCACGCAGGCCGTTGCCGAACGGCCCTTGCAGATGGACATCGAGGCGGTCGGCACTGCCCGCGCCAACGAATCCGTGAGCGTGACGTCGAAGACGTCGAACACCGTGACCGCAATCCGGTTCCGCGAAGGCGAGGTTGTCCGACGCGGTGCGGTCCTCGTGGAGTTCGATCCGGCCCAGACGCAAGCGGATCTTGCAGCCGCGCAGGCAACGCTGATCGAGAGTCGCGCGCAGTACGAGCGCAGCAGAACACTCGCCACTACGCACGTTCTGTCCGCCTCGCAGATGGACCAGATTGAGGCTGCGTTCAGGGCGAACGAAGCGCGCGTCGCCGCCGCGCAAGCGAGGCTCAATGACACAGTGATCCGCGCTCCGTTCAAGGGGCAGACGGGCTTGCGACGTGTCAGCGTCGGCAGTCTGGTGAACCCGGGCACGTTGATCACCACGCTCGACGACACGTCCCTCATCAAAGTCGAGTTCACCGTCCCGCAGATCCACCAGCACGTGCTGCGCGAAGGGCTCGGAATCTCTGCGCGAGCATCCGGTCTGCCAGGCCGCACGTTCGAAGGTAAGGTGATCACCGTGGACTCGCGCGTCGATCCGGTGACGCGGGCGATCAGCGTGTTGGCAGGAATCGCCAACGACGATGGAACTCTCAAGCCAGGCACGTTCATGTCCGTGCAGTTGCGCGGTGCCGCTGCCACGGCACTGCTGGTTCCCGAGGCGGCAATCGTGCCGGAGCAGGGACGCATGTTCGCATTCGTCGTCGCGGATGGCGTGGCGCTGAAGCGCGAGATCACCATCGGCCGACGTCTTCCCGGCGAGGTCGAAGTGGCCACCGGCTTGGCGCAAGGCGAGCGTGTAATCATCGAGGGCGCGCTGAAGGTTCGTCACGAAGCGCGGGTGCGCGAAGCCGCAACCCCGGCCAGTCCGCCGTCGAGCTGAGGAGAAGGGCGTGCAGATTTCCGAGCTGTCGGTCCGACGTCCGGTCTTTGCTACCGTCATCAGTCTGCTGCTGATCATCTTCGGCCTCGTCTCGATGCAGCGGCTCGCGATCCGCGAGTATCCCGACATCGAGCGCCCGGTCGTCTCGATCACGACCACGTACCGCGGCGCTTCCGCGCAGGTTGTCGAGAACAAGATCACGCAGCCGATCGAAGACCGCATTGCCGGCATCGAAGGCATCCTCAAGATCGAGTCCAGCAGCGAAGATGAGCGTTCGGCGATCAACATTGAGTTCGATGTCAGCAGAGACTTGGACGGCGCGGCCAACGACGTGCGTGATCGCGTGTCTCGCATCGGCGCACTGCTGCCGCCGGAAGCGGATCCGCCTGACATCGCGAAAGCGAACGCCGGCGGCGAGGCCGTCGCCATCCTGAATTTCAGCTCGGACTCCATGTCGCTGCTCGAGATTTCCGACTACGCCGAGCGCTACATCGTGGATCGGATCTCGACGGTTCCCGGCGTCGCGCGGGTCTCGTTGAGCGGTGGCAGGCGCTACGCGATGCGCATCTGGCTCGATCGTCAGGCGCTCGCCGCGCGTCGCATGACAGTCGCCGACATTGAGAGTGCGCTGCGACGTGAGAACGTGCAGCTGCCGGCAGGACGACTGGAGTCGCTGACCCGCGAGTTCTCTCTGCGCACCGAGGTCGGGCTCGATACGGAAGAGGACTTTCGGGAGCTGGTGGTCGGTCGTGGCGACGACGGTCACCTCGTGCGCCTAGGCGAAGTGGCAGGCGTACAGCTCGCGGCAGAGAACGAGCGCACGATCGCACGGACCCAGGGCAAGCCAGGCGTCGGGCTCTTCGTCGAAGCGCAATCGAAGGCGAATACCCTGGAAGTCGTGCGCGGCGTGCGTGCGGAAGTGGCACTCTTGCAGAGCGAGCTGCCAGCGGGTGCATCGCTGTTCATCAACGTCGACAACGCGCTGTCGATCGAGGCTGCGCTCCATGAAGTGATCGTCGCAGTCGCGTTCGCGTTCCTGTCGGTGCTGCTGGTCATCTACGGTTTCCTCGGGAACCTGCGCGCGACGTTGATCCCCGCCGTCACAATCCCGGTGTCGATCGTTGCGGCGTTCATCGTGATGTATGCGCTCGGCTATTCGATCAACGTGCTGACCCTGCTTGGCTTGGTGTTGGCGATCGGCTTGGTCGTCGACGATGCGATCGTGGTGCTCGAGAACGTGCACCGTCGCACCGAACAGGGGGAAGCGCCCATGGTGGCTGCGGTCACTGGCACCCGCGAGATCGGCTTTGCAGTCATTGCCACGACTCTGGTGCTCGCGGCCGTCTTCGTGCCGATCTCCTTCCTGCCTGGCGATATCGGCCGGCTATTCCGCGAGTTCGGCTTCACGCTCGCTGCGTCAGTGCTGTTCTCGGCGCTCATCGCGCTGACGTTGACGCCGATGCTGGCGTCGAAGCTGCCGGCGCAGGCAGCACACACCGGCCGGGTCGCTGCCGCGATCGATGCTTTCTTCCGGCGTTTGGCTGTGAACTATGAGCGCTGGCTCAGGGCGCTGATGCGCCGCCCGTGGTTCGTTGTCGGCGGTGTGGCCGCGCTGACTGTGGTGGGGGGACTGACATTTACCTCGCTGCCTTCCGAGTTCGCGCCGACGGCGGATGTCGGTCGTGTCTTCATCACACTGCAGGGGCCCGAAGGTGCAAGTCTGGAGTACACGGACAGCTACGCGCGGCGCTTCGAGCAGATCGTCGCGGCGAAGCGCGAGGAAAAAGGCGAGATCTCGCGCATGCTCGTGCGCATCCCAGGCATGGGCGGTCCCAGCGCCGGGAGCGTCGGCGACGTCAGCACTTCGCGTGGCATCATCATGCTCGAGCCCTGGAGCGAGCGGGAGCGCTCCGCGCAGGAGATCTCGCGTGAGTTGTTGCAGGAGGCCCGCGCGCTGCCAGGCGTGCGGGCGTTCGGCGGTCAGCCGGGCAGCCTCGGCCGTGGTGGCTTCGGCCAGCCGGTCCAGGCAGTCATCGGCGGACCGGACTACGAGCAGCTCTCGAAGTGGTCGGACCAGCTGTTGCAGCTCGCCGAGCGCAATCCCGGACTGGTTGCTGTCGACACAGACTATCGGGAGCGCAAGCCGCAGATTCGCGTTTCGATCCGCCGCGATCAGGCCGCGGATCTCGGCGTGTCGCTGGAGACCGTCGGGCGGACGCTTGAGACGGTCCTAGGCTCGCGCATCGTGACCACGTACCTCGACCGCGGACGCGAGTACAACGTCATCCTGCAGGGTCGCGACGACGAGCGCAGAACCGACACCGACCTGACGAACATCTACGTTCGCTCCAATCGCAGCAACGAGTTGATCCCGCTGTCGAACGTGGTCGAGATCGAGGAAGTGGCGGGTGCGATTCGCCTCAACCGCTTCGACCGGCTGCGCGCTATCGAGGTCTCGGCGGGCTTGGCGCCGGGTTACACGATGGGCGAGGCGGTGCAGTGGTTCCGCGACACGGTGGCGCGCGAGCTGCCCGCGGGAGCCAAGCTCATGTTCGACGGCGAGTCAGCCGAGTACACCCGCAGCGGTTCCCAGCTGTACTTCACGTTGGCGTTCGCGTTGGCGATTGTCTTTCTGGTGCTGGCGGCACAGTTCGAGAGCTTCATCATGCCTGCCATCATCATGGTCACCGTGCCGCTCGCGCTGCTCGGCGCAGTGTTCGGTCTCAAGCTGTTCGGCGCGAGTGTGAATATCTTCAGCCAGATCGCAGTGATCATGCTCATTGGCATCGCCGCGAAAAACGGCGTGCTGATCGTCGAATTCGCGAACCAGCTCAGGGACCGCGGGATGGACTTTACCGAGGCCGTGATCAAGGCTGCGGTCACCCGCCTGCGACCGGTCCTGATGACTAGCCTGTGCACCGCATTCGGCGCGATCCCATTCCTGCTGGCAACCGGTGCTGGGGCAGAACAGCGCCTGCCGATCGGTATCGTCGTGTTCTCCGGCACGCTGGTTTCCATGTTCCTGACGCTGCTGGCCGTACCGGCCGTCTATTCGATGGTCGCGGCGCGGGCGAAGTCGCCCCAGCATTCCAGCCGCGTGCTGGACCGCCTGATGGGCGGCCGCCCCGAGCCGGCGCCTCCCAAGCCAACGCCTTGATTATTGTCGACACCGGGGCCTGCGGGCCGTACATATATATGTGTGCGGACTGTAGATAGAGGATCCCGGGCATTCAGATGAAGGGCGGCTACGTCAACTTGAGGCTGGTGCCCGCCATGCCCGATCGGCCGCAGCAGTGGAGCCGAGAAGACCGATCCAGACTTGTGGAGCGGCTGTTCACCGCGCACCGCGCGGCCCTGATGCAGTACCTGACGCGGCTGTTCGGCAGCAGCGAAGATGCCGAGGAGATCGTGCAGGAGACCTACATCCGCTTGCTGAAGTTCGAGGACCTCGGCCAGCTGGACAGCGAGGTGCGACGCTTCCTGTTCCGGATTGCGACGAACCTGGCGCGCGATAGGTTCCGGCAACGCAAGGCGCGCGCGCATGATGCGCACGTCCCGTACGACCTCGTCGAGCTGGAAGGCCACGGCGAAGCGCCGGAGGAAATCGTCGACTGGGACACGGGCATGGCAGTGCTCAAACAGGCGCTGCTCGACCTGCCGCCGCGACATCGGCAGGTGTTCCTGTTGCATGTCACCGAAAACATGAGCTATCGGACGATAGCGAAGCATTTGGGGGTGAGCACGAAGACAGTCGAGCGGGATCTGGCGATGGTGCTGGAGCTCTGTCAGAGCCGGCTGCGGACCAGGGAAAGCAAATGAGCGGAACACGAGCCATGAAAAGTGGAGAGGACATCCGGGCGATCGAGGCGGCCGCCGCACGCTGGTTCGTGCGCCTGCATGATCATCCCGCGAGCGCGCAGACCGAGGCCGAGTTCGACGCCTGGCTGGATCAGTCGTCGCAGCACCGGGCCTGCTACATGCGATGCGAAGTTACGATGGCCATGGCACGCGGCCTGGGCGATGACCCGGCGCTGGAAGCCGACCTGGCGGAGGTCAAGCGGATCGCCGAGGCAGAAACCCGCTCGCAGGCAGCCGCCCAGCGCCGCTCAGCGGCGGCACGCGTGTGGTTCGGGGCCATCGCGGCGACAGTGATCGCCGCGGTCGGAGTGGGTTATTTCCTCACGGGTCGGGTCGAGCACCACGAATACCGGACGGCCGTCGGCGAGCAGCGGTCGATTACGCTGTCGGACGATTCCACGATTACGCTCAATACCGACACGGCGCTCGACGTGTCACTGAGCACGAAGGTCCGGCGTATTGACCTGCACCACGGCGAGGCGTTCTTTTCTGTCGCACATGACCCCTCGCGTGCGTTTGAGGTATGGGCAGCGGGCGGAAAGGTTCGGGCTGTCGGCACCCAGTTCGGGGTCGAGATCGACCGGGACGAGGTGACCGTGTCCGTGCTGGAAGGCGCCGTGGTCGTCGAGCCAACGACTGGTGGCACGCCGCCGGGCGGTGCGCCGAAGGTCGCGGCGAACGAGTCGGTTCGCTATCGATCAGGCGGTGCGATCGGCCCGGTCGCGGCTGCCGACGTGGCCCGGATCAACGCCTGGCGGGAAGGCAAGCTCGCATTCGAGCGGGTGCCGCTGGCGGACGCCATTGCCGAGTACAACCGCTACACCACCCGCAAGGTGGTGCTGAGTTCGGAGGAGATCGGCAGGCAGCCGGTCAGCGGGACGCTGCGCATCGGCGATGCCGAGTCGCTGCGCTTCCTGCTGCGCGAGTCGCTGGGCTTGCGCGTGGCGGAGCAGGGCGGTGCGGTGTTGGTTCTGCCTCAGGCACCGGAGGCAGCTGACGCGAAGGATTGACCGTAAACGACCGGTGCGGGGGAGCTCGACTGCAGATGAACAGCAAGTTTCAAACGGTCTTCGGCTCGCTCCGGGACTACACGAAGGGCGAGCTGCAGATCATAGACGACGACCCGAAGAACTACGCGTTCTCCAACGTCTTCGACGTCGCCGGCAAATCGGCGCCCTACGAGAAGGTGGTCGTCGCCATCAACCTGGGGTACGTGCTCGAAACGCTGCGGGCCGAGGGCACCTCTGCCTGGTACGCAGCAGCACACGATGAATTCGCGATCGTCATGGACGGCGACGTCGAAGTCGAGCTACTCAAGCTCGACGCTCCCGATTCTGTCGTACCCCCGAACACACGAGGTTCGGTGCTCGCGGGCGAGCGGCCTGCCGGCCGCAAGATGGGCACCGTGCGGTGCCAGCGCGGCCATCAGGTGCTGCTGCCCAAGGGCGCGGCCTATCGCTTCAAGGCGTACAAGCCAGGCGTCATTCTCATGCAGACAGTCGAAGGCAAGCTGTCCGTGCAGAAGTGGCGCGACATCTGCTACACGTAATTCATCGCGAGAGACGCATCATGGTTCAAGCAGCATCCTCTGTGGACGTCAAAGCCTCGCCCGCCAGCAACCAGACGGGCTATCGCAGCTTTCAGCTCGGCAGCTTCGGATTCTCGCGCGACGAATACTTCGTGCACATCGGCTGGCAGGCAAACGGCCAGAAGCTTTCGCACACGATCTCGGCCGACGCATTCCTGCGCGCGATGATGCGTGACGTCGCGTGGGGCTTCTTCTATGGCTGGGTGAATTTCGATCCGGTCATCGGCACGCGAAATCTTTACGGCAAGGTCGAGTTCTACGCGGGCAAGTATCACCCCTCGTACAAGAGCAAAGGTCTGGACCTGACCGAGACCTTCGACTCGCGCGAGATCATGGCGACCTTCAAGGCGATCCTCGACGACTGGACCAACGAGGGCTTCGATCCGTTCGCCGCGCCGGATGAGACCGGTAAGGGTTGGCTCGGTAAGAAGAACGGCAACAACCGTGCGGCGATCGAGCGCCAGCGCCAGGCGTGCAAGCGCATGCCGGGCCTGCCGGGAGATGCAGAGCTGCGCGCGGACGACAACGGCTATCCGGTGAATCGCGCATTCGCTGACGTGCCACAGGATGAGCCGCAGATCAAAGCCGAGCCGGGCTTCGAGAACGAGGTGCACGCGTTCAACCTGTTCAAGTACCTGTCGCGCTCGGACGTGACGTGGAACCCCTCGGTGTCCTCAGTGCTGGAGCGGAGCCTGTGCTGTCCGACGACGGAGGAGTACATCCTGCCGATCAAGCACGGCAACGACCGCGTCGAGTGGTTCGTGCAGCTGAGCGACGAGATCGAATGGGAGATCGAGAACAAGAACACCGGCGCACCGCGTGCGAAGGTCATCATGAAGGCGGGCGACGTGGCCGCGATGCCGGCGGACATCCGTCACCAAGGCTATTCGAAGAAGCGTTCGATGCTGCTGGTCTGGGAGAACGCGACGCCCGAGCTGCCGCAGCTGTACGAGAGCGGCAAGCTCAAGCCGTATCCGGTCGAGTTCTGACATGCGCTTTCAGACCAAGCTCTTCATCGGCGGCGAGTTCGTCGACGCGCTCGACGGCGCGACGATGGATGTCGTCAATCCATTCGACGGCGAGGTTCTGGCGCGCGTCGCCGAAGCCAAGGCCGCAGATGTCGACCGTGCAGTAGACGCAGCCGCCAAGGCATTTCCAGCGTGGAGTGCGACGCCGGCCATGCAGCGTGGCCGCCTGCTCGGCAAGCTGGCGGATGCGATCGAAGCGCACGCCGACGAGCTGGCTCAGATTGAGTCGCTCGACACCGGACACCCGATCCGTGACACCAAAGGCCTGGACGTGCCGCGCACCGCGGTCACGTTCCGGTACTTCGCCGGTATGGCCGACAAGGTGCAGGGCAGCGTCGTGCCGGTGGAGGCGGGGTTCCTCAACTACGTGCAGCGCGAGCCGCTCGGGGTGGTCGGGCAGGTCGTGCCCTGGAATTTCCCGTTGATGTTTACGAGCTGGAAAATGGGTCCGGCGCTCGCGGCGGGCAACACTGTCGTGCTGAAGCCGGCCGAGATCACGCCGCTCTCTACGCTGCGAATCGCAGAGTTGATGGCGGAAGTGGGGTTCCCGCCGGGCGTGGTCAACATCGTTCCCGGCTACGGACCGACCGCTGGCCAGCATCTCGCGGAGCATCCGCGCGTGCAGAAGATCGCGTTCACAGGCTCCACTGCAGTTGGGCGCAAGATCGTTCAGGCTTCCTCCGGCAATCTCAAGCGCGTGCAGCTGGAGCTGGGTGGTAAGGGCGCGAACATTGTCTTCGAGGACGCTTTTCTTCCCGCGGCGATCAACGGCAGCGCTTTCGCGATCTTTCACAACCAGGGTCAGGCGTGCATCGCCGGTTCGCGCTTGCTGCTGCAGCAGAGCATCGCAGACAAGTTCCTGGATGGATTCCTGCAGCTCGCGCGCTCGATCCGGCTCGGCAATCCGCTGGAGCCGACCACCGAGATGGGGCCGCTGACTTCTCAGAGGCAGCAGCAGAGCGTGCTTGCTTACTGCGACGTCGCGCGTCAGCAAGGCGCGGAGATCCTCATCGGCGGCAAGAAACCCTCTGCGGCGGGTCTCGAGCGCGGCTTCTTCGTCGAGCCCACGGTCGTGAAGGCGAAGCCTCAGGACCGCGTGTGCCAGGAAGAGGTATTCGGGCCGTTCGTGGCCGTCACGACCTTCAAGGACGAGGCCGAGGCGATCCAGATCGCGAACTCCACCGAGTACGGTCTCGGCGGCGGCTTGTGGACCACGAATCTGCAGCGCGCGCACAAGGTCGCCGGTGCGATGCGCGCGGGCATGATCTGGATCAACAGCTACAAGCGCGTCAATCCCGGCTCGCCTTTCGGCGGCGTTGGTAGCTCCGGCTACGGGCGCGAGATGGGATTCGAAGCCATGCACGACTACACCGAAGCCAAGTCGGTGTGGGTGAACGTAGACGCACAGCTCCCGCCGTACTATCCGCGCTGACGCCGTGAGCGAGCGCACGCTGTGCAGCCTCGACGCCGTGCCGGACAATGATTGCCTGGAGGTCGTGCAGGGGGACCAAAGCATCGTCGTGATGCGCAGCGCCGACCGCGTCTGGGCCTATCGCAACGTCTGTCCGCATTTCTCGTTGCCCCTCAATGCGCAGCCGAACGAGTTCCTGGTCGTCGGCGAGCGCCGAGTGATGTGCGCGTTTCATTGCGCGATATTCCGGTTCGAGGACGGCCTGTGCATCGAGGGTCCCGCAGAAGGCTTGCGTCTGGATCCGGTGCCTGTTGAGATCGTGGGCAGCGAAGTACGCCTGCAAGGTGCATGACACGGCGATGCCCAGCATCGACAGCCAGTTCCTGCCCGACACGCCAGTCGACGTGCGCCGCACGTTCGGCTTCGATTGCCCGTTCCCGGTACGCGGCTTCGGCACGGCGAGCGAGCATGTGCCCACCGTCGACGCGCACTACAAGTTCGACCGCGACACGACCCTGGCGATTCTCGCGGGCTTCGCGTTCGACCGCCGCGTGCTGCTGCAGGGCTATCACGGCACCGGCAAGACTTCGCACATCGAGCAAGTCGCGGCGCGGCTCAACTGGCCGTGCGTGCGCATCAACCTCGACGGCCACGTCAGCCGCATCGACCTCATCGGCAAGGACGCGATCGTGATCCGCGAAGGCAAGCAGGTGACGGAATTCGTCGAAGGTATCCTGCCGTGGTCGCTGACGCGCAACGTCGCGCTGGTGCTCGACGAGTATGACGCGGGCCGGCCCGACGTGATGTTCGTCTTCCAGCGCGTGCTGGAAAGCGATGGCGCACTGACGCTGCTCGATCAGAGCAGGGTATTGCGGCGGCATCCTGCGTTCAGGATGTTCGCAACGGCGAACACTGTGGGTCTCGGAGATGCGACCGGGCTGTACCAGGGCACGCAGCTGCTGAATCAGGGGCAGCTCGATCGCTGGGACATCGTCGCGTCCCTGAACTACCTTGCCGCTTCGACCGAGATCGAGATCGTGCTGGGCAAGGCGCCTGCATTCGACACTCCCGAGGGCCGCGAGAGAGTGAGCAAGATGGTTGCGCTCGCGGATCTGACGCGCAATGCGTTCGTCGGCGGCGAGATATCGACAGTGATGTCGCCGCGCACTGTGATTGCGTGGGCGCACAACACGCAGATTTTCGGCGACGTCCGTCATGCTTTCTGCGTGACGTTCCTCAACCGCTGCGACGAAGCCGAGCGTGCGCTGGTGTCAGAGCTGTATCAGCGCTGCTTTGCCGAAGAGATCAACGGTGACGCGGACTGAGCAAGTTGCCGCCGGCGTGCTGCGGGCGCTTGCGGGCAAGTGCGATCCAGTCGCGACGAAGCTCGCGGACGACGCTCAGTGGCGAGGTCGCATTGACGCGCGAGCATTGCGGCTGCGTTACAGCGACTCGCGTGTTCACACGGAGCTCTTGGGCCTCGCCGGCGAAGGCGGTTCGCTCTTTGAGCTCTGCGAGCAGGCACGCGTAGAAGCCAAGGTGCCGCCTGCGTGGAGCGGAGTGCGCGTGAATCTGGCGGCGCTCTTGGAGGTCGTTCTCGCCAGTGTGCACCGTGAGGAAGACCGGGAGCTGATCCTCTCCGTCCGGGGTGGCCGCTTCGCCTCGCTCACTGCACTTATCGACGATCAGCGAGCGTTCGGCATCGAGGCGTTGCGGATCATTGCCGAGTTTCGGCAACGCCATTCGCGCGAGTCGCCTGCCGCACCGCCGCCTGCGCCCCGACCGCATTCATCAGCAGTACCGGCACCCGTGGCCGGTGCCACGACGCATTTGGATGCCCTGCGAGAGGCGCGCGAAACGCCGCGCGGCAGGATCGTCGCTCATGAAAGCTCCACTCCGGGCGGAGCGGGTCCGTATCACGCATTCACGGAGCAATTCGACACTCAGGCCGATGCCGCCTCGCTCTGCGAGCAAAGTACTCGCGCAGCACTGGCGGAGCAGCTACGCCGATTCCGGCGCGACTCTACAGCCGACATTGCACGCTGGGCGCGCAGGTTGCAGCGGCACTTGCAGGTACAGCAGACGCGGTTCTGGCACTTCGACAGGGAAGAAGGTCTGTTGGATTGCGCGCGGCTCACGCGGGTGATCACTGACCCGACACAGCCGCTCACATTCAAGCAGGAGCGGTCGGCGGATTTTCCCGCGACCGCCGTGACGATACTGGTTGACAACTCCGGATCGATGCGCGGCCCGCCCATCTCTATGGCAGCGGCTTGCGCCGAGATCCTCGGCAGTGTGCTGGAACGTTGCGGCGTGCAGTCCGAGATTCTCGGCTTTACCACCCGGAGCTGGCGCGGTGGCAGGTCGCGCGCACGGTGGAGCGAGCTAGGACGTCCCGCCGACCCGGGGCGCCTCTCCGATCTGCTCCACATCGTTTACAAACCCGCCGCGCGGCCGTGGCGCCGCTACCGGCAGGCGATCGCTGTAATGCTCGATGACGGATTGCTCAAGGAGAACGTCGATGGCGAGGCGCTACTGTGGGCGCATGCGCGGCTTCTACGTCGGCCAGAGCCGCGGCGGGTCCTGATGGTCGTGTCGGACGGGGCCCCGCTCGACGAGGCGACGCTGGCCGAGAACGACCCCGGCTACCTCGAGCGACACCTGCGCGCTGTCATCCGGGAGATCGAAGGCCGCTCCCCGGTCGAGCTGTTCGCGATCGGCATCGGCCACGATGTCGGCGCCTACTACTCGGATGCGTTTACGATCAGCAGGCCGGAGAATCTCGGCGAAGCAATGGTCGCCGATCTCATCGCCTGCCTGTGTCGTAACTCCAAGAGCACGGGCGATGGTGAAACATTTGGTCATGTGGCGGCTGCGCGATTTCGAACGCGGGCTGGGCGACGTCGACAACAAGCACCTGCTTCTCGAAGCGATCGCCGCCATGCGCACCGGCATCGCGGGCTTGAGGGCAGTTGAGATCGGCATCAACCGGCGTCGCGCCGGCGATGCGGCGGACCTGGCGCTGTACACCGAGTTCGAGAGCTGGAGCGCGCTGCACGCCTACGAGATCCATCCCCTGCACGAGGAGCTGAAGCGGCTGATCGGTCCGCTGCGGGTGGAGCGGCGCGTCGTCGACTACGAAGTGACCTGAATTGTCGATGCTGCCGCTGGCGTTACGTTGTAACTCCATCGATGGCCAAGATTACCACCCTCCAGGCAGCGGTCGCGGAGCACGTGCGCGACGGCGACACCGTGGCGCTCGAGGGCTTCACGCATCTGATTCCATTCGCGGCCGGGCACGAGATCATCCGCCAGGGCAGGCGTGAACTGGCGCTGGTGCGCATGACGCCGGACATCATCTACGACCAGATGATCGGCATGGGCTGTGCCCGCTCGCTCACCTTCTCCTGGGGCGGCAATCCCGGTGTGGGCTCGCTGCATCGTTTTCGCGACGCCGTGGAGAATGGCTGGCCGCATCCGCTTGCGATCGACGAGCGCAGCCACGCCGATATGGCTAACGCATACGTCGCCGGGGCTTCCAATCTCCCGTTCGCCTTGCTGCGCAGCTACGCCGGCTGCGATTTGCCGCGCTACAACGACCGCATCAAGTTCATCACATGCCCATTCACGGGCGAGCGCCTCGCGGCGACGCCGGCGATTCGTCCGGATGTGACGATCATCCACGCCCAACGCGCTGATCGCCGCGGCAACGTGCTGCTGTGGGGCATCGTCGGAGTACAGAAGGAAGCGGCTCTCGCTGCCGAGCGCGCGATCGTCACGGTGGAGGAGATCGTCGACGATCTCGGAGCAGAACCGAATGCGTGCGTGCTGCCTGGCTGGGCGCTCTCGGCGGTTTGCGCCGTGCCGCGCGGTGCCTGGCCTTCCTACGCGCACGGCTACTACGAGCGCAGCAATGCGTTTTACAAGGAATGGGATGGCATCGCGCGCGACCGCTCGACCTTCATCGCATGGATGAAACGCAATGTGCTCGAGCAAGCGGAGGCTGTCGCGTGAGCGCCGTGGCTTACACCGCCAACGACATCATGACCGTTACTGCGGCACGCCGTCTGCGCGATGAGGCGGTGTGCTTCGTCGGCATCGGGCTGCCCTCGACGGCGGCCAATCTTGCGCGACTGACGCATGCGCCGAACATCAACCTGATCTACGAATCCGGAACCATCGGCACGAGGCCGTCGGTGCTGCCGCTCTCGATCGGCGACGGCGAGCTGGCGAGCACGGCTGATACGGTCGTGTCGACGCCGGAGATCTTCCGCTACTGGCTGCAGGGTGGTCGTATCGACGTCGGGTTCCTTGGCGCCGCGCAGATCGACCGCTACGCAAATATCAACACCACCGTGATCGGCTCCTACACATCGCCGAAGACGCGCCTGCCCGGCGCCGGCGGCGCGCCGGACATCGCGGCATTCGCGAAGGAAATTGTGATCATCATTCGCCAGAGCCGGCGGGCGTTCGTCGAGAGGCTCGACTTCATCACGTCGGCAGGCCATCTCGAAGGCGGCGACAGCCGCAAGCGCGCCGGGCTGTCGGGCAAGGGGCCGACCGCAGTGATCACCGACCTGTGTGTGTTCGAGCCTGATCCTGTTACTCGCGAGCTCACCGTGACGTCGG
>Ga0209382_10002185_pt1 | contig 29103 bp, 30 predicted proteins | sample SoiMetdeltSBSDD5_FD_187599 | JGI IMG/M metagenome (GOLD analysis project Ga0209382, IMG submission 187599) | Bulk soil microbial communities from a Populus tree surrounding site in Tennessee, USA - Soil MetaG P. deltoides SBSDD5 (SPAdes) (version 2) | ecosystem: Environmental > Terrestrial >...
CATGGGAGCGTGACGCGCGGGAGCCGTTTGGCACGCGACATTTTTGTCGCACCGCCCCTCGTGGGCGGTCTGGCCTCCTTTCGAGCACCCGGAGGGCGAGTCGGTCGCCGGTCGTAGGGAGATCGGCGACCGTCCCGTCATTCGGGTGGACGTGTCTTTCCGGTGCCAGCATCCGGGCGGGCATGGCACCGGACTATATTGACAGCCTTCCGTGGAAGCGTTCCCACGGACTTGTGTCCGACGATAGCGAGTTGTGAATCCATGCGCAATGGGCGTGAAATCTTCGTTGCGCGCGGCTGGAGGCCAGCTTCGTCACTCGGCCTGCCCTGACCTCCACAGCGTCCACTGTGGAGGGCCCGACCGCATCGGCGGCTCGCCCGTCACCTCGAAGCCGTGTCGCTCGTAAAAGCTCAGGTTGCGCGGGTTGGATGATTCGAGGTAGACCGGAAGGCCCCGGGTCACCGTCTTCAGCCCGTGCTCCATCAACTCGGTGCCCAGCCCGCGCTCGGTGCTCGCGATGAACTCCAGATACCAGTGCTGCGGCGGCACCCTCTCGTGCAGCCGCTCGATCTCGGTGTTGCGGCCCAGCAGCCGCGGCAGGCGCCAGCCGGTCGCCAGCGCCATCGGCATCGCCGCCCTGACCATCGCCAACACAGGCAGCTTCCAGCCGCCCGGCGGCGCCCACATCGCCACCGCGCGGCCCTGTACTCCAGCTGTGTAGACGTGAGCCGTGTAGACGTGGCCCCTGGGGATGGCATGGCGCAGCAGCGCGGCGAAGATGCGGCGCTTGCCGGCCAAGGACGGCACCAACCACGTCCACACCGGGTCGCCCTGGAACGCCTCCGCCAGCGTGGCGGCCAGGCGCGGCAGATCCTCCCTGGTGGCCTGGCGGACGGTCACCTCACCCCTTGACGCTTCCCGCGAGCAGCCCTCGGACGAAATAACGTTGCAGGGACAGGAAGACGATGAGCGGGATGACGATCGACACGAACGCGCCGGAAGTCAATCTCTGCCATTCATTTCCGCGGGTACCAGCGAGCTCTGCCAGCCGCACGGTGAGTGGCCGCGTCTCGGGCCCGCTCGCGAAGACCAGGGCGACCAGAAGGTCGTTCCACACCCACAGGAACTGGAAGATGCCGAAGGAGGCCAGCGCCGGCACGATCAGTGGCAGGACGACCTGACGGAAGATGCGGGCGTGGCTGGCGCCGTCGACCCGCGCCGCCTCGATCACGTCGCCGGGCAGCTCGGCCATGAAGTTGTGCAGCAGGAAGATGCCCAGCGGCAGGGCGAAGCAGGTGTGCGCGAACCAGATCTCGGCGAAGCCGCCCGCCGTGTCGAGGCCGAGGACGTTGCCGAAGAAGGACTTGATCCCGACCCCGTTGAAGAACTGAAGCAGCGGCACCAGCGCCATCTGCAACGGCACGATCTGCAACGCGAAGATCGAGAGGTAGACCCAGTCGCGACCGCGGAACTTGGTCCACGCCAAGGCATAGGCGGCAAGGGAGCAGAAGGCCAGCGGGAACAGCACCGATGGGATCGTGATCACCAGGGAGTTGATGAAGTACCCGGCCAGCTGCCCGGAAACCGCCGACGTCCCGAACAGCACCTCCTGGTAGTTGTCCAGAGTGAACTTGGGGTCGGCGAAGAAGTTCCACCAGCCGTTGGCCTTGATGTCGTTTTCAGGGCGGATGGACGAGATGGCCAGACCGAAGGTCGGCACCGTCCAAACCAGAGCGATGATGATCGACACCACCGTGGCGGTGCGCGTGCTCAGGCGGCGGCGCACACGGCCGATGGCTGTCGTTTCCGTGGTCACATTGCCTCCTGACGGCGGCGCCGGATCTGGCGGATCTGGTAGAAGACGATCGGGGTCACCAGCACGAAGATGAACACGGCAAGCGCCGAGCCCCTGCCGTTGTCGCCCGCGACGAAGGCCTGGTCATACATCTGGAAGGCGAGCACGCCGGTCTTGAAGTTGCCGTTGGTCATCGTCCGCACGATGTCGAAGGCCTTGAGTGTGGCGATGGAGATGGTCACCAGCACCACCAGCAGGGCCGGGCGGATGCTGGGAACCGTTACGCGCCAGAACATCTGCCCCGCCGTGACGCCGTCGATCTTCGCGGCTTCGACGATCTCGGAAGGGATCGCCTTGATGGCCGCGGAGAGGACCACCATCGCGAAGCCTGCCTGGATCCAGATCATCACCACGATCAGCAGCAGCGTGTTCATCGTCTCGTCGAGCAGCCAGTTCTGCGGGGTGCCGCCCAGCCACACCAGCATCTGGTTGAGCAGGCCCAGCTGCTCGCCCTGCGCCTGGTCACGGTAGGCATAGACGAACTTCCAGATGATGCCGGCGCCGACGAACGAGATCGCCATCGGCATGAATATCAGGGCCTTGGCCACCGACTCCAGCTTGGCCCGGTCGACCAGCACGGCGTAGAGCAGGCCGACCGAGGTGGCGAGGCTGGGCACGAGCACCACCCACAGCAGGGTGTTGAGCAGGACCGTCCGGTTCTCGGGCTGGGAGAACATCCACACGTAGTTCTCCAGGCCAACGAACTGGCTGGAGTCCGTGTTCATGAAGGAGAGGTAGATCGTGCGGAACAGCGGGACGATCAATCCGACGATCAGCAGCACCGCGGCCGGTGCCAGGAAGCCGGCGGCGATCCAGTAGTCCTTCCGTGAGGAGACCCGGTCGAGGGCCAGCAGCAGGAGACCGACGATGCCCAAAAAGGCGATGATGCCGTACAACAGCATCATCAGCTTGGGACTCTCGCCCGCGAAGTCGAAACTCATGAACACCGCCTTGGGTCCGCTTCAGATCCGAAGAAACCTTCGGATCTGAAGCAGACTAGTAGCCGTCGTTACTTCCAGGAAGCCTCGATGGCGTCGAGGGTGGTCTTGGTGTCCTGACCGGTGATCCAGGCGGTCATCTGCTTCCAGAACGAGCCCGCGCCCACTGCCGAGGGCATCAGGTCGGAGCCGTCGAAGCGGAAGACGGTCTTGGAGTCCTGCAGGATCTCCACCGACTTCTTGTCGATGGGGTTGGCCACGTTGGTCAGGTCCAGCTTCTTGTTGGCGGAGACCCAGTTGCCCAGCTTGGCACGGCTGTTGGCGTGGTGCGCGCTGGCCAGGTAGGTCTGCACCGCCTGGACCTCGGGGCGGTCGGCGAAGGCGACGACGAACTCACCCGCGCCCAGCACCGGCTTCTTGGAGGGGTCGATGGCGGGGAAGTAGAACGCGAAGACGTCCCCATCCTCGGCCACCTTGGTGCCCTTGGGCCACTGGTTGGCGTAGAACGACGCCTGCCGGTGCATGGCGCACTTGCCGGCGGTGATCGGGACGCCGCCTTCCTGGAAGGCGGTGGTGGCGATGGACTTGACGTCGCCGATGCCGCCGTTGACGTAGTTGGGGTTCTTCAGGATGGAGCCGACCCTGTCGGTCGCCGAGACGATCTTCGGGTCGTTGAACGGAATCTTGTGGGCGACCCACTGGTCGTAGACGTCGGGACCCTGGTCGCGCAGGAGCACGTCCTCGATCCAGTCGGTGGCGGGCCAGCCGGTGGCCACACCCGACTCGATGCCGGCGCACCACGGCTTGATGCCGGTGCCGGCGATCGTGTTGCTCAGCGTGATCATCTCGTCCCAGGTCTGGGGGATCTTCCAGCCCTTGTCCTTGAACATCTTCGGCGAGTACCAGACGAAGCTCTTCACGTTGGAGCCGAGCGGGGCGCCGTAGAACTTCCCGTCGAAGGTGGAGTACTTCAGCCAGTCCGCTGAGTAGTTCTCGGTCGCCGTCGACTTCGTCTTGTCGCTGGCGGCCTTGAGCTTGCCGGCCTTGGCGAACGTCTCGATCAGGCCCGGCTGGGGGACGAAGGCGATGTCGGGAGCCCGGCCGCCGTCGACGCGCACCTTGATCTGCGTCTCGAACTCGCCCGTGCCCTCGTAGGAGATCTTTACGCCGGTGCAGTTCTCGAAGTCTTTCCAAGACTGCTGGAGCAGGTCGGCCTCGGTGTCACGGATGGACGCGTAAATGCTGACCTTCTTGCCGGAGATGCCAGAGTAGTCCTTGAAAGCGGCGCATTCCGGTTTGCTCAAATTATCCGGAGCCGTGGTGTCCCCGCCGCATGCCGCGGCGCTGAGCGCCAGGCCCATCGCCCCCAACAGGGCGAAAAGCCGGCGCGGGGTGGTCGAGGCCATCAGTTCGTTCCTCCTAAGCTGCAAATGCAAGACAACGCAAATCATGTAAGAGTTTTCGGGAGCGTGTCCAGGGTTGATCCTAGGCAGGCTTCGTAACGGTTTGGCCACCAGGAGGAAACCCGGCCGGAATCCGCCTGATATAACGGTACGGACGTACGGTTTTGTTCAGGGAGGGGCGAGCCACCGTGTGGGATCCAGAGGTGTACCTGCGGTTCGCGGCCGAGCGCGGGCGGCCGTTCCACGAGATGGTGGCGCGGATAGGGGCAACGAAGCCGAGACGGGTGGTGGATCTGGGCTGCGGTCCCGGCAACCTGACCGAAACCTTGGCGCGACGGTGGCCGGGGGCGGTGATCGAAGGGCTCGACTCGTCGCCCGAGATGATCGCCGAGGCGCGGGCCAAGACCACGGGTGTGGACTACGAGATCGGCGACGTGCGCGACTTCGAGCCGGGCGACGATGTGGACGTCATCGTGACCAACGCCCTGCTGCAATGGGTGCCCGGCCACGAGGAGCTTCTGGCGCGGTGGGTGCGGCCCGGGCGGTGGATCGCCATGCAGGTCCCGGCGAACTACGACGAGCCGGCCCACGTGATGCTGCGCGACCTGTGCGCCTCGCCCCGGTGGGCCGGCCGGCTGGGTGATCTCCAGGAGAAGGTCAGGCAGGTGGGCGGCGCGATCCACTACGCGCGGCTGTTCCGCGCGGCCGGCTGCGACCACGTCGACACCTGGGAGACGAAGTACATCCACCAGCTGCCCGTGGTGGCAGGCGGGCGGCACCCGGTGCTGGAATGGTTGAGCGGCACGGGAATGCGACCCATCCGCCAGGCCCTGACCGGCACCGAGTGGGAAGAGTTCTGCGATGAGTACGAGGCCGCGCTCCGCCGTGGGTACCCCCTGGAAAGAGTCGTTGATTTTGCTTTTCTTCGCGTCTTCGCGGTGGCGTATCGAAAGGCATAACCTGATCTCATGTCCGAGCCCATGCCCGTCCCGCCGTCGCTGCCCGGCGACTTTGAGGACATAGCCCGCACGCAGCAGACGGTGCAGGATGAGCTGCTGTCCATGCCCCACGTCGTGGGCGTCGCGTTAGGACAAAAGCTGGTCGGCGGGCAGGTCACCAGCGACCGGGCCATCGTGGTGCTGGTCGAGGACAAGGTCGACGAGGCGACGCTGCCGGCCACGCAGCTGGTCCCGCCGTCGATCGGCGGCATCCCCACCGACGTGCAGGCCGTGGGCAAGCTGCGCGCCGGCCCCCAGCCCCTGGTGACCGTGCAGGCGGTGGCGCTGACCAGGCGGATGAGGCCGGTGCGGGGCGGGATCAGCGTGGGCCACCACGCGATCACCGCCGGGACGATCGCGACCGGATGCTATGACGCGACGGCGTCGCCGGGCATCCCGTCCAGGTTCTACCTGCTGAGCAACAATCACGTGCTGGCCAACTCCAACGTCGCGGCGGTGGGCGACGCGATCCTGCAGCCGGGCGCCTACGACGGCGGCACGGTGCAGGCCGACACCATCGGGCACCTGAGCCGTTTCGTGACGATCCAGTTCACGGACGGCAGCGCCTCGCCGCCGGTCAACGAGGTGGACGCCGCGATCGCCGAGGTTGACCTGGTCGACCTCGACCGCCACATCCACTGGGTGGGCAACCTGCGTGGCATTGTTCCCACCCCGGCGGTCGGGCTGTCGCTGTGCAAGTGCGGGCGCACGACCGGCTTCACCACCGGCCAGATCGTCAACATCAACGCCACCGTCGATGTGACCTACGGCGACGGCAAGGTCGCGCGGTTCATCGGGCAGCTGGTGACAAGCGTGATGTCCGCTCCGGGTGACTCGGGAAGCCTCGTGGCCGATCTGTTCGGCAATGCGGTCGGGCTGCTGTTCGCCGGCTCGTCGCGGGCGACGATCGTCAACCCGATCACCGCCGTCCAGCGACTGTTAGGAGTGAAGGTAGTCGATGGCTGAGATCGCCGAGGCCCTGGCCGTCGCGCAGCGGTGGGTGGGCTCGGTCGACGGGGTGGTGATGGTCGGGCAGGGGCGCGACACCATCGACGTGTGGGTGACGCGCGACGACATCGACCTGCCCGATGAGGTGCTTGGGGTGCCGGTAAGGGTCGTGCCGACCGACGAGATCACGGCGCACTAAGGTTTCCGGCATGCCGCTGGAATCGTTTGTCGCCGGGCTGCCCAAGGCGGAATTGCATGTGCACCATGTGGGGTCGGCCTCGCCGCGGATCGTGGCGTCGCTGGCGGCTCGGCACGAGGGGACCTCGCCTGTGCCCGCCGATCCTTCGCTGCTCGGCTCATACTTCACGTTCACCGACTTCGCGCACTTCGTCGAGATCTATCTGAGCGTTGTTGATTTGATAAGGGATGCGACGGATGTGCATGTGCTGACGTACGGGATCGCCGAGGAGCTGGCGGCGCAGAACGTGCGCTACGTCGAGCTGACATGCACGCCCTATTCGAGCGTGAAGCGCGGCATCCCGGCCGAGGCGTTCTGCGAGGCGATCGAGGACGCGCGGGTGGCGGCGGAGCGCGACCTCGGGCTGGTCATGCGGTGGTGCTTCGACATTCCGGGCGAGGCCGGCCTGCCCTCGGCCGAGGAGACCCTGCGCGTCGCGCTGGAGTGTCAACCCGAAGGGCTTGTCAGTTTCGGGCTTGGCGGGCCGGAGATCGGTGTGCCACGCCCGCAGTTCAAGCCGTACTTCGACGCGGCGCGGGCCGCGGGCCTGCACTGCGTGCCGCACGCGGGGGAGACGTCCGGCCCGCGGACCGTGTGGGACGCGCTGCTGACCCTTGGGGCGGAACGGATCGGGCACGGGATCTCGGCGGCCCAGGACCCGGAGCTGATGCAGCACCTGGCCGACTACGCCATCCCGCTTGAGGTGTGCCCGACCTCCAACGTGCGCACCCGGGCGGTCGCCTCGCTGGAGGAGCATCCACTTGCGACACTCGTGTCCGCCGGGGTGCAGGTCAGCATCAACTCCGACGACCCGCCCATGTTCGGCACCACCCTCAACAACGAGTATCTGGTCGCGGCGACGTTGCTGGGGCTGCGGGAGGACGGGGTGGCGGAGCTGGCGCGCAACGCGGTGCGGCACTCGTTCGCTCCCGACAAAGCGGAGCTGCTCGCAGAGATGGATTCGTATATCCGCTCATATGCGGTGTAGCTTGCGGACCTTCCGCCACGTGTTCGTGTCGAGAGCGCCGGCCCTGTTGTCAAGTGCCCGCACCCGGATCGGGTCGGTCAGGTCCAGGTAGCTGTCCTTGGTGGCGTTGCGGTCCCACTGCCGCGTCGGGATCTTCACGTGATCGCGGCGGTGGCTCTGGTCCTGGCTGGTGATCTTCAGGACGTCGTACCCGTTCCACCGCACCTTGAGCACCAGACACGGCCGCACCTTCGAGCCGGGGCCGTCCTCGAAGGGCACATCGGCCCACCAGATCTCGCCGGCCTTCGCTTTGCGGCCGAGTAGGCGCCAGAAAAGTGAGAACACGGCTGATCACAATATCGCCTTCTTGATGAAGAATCCTCGGCTATGGATTCGGTGCTGACCCAGGTGTTCCTGCCCATCGCCCTCGGGATCGTGATGCTCGGCCTCGGCCTGGGCCTGACCGTGGCCGACTTCAAGCGCATCGTGGTGTTTCCGAAGGCGGTACTCATCGCGCTCGGTTGCCAGGTGATGTTGTTGCCGGCCGTCTGCTTTGGACTCGTGCTCGCCTTCGACCTCCCACCCGCTCTCGCGGTGGGCATGATGCTGCTGGCCGCCTCGCCCGGCGGCACTACGGCCAACCTCTACAGCCACCTGTTCGGCGGCAACGTCGCGCTCAACGTGACGCTGACCGCGGTCAACTCGGTGCTCGCGGTCTTCACCCTGCCCGTGGTGGTGAACCTGTCGCTGGACCGGTTCGTGGGCGAGGGCGCGATCGGGTTGCAGTTCGACAAGGTGCTGCAGGTCTTCGCGATCGTGCTGATACCGGTGGCGCTGGGCATGGCCATCCGCTCCCGGTCGCGGGCCTTCGCCGACCGCATGTACCGGCCGGTGCGCATCCTGTCGATGGTCGTGCTGGTAGCGGTGATCGCGGGCGCGATCATCAACGAGCGGGAGAACATCGCGTCGTACTTCGCGGTGGCCGGCCTGGCGGCGCTGAGCTTCAACGTGATCAGCCTGGCGGTGGGCTACCTCGCGCCGCGGCTGGCGAACGTGGGCCGGGCGGAGGCGCTGGCGGCCGCGATGGAGATCGGCATCCACAACGGGACCCTGGCCATCGTGATCGCGACGACGCTGCTCAGGAACACGGAGATGGCGGTGCCGGCGGCGGTCTACAGCGTGATCATGTTCTTCACGGCGGCCGGATTCGGGTACCTGGCCCGGCCCCGAGCGGCCGCCGGGACGCAGATAGCATCGGACAAAACCGTCGCCTGACAGTAGGAGCTCGTCGTGACAAGCGCATCGATCAAACAGCCAGCTGCCGACCCCGTCGTCGTCGCGGCGGGCACGACGTGCGCTGAGGCGATCGCGGCGGCCGGGCTGCCGACGAGCGGGCCCAAGGCGATCGTCGTGGTGCGCGACGCCGCCGGGCAGCTGCGCGACCTCGACTGGGTGCCGCAGGTCGGCACCGAGGTCGTGCCGGTGGCGATCGACGAGCCGGAGGGGCTCAGCGTGCTGCGCCACTCCACTGCCCATGTCATGGCACAGGCGGTGCAGGACCTGTTCCCCGAGGCCAGGCTCGGCATCGGCCCGCCCATCGACAACGGTTTCTACTACGACTTCGGCGTGCCCAAGCCGTTCCACCCCGAGGATCTCGATCGCATCGAGAAGCGCATGCAGGAGATCGTGAAGTCGGGTCAGACCTTCAAGCGCCGCCGCTTCGACTCGCTGGAGGAGGCCAAGCTCGAGCTGGCCGGCGAGCCGTTCAAGCTCGAGCTGGTCGACGTCAAGTCCTCATATGATGGAGACGTCGAAGCCGATGTTTCTGTCGAGGTGGGCGGCGGCGAGCTGACCATCTACGACAACTTCGACAAGGACGGCAACAGGCGCTGGGGCGACCTGTGCCGCGGCCCTCACCTGCCGACGACGCGGCTGATCGGGGCGTTCAAGATCATGCGCGTGGCGGCGGCGTACTGGCGGGGATCGGAGAAAAACCCGCAGCTGCAACGGATTTACGGCACCGCTTGGCCTTCGAAGGAGGGCCTCAAGTGGTACCTGGCGATGCTCGACGAGGCGGCCAAGCGCGACCATCGAAAGCTCGGCGCGGAGCTGGACCTCTTCTCGTTCCCGGACGAGATCGGGTCAGGGCTGGCCGTCTTCCACCCCAAGGGCGGCATCATCCGGCGGGAGCTTGAAAACTACTCGCGCAAGCGACACGAGGAGGCGGGGTACGAGTTTGTCAACTCGCCCCACATCACCAAGGAAAACCTCTTCCTCGAGTCCGGGCACCTGCCGTACTACGCCGACACCATGTTCCCGCCTATGGAGTTCGAGGGCGCCAAGTACTACCTCAAGCCGATGAACTGCCCGATGCACATTCTCATCTTCCGCTCGCGCGGGCGGTCCTACCGCGAGCTTCCCTTGCGGCTGTTCGAGTTCGGGACGGTGTACCGGTACGAGAAGTCGGGTGTCGTGCACGGCCTGACCCGCGTGCGCGGCCTGACCATGGACGACGCGCACATCTTCTGCTCCAAGGAGCAGATGGCCGGCGAGATCAAGTTTCTGCTCGACTTCGTGCTCAACCTGCTCGCCGACTACGGCCTGAGCGATTTCTACCTGGAGCTGTCCACTCGCGACGATTCGCCGAAGTTCATCGGCTCCGCCGAGAACTGGGAGGCGGCCACCCTCGCCCTGGAGCAGGCGGCGAAGGAGTCGGGGCTGGAGCTGGTGCCCGACCCGGGCGGCGCCGCGTTCTACGGCCCGAAGATCTCCGTGCAGGCGCGCGACGCCATCGGGCGCAGCTGGCAGATGTCCACCATCCAGGTCGATTTCAACCTGCCCGAACGCTTCGGGCTGGAGTTCCAGGCGGCCGACGGGACCAGGCAGCGGCCCGTGATGATCCACCGCGCGCTGTTCGGGTCGATCGAGCGCTTCTTCGGCGTGCTGACCGAGCACTACGCCGGTGCCTTCCCGGCGTGGCTGGCCCCGGTGCAGGTCATCGGCATCCCGATCCGGGAGGATCACGCGCCGTACCTGCGGGGGTTCATCGACCGGTTGCGCGCGGAGGGGATCCGGGCGGAGGTCGACGAGTCCGACGACCGGATGCAGAAGAAGATCCGCACGGCGCAGCAGCAGAAGATCCCGTTCATGGCTATCGCCGGGGACCAGGACATGGAGTCGGCGACTGTCTCGTTCCGCTTCCGCGACGGTTCGCAGTGGAACAATGTGCCGCTGGACGAGGCCGTGGCCTACGTGGTGGAGGTGGTGCGGTCGCGGACCAATGCCGGGCCTTCCCATGTGGGTGAGTGAGGCTGGGTACCAGCTGGATGGGTCTAAGGAAAGGCTCGATCTGGGCGCCGTCGAGCGCTGGCTGGCGACGGAGAGCTACTGGGCCTTCGGCCGCTCGCTGGCGGACATCAAGAAGTCGATCGAAAACTCGCTCGTCTATGGGCTCTACGCGCCGGGCGGGGAGCAGGTCGGGTTCTTCCGGGTGGTGACCGACCGGACCACTTTCGCCTGGCTATGTGACGTGTTCGTGGACGCGTCGCAGCGCGGGCGCGGGCTGGCAAGCTGGGCGCTGGAGATCATCCGCGATGAGGTGCTGGCGATGGGCGTGTACCGCATCGTTCTAGCCACCGGCGACGCCCACGGGGTATACGAGAGGTTGGGCTTCACGCCGCACGCCGAGCCCGAGAAATGGATGGAGCTGACCACGCGCAGGATCGGGGAGTCGTGACGCATCCGGATGGACTTGAGCGTCTCTGGACGCCTTGGCGGATGGCGTACGTCACCGACCCGGACAAGCCCGCCGGCTGCCCCTTCTGCGACCCGTCCGAGGAGCTGATGGTGGCGCGCGGCGAGCTGGTCTACGCCGTGCTCAACAAGTTCCCCTACAACCCCGGTCACCTCCTGGTCTGCCCGTACCGGCACGTCGCCGACTACACCGACCTTGAGCCGGGCGAGGTGCTGGAGCTTGGGCAGTTCACGCAGAAGGCGATGCTGGTGATCCGGAAGGTCTCCAGTGCGCACGGCTTCAACATCGGGATCAACCAGGGCGGCGTGGCCGGGGCGGGTATCGCCGCCCACCTGCACCAGCACGTGGTGCCGCGGTGGGGCGGCGACTCCAATTTCCTGCCGGTGATCGGCGGCACCAAGGCCCTGCCGCAGCTGCTCGTCGACACCCGTGAGCTGCTGCGTGGCGCTTGGTAAGGCCGATGGTGGAGTAAATGTCAGACCCGCCGGGAAGGATGGCGGACATGATTGGCAAAATTCAAAGCATCGTGATCGACTCGGCCGACATCAAGCGGCTCGCCTCCTTCTACCAGGGGCTGGCCGGGTGGACCGAGGAGTGGGCGGACTCGGAGTGGATCACCCTGTCGACGCCCGAGGGGCGGCGGGTGGCGTTCCAGCTCGTGCCCGAGCACGTGCCGCCACGATGGCCCGATCCCAAGCATCCCCAGCAAGCCCACCTCGACTTCCTGGTGCCCGACCGCCGGCCCGCGGTCGACCGGGCGCTGGAGCTGGGAGCGACCAGGCTCGAGGGCGGCGGCGAGACATACACCGTGCTCGCCGACCCGTCGGGCCACCCGTTCTGCCTGTGCGACAGCGATACGGCCGAGCGGGTGACGCTGATCGACTACGGGCTGGACGTGCCCGACGGCAAGGCGATCGCCCCGTTCTACTCCGAGCTGCTGGGCCTGCCCGTGACGTACCAGGGCGATGAGGGCGCGGCAATCGGCGATCAGGACACGTTCATGATCATGTTCCAGAACGTCGAGGAGTACCACCCGCCGCAGTGGCCCGATCGCGCTTTCCCACAGCAGTTCCACCTCGATGTCGCGGTCGACGACGTCGAGGAGGCGGAGAGGAAGGTGCTGGCCGTGGGCGCGACGCAGCTTCAGGGCGGGGGCGGCATCCAGCGGGGCTACCGCGTGTACGCCGACCCGGTCGGGCACACGTTCTGCCTGTGCTGGGGTGACTAATGACATGGCGCCGCCTCCGGCGTCGCAGCATTGCCGCCAATAAAGCCGGCGATCGTGCCTGATCATCTGGCAAATGAAAACCGTGTTCGCCAGATGATCAGTCCCGAACGCCGGCGGCGGCAATGCGCCCAATGACACATTGCTGCCCGGGCGCCTGGACCACGACACTGGTGATGTGCGGCCGGTTTTCCTCTTTGACGGCGACTGCGCCTTCTGCAGCGCCTCGGCGCGTTTCGTCGAGCGGTGGATCCCCACCCCGGCGCTGGTGATCCCTTGGCAGCACGCCGATCTCGCCGCACTGGGTGTGACGCGGCAGGCGTGCGCCGACGCGGTGCAGTGGATCGGCTCTGAAGGCATTGCCCTTACCGGTCCCGTGGCCATCGGCGCGCTGCTGCGTTCCAGCAACCTTTTCTGGCGTCCTCTCGGGTGGCTGCTCGCCCTGCGGCCGGTGCTCGCCCTGGCGTGGCCGGTCTACGGCTGGGTGTCGCGCAACCGTCACCGGCTGCCCGGTGGGTCACCCGCCTGTGCCGTAGATCCCACATCCCGCTAACCGGTTGGTGGACAATGGAAACCGGCTTGATCGGCTACGGTGGGCGTCATGGGGATCCAGATCAGCCGGCGCACCGTCATGCGGCGCGCCATCTCGGCTGCAGCGGGGGCAGCGGCCGCGACCACGACGATCAAGGTAGCCGATGCCGTCGGGGAGAGCGGGCCGCTCCCTTTCTATTCGGGGCCGGCGGCGTCAATCCATGCTGACCGGCGCACACCCCCGAAGAACTCTCACGTCGACGTCGTGTGGTCTGTCAACACCATCAAGCGCCAGATCGCCCTCACCTTCGACGACGGGCCGAAACCACAGTGGACGCCGAGGGTGCTCGATTCGCTGCGCCGCCACGGCGTGCCCGCCACGTTCTTCCTCGTGGGGCGCAACGTCGTGGAGCACGGCGACATCCTCGCCCGTGACGCCGACCGGCACGAGTTCGCCAACCACACCTGGGAGCACAGGGACCTGGCGCGGCAGGATCTGGCCGAGGTCACCGAGGCGCTGACCCGTACCCACGAGGCGATTATCCAAACGCTCGGGAGGGTACCTACGCTGTTGCGCCCGCCTTACGGGCACATCGGCGGGAGCACGATGCTGGCGTGCGCTGAGCTCGGGTACAGCGTGGTGCTTTGGAGCAGGCAGATGCTGGAGTCGGATTTCATCGACAACCCATCGGGGCTGGTCGATTACATAGTCGGCTCGTCGGGTGCGGGCGACATCGTGCTGGCGCACGACACCGGCCCGCAGGACCGCCTGGTCGCCATCGATCGACTCGACTCGATGATCGAAGGGCTTCACGAACGAGGGTTCGAGTTCGTAACGGTCTCACAACTTTTGAGCGGGTCCAGCGGCTGACAATCGAATCCGGCAAGAGATTGGACGACTTGGTAGTGCGCCGCCGCTTTTGACGTCGTTAAATGGAGTAAATGAGACTCGCGGGTCTCCGCACTCGAGGAGCAACCTCAAATGACGTTGCCAATTGAGGATTCACCAAGATCTACCGATCGTGACATACAATCGGTCCCCGTGCTGAATGCCGACGCTGATTGGGATCGATTTACGCCCAGCTGGTACAAGGACCACAACTACTCCGCGCTGGGCGACGACGATCGGCAGATCCTCGAATGTGTGCGAGACTTCTTCGCTTCCGCTGGCGTGCGTGACGGCCGTGGCCTCGACGCGGGCAGCGGCTCCAATCTTTATCCAGCCCTGTCGCTGCTTCCGTTCTGCCAGGAGATCGTCCTGCTCGACTACTCGGCGGCCAATGTGGCCTGGCTGCAGTCTGAGATCAACGAGCCGAACAGGTCGTGGAACGAGTTCTGGAGCCTGCTGGCCAAGGATCCTGCCTACGCCGACGTGCTCGACTATCGCGCCTTGTTGCGCAAGACCGCGCACGTCGCCCACGGCAACGTGCTTGACCTGCCGTCCGATGAGTACGACATCGGGACGATGTTCTTTGTCGCCGAGTCCATGAGCAGTGAGATATCGGAGTTCCGGCAAGCGGTCCACAGCTTCGTCGGCTCGCTGCGCAAGGACGCGCCGTTCGCCATCGCCTTCATGATCGGTTCCAAGGGTTACCGGGTCGGTGACCAGTTCTTCCCCGCCGTTGAGATCGATGGACATGATGTGCAACAGTGTTTGGAAGGCGTGGCCCAACTGGCGTCCATTGCCGACATTGACCTGCGTGATCCGCCGCTGCGGCACGGTTACAAGGGCATGTCGGTCGTGACTGGATGGGCTAGTGGTGGCGCGGGAGACGGTGGGTTAGGCAATGAGGATCGAGCCACGGCGAAACATGCTGGAGATCTGGCGAGCACTCGCTAACTGGTCCTACAGGGAAAAGTCGTGGCATTGGGGCGGGCGCTACCAGTCCAATTCGGTCAGTGACGCCCAGCAACTGCTGTGCCTGCTGTTTCCGGCCGTGACGATGAGCGGTTTCGGGCTCGCCCGTCCGGATCAGACCGATCGCACCGTGTTGACGTGGCTCAAGTCGCTGGGCACCGCGATGGAGGTCCCGGTGCTCATCATGACGGTGCTGCACGACTACCTCGACCGCTACACCGTCGGCGACACCCCGATCTTCCAGGGCGGCGGCCACTTCATGTCGGCCCAGGCCGGCGCCTCCCCGACCATCGAGCAGCAGGCGCTCGACGTGGTGGAGTCCTATGCGACGTCGCTGACGCTGATGCTGGCGGCGCTGGAGTTCGCCAACGATTTCGAGCAGGTGGCCACGCGGGAGGATCTCCAGCTGGAGGTGGCGCGGCTGCGCGAGCGCTGCGGTAAGCGGCTGACCGCCGCGATGGTCGGGCTGCTGCGCAGCTTCACCATCAACGCGTTCGACGCCGACTCGCGCGCCGGCCGGGCATTGCTGCGCACGGTCAACCAGTCCGGCCTGCCGGAGCGGCGGGTCATCGACGACCTCCGCGCGGCGCTGTCGTCCGTCGCCTCCGGTCTCGGTGACATCAGCATCGGTTCGGGGCAGAAGAAGGACCTGGCCGGGGTCAACATGCTGTTCGAGTGCGGCTGGTCGTGGGGGGTCATCAGCGGCACCCCATCGATCGAGTTCGCCGAGGCCGCGGGCAAGCAGCCAGAGGGCGTCGCGTCCGACGAGCCGTACATGTACTTCACGATGGTGGCGCTCAACAGCATCGCCGACCTGTTCACCGCGCAGTCCCTGCGGACCGACCTGCTCGACGTGCAGCAGGCGCGTCTGGCCCGTGCGCTTGAGAACCGCTGGAAGATGACCCAGCTGTACTGGTCGATCGTCGCCTCGTTCGGCGGTGGCCGCCGCTGGCCGTTGCAGGACGTGCCCTGGCGCGCCACCGACGAGAAGGAGTCCGACTACCTGACCATCCTGGTGGCCGGCGCCTCCATGCGGAACCTGACCGACATCAACAAGGCCTTCGACCCCGACCTCGACCGGCTGGGCCGGCTTCTGGTCGACCTTTCCAACCGGGCGCGCATCACCCGGCGGCCGACCATCGAGGACGTGTCCCAGCTCAGGCTGCACGACCCGGGGTTGGAGCTCGACCTTGTCTCGACCGGCGAGATCGACGGGCCGCCGCTGCGCTGGCCGGTGCACGACTATGCGGCGGTGTTGCTCAAGCGGGCGATGCGGCTGGCGAGCCTGTTCCAGGACAGGCGGCTGCACGCGGAGATGATCGAGCTAGCGGACGACCTGTGGGAGCACCTGCTCGATCGCCGGATCCCCTCCGGCGCCGGGCGCGACCTGTGGGACAACCCCAACGGCGCCTTCCCCAACCTGCCCGCCTTCAGCGAACCGTCGTGGCAGATCACGATCCGCGTGGTGGAGAGCCTGGTGATCGCGGCGGAGCTGGTGTCGGCGGATATGGGACCGCACGAGCAGCTGACGATACTCGCCGAGGCCAAGCTCAGCGAGGCCGAGCGGATGCTCGACAGGGAACTTCTCGGCGGTGCCGCGCAGGCCGGGCCAGCGGTGCGGCGGTCCATCGAGATCGTGCAGGCCAACCTGCAGCGCGCCAAGGAGATCACCGTCGAGCGGCCGGGATCGGCCGACGCGTTGATCAACGAGGCGCTAGTGGAATTGGACAGGCTGGTGGCCGCCCGCGAGGAATCGACCTGGGCCAGGTAACCATGCTGGTCTTCTCCACCTCGGACAAGGGCGGCACCGGCCGCACGGTGACCAGTTGCAACATCGCGTACAGGTGCTCGTTGCAGGACCGCGATGTGTGCTATCTCGACTTCGACTTCGGCTCGCCGACCGCGGGCGCCATCTTCGGCATCAACTCGGCGCTGCGCGGCGTGCCGCACGGCGGGTTGCACAGCTACATCAAGGGCGAGGTGTCGCTGCCGGTGCGGCTTGACGTGTGGAACAAGTCGGACCGGGCAAGCCTGAAACTGCGCCGGCCGACCGGCTCGGGCGAGCTGGTACTGGTACCCGGTGATGAAGGGGGAAGCGAATTCGCCATCGACGCCGAGGACGTCGGGCGCTGCGCCCTGCTTCTCGCGGGGCTCAACGACGAGTTCGAGCTGATCCTCATGGATCTGAGCGCGGGCCGGTCTTACGCCACCGAGCTGGTGCTGCGCGCGACGGCGCACCCGACGCTGAGCCATGTCCCGTTCCGGTGGCTGGTGTTTCACCGCTGGACCCGCCAGCACGTCCTGGCGGCGGCCGGGCTGACGCTGGGCAAGGACGGCATCCTCGACATCGGTGAGCGCTGGGGGCACGACCGCACGAAACTCTTTGAAGCGCTTAGGTTTGTGCGCACCGCAGTGGTTGACCCGGCGTCGGAGGAGCTGTCGGGCCTGCGCGGCACGCAGGTCACGTGGCTTCACCGGCAGGACGAGGAGCTGAACACGCTCGCCAGCCGGCTCGGCCTGGGCCGCATGGCGACGCTGGGCAGCGTCCCGCTCGATCCGGTGCTGCAGTGGAGCGAGCAGCTGATCACCGAGGCCGACACCGTCATCAGGCACATCGCCAACGAGACGACGGTGGCGGCGTTCGAGGAGCTCGCCGACAAACTTCTCAAGGACTGGGCGCAATTTGACCACATATGAGGTGACGTTTTCCGAGGCGACCGGGGAGCAGCGCATCGCCTCGGTCCCGCTGTCACACCTGTCGATCGAGCTGGGCCACCTTTACCTGGAGGACTTCCGCAAGGGCCCGGCAGAGCTGCGGCGCAGGTTCGAAGCGGTGGTGCCGTGGCTGGAGGGGGTGCGCCGGCACTACACCGAGTCGCTGTGCGGCACCACGCCGAGGATCAGCACCTGCTATCTGGTCGACGATTACTTCAGCCCGCAGAGCCCGCCTGCCGAGGTTGTCCCCATGGTGCTGGAGGCCGCGGCCGCTTGTGGGCTTTCCATCGGGTACCTCGCCCGGGAATCGGCGTGCGCCCGGTTGCCCGACATCCGGGTCGCCGAGGTGGTCACAGGATGGATCATCGACGAGCCTGCGGAGGGCACCAACGGCGTGCGGCCCCCGACCACGGTCAGCGGCTGGCTTTCCAACGGGCAGCGCACGCCGTCGACCGCGTCGACCGCGGCGATGAAGGGTCCCCGGGCGTGGGAGCCCCCGGTGGAGAGCGCACGCAACCGGCATTCGATCTTCCTGGACGTGCAGCTGTGGAGCGGCACAGGCGACGAGCGCGTCTGGTCTTGCCCTCTGCTCGCCTCGATCTGGCAGCTTGCTCGGATGGGGCTGCTTCGCTACCAGGGGGATCCGTTCCTGCAGCCGGAGCCGTGGGGCAAGCCGTGGCCGCCGCAGTGGCAGCAACTGCCCGGCGTGATCCGGCTCGACGACACCGCGGCGCCGTTCAGCGCGTACCGCACCATGTCCGTGCTTGACGACAAGTTCTTCCCGGTCGAGCACGCCGTGCGGGTGATCCTGAGCCAGGTGGGCATCGATCCCAAGGTGATGGCGGAGGCCACCGCCCGCGCGAAGCGCGAGGGGCTGGAGCTGGCCGACGAGGTCGTCGGCCGGATCGGCTATGTGTTCACCCGCTAATCGGGAAGCTCCCGGCCGGCCTTCCACAGCTCGGCAAACCGCTGGATCCGCTCGTCTACCCGCGCCTTCTCCCGCACGAGCCGGGTGGTGATGATGATGATCGGCTTGCGCTGGTTGGTGCGCTGCGAGGCCGGGATCGATTCGTAACTCAGCGCGTTGTCGAAGACGATGAAGTCGAACATGGTGTTGACCAGGGTGCCGGGGGCGTCATGCAGGTCAAGCACCTTGACCTGCACCCCGAGCCGCCGGTGCATGTCGCAGATCTCCAGGAACTCCGGCTTCTCCAGCCTGTCCGGATCCTCGGCCACGAACACGCGACGGGTCACGACGCCGCGGTCTATCGCGTCGCGCTGCAGCTGGAGGTAGCGCTGGCCCAGGTCGGTCAGCCACAGCCCGCCGTCCACGCCGAGGTCGACGGTGGTCAGGCTGATCGCGTCGATCGAGCGGGAGGCGCTGCGGGTCAGGTTGAGCATCCAATCGCGGTCCTCGCCCTCGTACACGCTGTCGTTGCCTTGCGTCAGGTCGTGCATCAGCATCGCCATGCGCCTGAGCTCCGCCTGGGCGAAGTTGAACACCAGCTCGTTGCGTGCCTGCAGGCCGGAGATGTCGTCGACGAGCTTCATCACCAGATCGGTGCGGGTGTCGGAGGTCTCGAGCTTGGCGAAGGTCCCGGTCGCGCGGCTGAACTTGTCGAAGCCCACCCTCAGTAGCTCCTCGGTGAAGGTGGCATGGCGCTGCTGGTTGGTCTGCACGTTGTCAAGCCGCTGATCAACCTCGATGAGGTACATGACCACGAAGACCACACCGCTGAGAAAGATCGACACGCCCACCTCGAAGGCGATCTCGAGATCGATGAGGTTGGCCAAAGTGTAGGTGACGAGGCCGGTGGTCAGTGTGACGGTTACCTTGCGTACCAAGGGGTTGCGCCGGACAAGCTCCACAGTAGACATTGGCACCTCATTTGGCGTGGGAGAGGGGTGGCCCCAGCCGGCTGGTCGCCGCCGCGAGGAAGAGCTGGTCACGGACCCGATCGATCGAGGCCCGCCACTGCTGGGTGAAGCCGGACCGTTCCTCCAGGCTCTTCCACGCCGCGCGCATCTCGTCGTCGAGACGTGCGCCCGGCATCCAAAGGTGGAGCAGGAAATTCACCGCCGGGGTAAGGCGTTTGACCACATCGCGCAGGTCCGCGCCGCCGATCCTGCTGCCCTCGAGCAGCCGCTGGATGCTCGAGAGCAGCCAGTCGTGAAGGGCGATGTCCTCGCACAGGGCGGCCACCTCGGCCCGCTCGATGTCGGGCAGGCGCAGGACGAACGAGCGGAAACCCTCGCGCCCGACCGAGAAGGACAGGCTCGTCGGGTCCGCCTTGATCGCGGCCCAGCGCAGCCGCACCGGCGGGACTCTGAAGGCCACCCGCTTGTCCAGATCCTCATGGGCCTGGACGCGGTTGTGCATGTGGCTGTTGAGCGCACCGAGGTCCATTGTGGAGGGTGCCGCCGGTGCGGCGAGGAACCCATCGAGAAGGCGGGCTTGGTCGGCCTTGTTCACCGTCTCGACGATTCCCGGGCGGGACATGTAGTGCGACCAGGGCAGGCGCCGACCCTCCGCGGACGCGACGATGCGCGCCGAGGAGGAGCATTGCAGGATCTGGCCACCGATCAGGATCGCCCTCGTGGCGGCGGTGCCCACACCGCGCACGTCGTGGGTGGAGGCCAGGCGGCAGTCGAGCCCGGTCAGCATCTCCGGTGAGACGGCATAGCGCACCGGACGCTCGCCATAGCGCACCGGCGAGCCCGCCTTCAGCTCAAGCAGGGAGGCGGCGGTCGGCGTGTCGACCGCGGTCGAGTGCCGGAGCAGGCTGGTATGGACCTCACCAACAAAGATCATCGTTGCCCCACCGTCTGGATCGCGACAGATCTAGCCCCCATGATGACGCAGGCACACAAGCTGACCAACGACCGATAAGGACTGTCAGTCCCATGTGATCGGACGATATCGACGTTAGTCTAGCTCTATGGAAGCCGTCGTCATTGGCGCTGGCGTATCCGGACTGACCACAGCGGTAACCCTGCTTGAGTCGGGATTCCGGGTGCGCGTGCTCGCCGACAGGCTGCCGCAGGAGACCACCTCAGCGGCGGCGGGGGCGAGTTGGGGCCCGTACATGGCCGAACACCACCAGGCCATGTCATGGTGCACGAAAACGAGAGTCAAACTCGAGTCGCTGGCAAAGTCGCCGGCAACCGGTGTGCGCGTCATCAGCGGGATCGAGGCCTCCCCGATCCAGGTCGAGATCCCGCAGTGGGCCAAGGAGCTGGCGGGCTACCGCCCGTGCGCACCGCAGGACCTACCCGCGAACTACGTGATGGGCTGGTGGGGCGACGTCCCCGTGGTGGACATGCCGGTCTATCTGCGTTACCTGACCGATCTGCTGGCCGGCGCGGGGGTCGGCATCGAGGTAACACGTGTCTCCGATTTGGACGCAGCACCGCTGGTGATCAACTGCACCGGTGCCCGCGCCGGCGACCTGACCGGCGACGCGGAGCTGGTCCCCACCAAGGGACAGCTCGTGATCGTCCGCAACCCGGGGATCGAGCACTACTTCCAGGACCACCTCGAAGGCGAGGACCTGACCTACTTCATCCCGCACGGCGACGTGGTCGTGCTCGGCGGATGCGCGCGCAAGAACGACACATCGCCGGAGTACAACCGCGACGACGCCGACGCGATCCTGAAGCGCTGCGCCCAGATCGACCCAAGGCTGGCGACCGCGGAGATCGTCGAGCACCGGACCGGGGTCAGACCCAACCGCCACACCGTCCGGCTGGAACGGGAGACCAGGGCCCGCGGCAACACCGTCATCCACAACTACGGCCATGGCGGTGCCGGGGTCACCATGTCCTGGGGGTGCGCGGAACAAGTGCTCAAGCTGTTGGGATAGGTAGGGCCGCGCTCGGTGGGGCGCGGCCCTTAATTTTCGTTTCGCCTCAAGGCTTCCAGCCGGGGTCGCGGCCGCTGAGGCCCAGGGCTATGTCCAGCGCCGGAGCCTGCTCGCCGACCGGTACCGCAGCGCCGTAGATGCCCATGTCCCGGCCCTGCTCGCTGCTGTCCTCGACGAACCGCCGGGTCATCTCCGCGGTGTCATCAAGACAGCGGTACTCCTGGCCGGTGGCGCGCGCGAGATCCCAGCCGTGGATCACGAGATCGCTGGCGAGCATGGTGGCGGTCATGGCTGCGGGCATCTCGGCGGAGCCCATGCCCACCATGCGCTCCCACACCACCGGATCGGCCCTGGCGATATTGACGGCTTCTGCCGCCGCATCGGCCAACACTGATGGGGTCAGTCGCATACCCCGAACCTAGCCGCGAGGGCGGGATGCGGTCTTGAACAAAGGCGGCAGCTCGGTAACAGGTGACCGGTGCCGGGGATCCACAACGCCGCGGCGGCGCGCTACCGGCTGCATGAGGCCGCCGCCCACGCCGCCGACGGCAGCGGGTTGGACTGCGTCCGGCTGGCCTCCGAGCTGGGTTACAGCGATCAAGCCCACTTCACGCCATGTCACCGCCTCAGCGCGAAGCGGCCTCTTTGCGGATCTGCTCGGCCAGGTGCGGCGGCATCGGCTCGTAGCGGACGAAGGTACGGGTGAACGTGCCCGCGCCCGCGGTCATCGAGCGCAGGTCGACCAGGTAACGCAGCAGCTCGATGGCGGGGACCTCGGCACGGACCACGGCCCGGTCGCCGCCGCCGGCGTCAGACTCCGTGCCCAGCACCCTGCCACGCCGGCCGGAAAGGTCGCTCATCACCGAGCCGACCGCCGAATCCGGCACCGTGATCGTCACCTCGTCCACCGGCTCCAGCAGCGTCAGCTGCGCCTTCTCCGCCGCTTCCTTGAGTGCCAGGGCGCCGGCGGTCTGGAAGGCGGCGTCAGAGGAGTCGACGCTGTGGGCCTTGCCGTCGAAGAGGGTCACGCGCAGGTCGACCACCTTGTTGCCGGAGATGAGACCGCGCTCCATCTGGGCCCGCACGCCCTTCTCCACGCTGGGGATGTAGTTGTGCGGCACCGCGCCGCCGACGACCTTGTCCACGAACTCGAAACCCGACCCGCGCGGCAGCGGCTCCACCTCGATGTCGCACACCGCGTACTGCCCGTGGCCACCGGACTGCTTCACATGGCGCCCATGGCCTTTGCCGCCCGTGGTGAACGCCTCGCGGAAGGCGACCTTCGCCGGCTCCGTGGTCAGCTCGACGCCGCCGGAGCGCAGCCGGTCGAGCACGACGTCGGCGTGCGCCTCGCCCATGCACCACAGCACGATCTGGTGCGTCTCGGCGTTGCGCTCGAGCCGCAGCGTCGGGTCACCGGCGACAAGCTTCGCCAGGTTCTTGGCCAGCGCGTCCTCGTCCGAGCGGGTCTTGGGCAAGATGGCGATCGGCAGCAGCGGTTCGGGCATCGACCACGACTGCATGAGCAGCGGCTTTTCCTTGCTGGAGATGGTGTCGCCGGTCTCGGCCGCGGTGGACTTGGTGATCGCGCAGATGTCGCCAGCGACGCACACGTTGACCTCGCGCAGGTTGGCGCCGAGCGGGGAGTAGATGTGGGTCACGCGCTCGTCGGCGTCGTGATCCGGGTGGCCGCGCTCCTCCAGGCCGTGCCCGCTGATGTGCACGGGCGTGTCCGGCTTGAGCGTGCCGGAGAAGACCCGGACCAGGCTGACCCGCCCGACATAGGCGTCGATCGTGGTCTTGACCACCTCGGCGACGAGCGGGCCCTTGGGGTCGCACTCCAGCGGCGCGGCGGGCTTGCCGTCCACAGTGGACACCGGTGGGAGCGGGTGCTCGAGCGGGCTCGGGAAGGCGCCGGTGAACAGCTCCAGCAGCGAGTCGATCCCGACGCGAGTCTCCGCGGACACCGGGATGACCGGGTAGAAGTGCCCGCGGGCCACCGCCTTTTCAAGGTCTTCGATCAGGATCGACTGCTCGATCTGCTCGCCGTTCAGGTACCGGTCCATGAGCGTCTCGTCCTCGCTCTCGGCGATGATCGCCTCGATGAGCTGGTTGCGGGACTCCTCGATGATCGGAAGGTGCTCAGCGTCGGGCTCACGGGTGGCCGGAGGGTACCCCCCTGAATAATCGAAAATGCGCTGAGAGATCAATCCGATCAATCCGGCCACGGTCTCGCCGTCGTCGGCGAGCATCGGCAGGTAGAGGGGCTGCACACCCTCGCCGAACACCCGCTGGCACTCGGCCAGGGTCTCATCGAAGTCGGCGCGCTGGTGGTCGAGGCGGGCGATGGCCACGGCGCGGGGCATGCCGACGTCGCCACACTCCTGCCAGAGTGCGGCGGTGGTCGCGTCCATGCCGTCGGCGGCGCTGACGACGAAGAGCGCGGCGTCGGCAGCACGCAGGCCGGCCCGCAGCTCCCCGACGAAGTCGGCGTAGCCAGGCGTATCCAGGAGGTTGATCTTGGTCCCCTCGTGGGCGATCGGCGCGCACGCCAGGGCGACCGACCGCTGCTGCTTGACCGCGGCAGGATCATGATCGCTGACCGTCGTGCCCTCCGTGACCGATCCAGCCCTGGAGATCGTGCCGGTCGCCGCCAGAATGGCCTCGACCAGGGTGGTCTTGCCGCTACCAGCATGTCCGACCAGCACGATATTTCTTACCCCGGCAGGGTCCTCCGCTGTCGGGGCGGGGCTGAGGGAATTCTTGTCTGCAATGCCGCGTGCCATGCCCGCCTCCTTAGATTTCACCTATGTTTCCCGATAAGACACCCGTTGCCCTCCGGATACAACCCCGACGCGCAAGACTGCCGGGTTCCGCATGTGCCACCTGCCGTATCGTTAGCGCATCATGGCGAAGATCCTCAGCGTGGCCGGCAAGCAGGCGACAGCAAAACTGCTCGAGCCGATCGGGCGGGCGCTGCTGCGCGCCGGCATCTCACCCAACGCCGTCACGATGCTAGGCACCGCGGGAGTCATTGCGGGGGCGTTTGGATTCGCCGCACGCGGGAAATTTATCACCGCCGTTGTCGTCATCACGCTTTGCGGCCTGACCGACGTCATGGATGGGACGATGGCGCGCTCGCGCGGAAAGGTCAGCCGCTACGGGGCATTGCTGGACTCCACAATGGACAGGGTGGCCGATGGAGCGATCTTTTCAAGCCTTATCTGGTGGTACCACACACAAGGCGACGCATGGTCAATGAGCGCCGGCCTGATCTGCCTGGTCTCCGGCCAGATCGTGTCATATGTCAAGGCGCGCGCCGAAGGGCTGGGCTTCGACTGCCACGTAGGGCTCGTGGAGCGGGCCGAGCGCCTTATCACCGTGGGCGTTGGTGCCCTGCTGACCGGTTTCGGGCTGGTGTGGGGCCTTCCTGCCGCCTTGTGGCTGGTCGCGGCCGGCTCGGTGATCACCGTCGTGCAGCGCGTGGTGCACGTCTCCCGGCAGGAGCGCCTGTCGTCATGAAGGACCGGCTGATGGAGGTGGGTTTCGCCGCGGGATGGCGCCTGGTGCGGGCGATGCCCGAACCGGTGGCGCGGGCGGTGTTCCGGGTGGGCGCGGACCGGGCGGCCTCGAAGAACGGGCCTGGGGTGCAGCGGTTGGCCCGCAACCTGAGCTGCGTGCTGGGCGCGCCGGCGCCCCATTCGCTGGTGCGCGACGGGGTGCGCTCGTATGCCCGGTACTGGCTGGAGGCGTTCCGGCTTCCGTCCAAGAGCCCGGCGCAACTGCGCGAGTGCTTCCGGCTGGACGGGTACAAGCAGCTCGTGCGCGCGCACGAGGAGGGCACGGGCGCGGTTGTGGCCCTGCCGCACGCGGGTAACTGGGACGCGGGCGGGGCGATGGTCGCCGCCAGCGGGCTGCCGCTGACGACCGTTGCTGAGCGGTTAAAGCCCGAAGGACTGTTTCGCCGATTCGTGGAGTTCCGTGAGACCCTTGGGATGAAGATCATTCCACTCACCGGGGGAGCGCCGCCCATGGACGAGCTGATCGCGGCGGTGCGCGAGGCACACATCGTGCCGTTGCTCGCCGACCGGGACCTGTCGCGCCGCGGTGTCGAGGTCGACTTCTTCGGCGGGCGCACCAAGATGCCCGCCGGGCCGGCGCTGCTCGCCCTGCGCACCGGCGCACCGCTGTTCGTGGTCAGCATGTGGTACGAACCCGACGTCCCGAACGGGCGGTTGGTGGGCCCACTGCCGGTGCCCGATCCGTCCACCGGGCCGCTTGATACGCGAGTTAGGCTGCTCACCCAGCGCGTCGCCGACGAGCTGGCCCGCGGCATCGCCGCCAACCCTCAGGACTGGCACATGATGCAGAAGCTCTGGCTCACCGAGCCGCCGTTAGCGGAGGCGTGACGTGCGCATCGGGATCGTCTGCCCGTACTCGCTGGACGTCCCGGGCGGGGTCCAGCTTCATGTGAGGGACCTGGCGGAGACGCTGATCTCGATGGGACACGCGGTGAGCGTGCTCGCCCCGGCCGACGACGAGCAGGAGCTGCCGCCGTACGTGGTGCCGGCCGGGCGGTCTGTCCCCGTGCCGTACAACGGATCCGTGGCGCGGCTGAACTTCGGGCCGTTTTCGGCGGCGCGTGTGCGGCGCTGGCTGAACCATGGTGGATTCGACGTGCTGCACGTGCACGAGCCCATGACGCCCTCGCTGTCGCTGCTGGCCGTCATGGCCTGGGACGGTCCCGTGGTCGCGACGTTCCACACCGCCATGACGCGCTCGCACTTCCTTGCGGCGGGGCGGAAGGTGGCACAGCTGGTCCTGGAGCGGATCACCGCCCGCATCGCCGTCAGTGCTCTGGCTCGACGGGTACAGGTGGAGCACCTCGACGGTGGGGCGGTGGAGATCCCCAACGGCGTCTCTGTCGCCAAGTTCGCGAATGTGTCGCCTTTGGACGGTTGGCCGCGGGAGGGCGGATCGGTCGGGTTCCTCGGGCGTTTCACCGAGTCGCGCAAGGGTTTCGACGTGCTGGTGCGGGCGCTGGAAACCGTTATGACGCGACGGCCTTCGACACGGCTGCTGCTGGCCGGGCCGAGCGACCTGGATGAGGTGGAGCTGCCGCCCGTCGTCGCCTCCCGGGTCGACTTCCTGGGCCGGGTGTCCGAAGTGGACAAGGTACGGATGTTGCGCAGCATAGACCTGTACGTGGCGCCCAATACGGGCGGCGAGTCGTTCGGGATGATCCTCACCGAGGCGATGGCGGCCGGCGCCGCGATCGTCGCGTCCGATCTGGACGCCTTCCGGCGTGTGCTTGACGGGGGGCGCGCCGGGGCGCTGTTCCCGGTGGGCGACAGCGAGGCGCTGGCGACGGTAATCCTTGAGCTGCTTGAGGATGACGCGAGGCGAGCCGATCTGGCGCGGCGGGCGCGCAAGGCGGTAGCGGCGTATGACTGGCCCGTGGTGGCGGAGCAGGTGCTCGAGGTCTATGCGACGGCGATCGATGCGTGGGTAGATGTCCCGACCCCATCCACAGCGACTGAGTTGACAATGGACGGTCGATCCGTAGACTCTGGCCCGTGACAAACCATGCCTGAAGCAGGACGTGTCCGGGCTTAAGCAAGGTCAGGCTCGGCTGGAGGACACGATGGACAGGCTCGAGGGGCTGGTTCGGAGGGGCTTCGGGCTGGAGTCGGAGAGCTAGCTGTTGAGCTTCGGCGGCCGCCTCGTGAGGGGCGGTCGCTAGGATGCCCAGCATGGGTTGGGTGGTGGGCGTGGTGGCCATGGCGGTGGCGGCCGCCTCCTACCTGACATGGACGGCCAGCCGGGTCGACCGGCTGCAGGCCCGGGTGGCGTCGGCCGGGCGGGCGCTTGACGCGCAGCTGATGCGGCGGGCGGCGACCGCTGCGGTGCTGGGCGAGGAGCGCGGCGGCGCGGATCTTTACGCGGCCGCTCGGGCGGCACTCGACGCCGAGCCGGAGGAGCGCGAAGCGGCGGAGAACGACCTGACGCGGATGCTGCGCAAACAGGAGTTTGACTCGGACGAGTCTAAGGATCAGGCGATCATCGCCGCCAGCCGTCGGGTGGCCTTGGCCCGGCAGGTACACACCGATCTTGTGCGAGACACGCTGGCGGTCCGCTCACAACACCTGGTCAGGGCGTTTCGCATGACGCGCAGGCATCCCGAGCCGCGCTACTTCGACATCGACGATCCTGTGATTTAAGCCACAGTGCGGTCCACACGGGGTTGATTGGCTGTCGGGCATGCGTAATTGGCCCTCGTAACATTGCTGGTATCGACCCCTATGCTTTCGAATTGGAGCCTGGCATGTCCGCAGAAGTCAGTACCGGAACCTCCCGCGTCAAGCGCGGCATGGCCGAGATGCTCAAGGGCGGCGTGATCATGGACGTGGTCACCCCGGAGCAGGCGAAGATCGCCGAGAACGCCGGCGCCGTCGCGGTCATGGCGCTGGAGCGGGTACCCGCTGATATCCGCGCGCAAGGCGGAGTCTCCCGGATGAGCGACCCCGACATGATCGACGGCATCATCGACGCCGTCTCCATCCCCGTGATGGCCAAGGCCCGGATCGGGCACTTCGTCGAGGCGCAGGTGCTGCAGGCGCTCGGCGTGGACTACATCGACGAGTCCGAGGTGCTGACCCCGGCCGACTACTCAAACCACATCGACAAGTGGGCTTTCACCGTCCCCTTCGTCTGCGGCGCCACCAACCTGGGCGAGGCGCTGCGCCGCATCACCGAGGGTGCGGCGATGATCCGTTCCAAGGGCGAGGCGGGCACGGGTGACGTCTCCAACGCCACCACCCACATGCGCAAGATCCGCGCCGAGATCAAGCGACTGACATCCCTGCCAGAGGACGAGCTCTACGTCGCGGCCAAGGAGCTTCAGGCACCGTATGAACTGGTCAAGGAGATCGCCGAGACCGGCAAGCTGCCCGTCGTGATGTTCACCGCCGGCGGCATCGCCACCCCGGCCGACGCCGCGATGATGATGCAGCTGGGCGCCGAGGGCGTCTTCGTCGGCTCGGGCATCTTCAAGTCGGGCAACCCGGCGCAGCGGGCCGAGGCGATCGTCAAGGCGACCACGTTCTACGACGACCCGGGCGTGATCGCCAAGGTGTCACGCGGCCTGGGCGAGGCGATGGTCGGCATCAGCGTCGAGGAGATCCCGCAGCCGCACCGCCTCGCGGAGCGCGGATGGTAGGCGTGTCAGACCCCGTGATCGGTGTGCTGGCGCTGCAGGGTGACGTTCGTGAGCACCTTGCGGCGCTGGCCGAGTGCGACGTCATCGCCCGCCCGGTGCGCCGTCCCGCCGAGATCGCCGAGATCGACGGGCTGGTCATCCCGGGCGGGGAGTCGACGACGATCAGCAAGCTGGCGGTGACCTTCGACGTCTTCGACCCGATCCAGCAACGGATCAAGGAGGGCATGCCCGCTTACGGCTCCTGCGCGGGGATGATCATGCTGGCCGACCGCGTGCTCGACGGCCGTCCTGACCAGCGCTCGTTCGGAGGCATCGACATGGTGGTGCGGCGCAACGCCTTCGGGCGCCAGGTCGACTCGTTCGAGGCGCCGCTCGACTTCGCCGGGGCGGACCTGCACGCTGTGTTCATCCGGGCCCCCTGGGTCGAGGAGGTGGGCGCGGGTGTCGAGGTGCTGGGTCGCGTAACGGGAGGGCAAGCGGCCGGTAAGATAGTCGCGGTTCGGCAAGGTCACCTGCTCGCCACCTCCTTTCATCCCGAACTCACCGGCGATCCCAGGGTGCACCGACTTTTCGTGGATATGGTGCGGGAGG
>Ga0209382_10002186_pt1 | contig 29092 bp, 26 predicted proteins | sample SoiMetdeltSBSDD5_FD_187599 | JGI IMG/M metagenome (GOLD analysis project Ga0209382, IMG submission 187599) | Bulk soil microbial communities from a Populus tree surrounding site in Tennessee, USA - Soil MetaG P. deltoides SBSDD5 (SPAdes) (version 2) | ecosystem: Environmental > Terrestrial >...
AATGTTCATCCGGGCCTCCTCCTCTGCGGTGATGGTCGGTCGGCAACCACCAACGTCGCAGAGACGGCCCGGATGGACAATCTCTTGGTTGTTCACAGCTAGCGCGGCGGCGCGTCGGCGATGACGCGGGCGAGGCGCTCCGGGTCGACGGGCTTCACCAGGTGCGCGTCGAAGCCCGCCTCGCGGGAGCGGCGCTGATCGTCGGGGAGGCCGTAGCCGGTGAGGGCGACCAGCCGCACCCGCGGGCCGCCCTCGTGGACTCGGACCTGTCGGGCGACCTCGTAGCCATCCAGACCGGGCAGCCCGACGTCGACCAGGGCGATGTCGGGGCGGATGGACAGGATCGCTTCGACGCCGCTCGGGCCGTCCACCGCTTCGTGCACCTCGTGGCCCGCGTGCTCGAGCAGGAGGCGCAGCATGTCGCGGCTGTCCCGGGTGTCCTCGACGATGAGGATGCGACGGGGGCTCGGCTTCGACCCCGGCGTGGCCGCCGCCAGTTCCGCCGGCGCGGCCACCTGGGGGAGCTCGACGCTCACCGTGCTTCCCAGGCCCGGGCCCGGACTCTCCGCCGACACGCTCCCGCCGTGGAGCTCGGCCAGCCGCCGGACGAGCGTGAGGCCGATACCCAGGCCGCCTTCGGCGCGGTCGAGCGTCCGCTCCCCCTGGAAGAAGAGATCGAAGACACGCTCGAGCATGTAGGGCGTCATCCCGGCGCCGGTATCCTTGACGGCCAGTCGTGCCGTCCGGCCGTCTCCGCCGACGGTGACCTCGATGTCTCCGCCGCTCGGGGTGTACTTCACGGCGTTCGATAGGAGGTTCATCACGATCTGCTCGACCCGCGCCTGGTCGGCCACGACCCAAGTGGGCTCCACGTGGAGGCTGACCTGGTGGCGGGAAGCCTCCTCGGTCGGGAGCAGGCCGGCCACGCACCGTCGCACCGTCTCGGCGAGGTTCACCGGCGTGAGCGACAGATTGATCTTGCCGGTCGTCACGCGACCCACGTCGAGCAGATCATCGACGAGGCGGCCGAGCTGGCGAACCTGACGGCCGATGACATCGTGCGTCCGCCCGGTAACCGCGCCGTCGTTCGGTTTCATCTCGAGGACGCGAACCGCGCTGCCGATGACGTCGAGCGGGTTACGGAGCTCGTGCCCGAGCATGGCCAGGAACTCGTCCTTCGCGCGATTGCTCGCCTCCGCCTCCTCGCGCGCCTCCTGCTCGCGGACGAAGAGCGCCGCCCGGATTTCGGCGGCCTGGCGCTCCATGGTGATGTCGCTCACGATGCACACGAGCCCGACCAGGACGTCGCCTTCCAGCACCGGATCCACCTGCAGGCGGAACCAGCCGTTGTCCCCCTGCACGTCGAGGGTCTCGCGGCGCCGGCTCCGGGCCGCAAGGTCGATGACCGGAGGCTCGTCTCCGCCGCCCAGGCGCCGCCAGATCTCGGCCCACGGCTCGTCCGTCAGGTCGTCGGGACGCGCGTCGAGGAGCGCGGCGAAAGCGGTGTTACAGCGGACCACCGCCGCGTCGGCGGCGAGCAGGCAGATGCCGTCCCCGATCGCATCGAACGTCGCCCGCCAGCCGCGATTGGCCTCGCGCAGGTCCTCCTCCGCGCGGCGCAGCCGCAGCAGGGAGCGGATCGTCGCGAGCAGGACCGTGGGCTCCACGGGATCGGTGAGATAGCTGTCCGCGCCGCCCTCGTAGGCGAGATCCTGCGCCTTGTCGCTGGTGAAGGTACTGGACACGTGGACGATCGGCACGGTCAGCGTGGCGGGATTGGCGCGTAGGCGGCGGCACACCTCGAAGCCGTCGATGTCGGGCAGGTTGATGTCGAGCAGGACGACGGACGGCCGAATCTCGGTGGCGAGCCGGATCGCTTCCGCGCCGGTGCCCGCCTCGCGCACCTGGAAGCCCGCCCGCCGCAGCAGCTGGGTGCGGGCGTATCGGGTGGCCTCGTAGTCGTCCACGTTGAGGATCAGGCCCGCGTGCTCGGTCATCGAGCGGCCTCCCCGGGAGGGGCGCCCGAGAGCGCGGCCCTGAGATCGTGGGCCGCGTCGCCGTGGGCCAGGGCGTCCTTGGACAGGATGCGCAGGGCGTGGGGCGCTAGCAGCCGCCGCTCCTCGTCGGTCAACGTCTTGGAGGTGAGCACTACGACCGGAATATCCATGGTCGCCGGGTCCTCCTTCAGGCGCGCCAGCACGTCGAAGCCGGACATCTCCGGCATGATCAGGTCGAGGACGATCGCATCGGGCCGCTCGGCGCGGGCCTCCCGCAGGCCTTCGCCTGGGCCGACGGCTTCCGTGATCTGGAAGGGCGCGCCGGCCAGATGGGTGCGGACCAGATAGCGCGCGATCTCGTCGTCGTCGATCACGAGAACACGACGGCTGCCCGTCCGGTCGAGCAGGCGGTCGAGGGTGCCCAGCAGCCAGACCCGATGCACGGGCTTGATCGCGTACGCGGAGGCCCCGAGGGCCAGGCCCTTGGCCTGATCGTCGATGCTGGAGACCACGATGACGGGTGTGGCCACCGTCTCCCTCCGCCGCTTGAGCTCGCTGATGAACGCCCAGACGTCCTCGCCTCCCAGCCGGATGTCGAGCACGATCGCCGCGGGAAGGAGCCGGTCGATGAGCCGGCGGGCATCGCGGAGGTTGCGGGCAGCCACCGGCTGATAGCGCGAGTCGCGGAAGTAGTGCTCGTAGAGCAACAGATCCTGGGTGCTGTCCTCCACCACGACCACCGGGACGCGTCCGGCGGCGATCCGGTCCACCGTCTCGATGGCCTCGGACACGCTCGGCTCTGTCGTCACCACGTAGTGGCGGGGGATGGTCGCGGTGAAGGTGGAGCCGACTGCCGGCGTGCTCTCCAGCGAGATGTGGCCGCCGAGGAGGACGACCAGGCGCTTCACGAGGGGCAGGCCGAGCCCGGTGCCGCGCACCCGCCGCTGCAGGGGGCTCTCGACCTGGCCGAACTCCTCGAAGATCCGCTCCTGGTCTTCGGGGGCGATGCCGATGCCGGTGTCCGTCACCGCGAAGGCGACCATGCCGTCGGCGGCCGCGCGCGCCGTCACCCGGATCTCGCCGCGCTCGGTGAACTTGAGCGCGTTCGAGAGGAGGTTGCGAAGGATCTGCGAGACCTTGCCCTCGTCGGTGTGCATCGGCGGGAGGTCGTCCGGCTCCTCGAAGACGAGGTTCACCGACTCGTTCAGGAGGAGTGGGCGGAGCATGCCGCGCAAGGCGGCGAAGAGATCGCGGACGTGGAACTCGGCAGGCCGGATCACGACCTTGCCCGCCTCGACCTTGGCGAGGTCCAGGAGGTCGTTCACCAGCTCGGTGAGATCGTCGGCCGCCTTCCGGATATAGCCGACCTGCCGGCGCTGCTCGGGGGCGAGCGGCCGGTCGGGGTCTTCGAGCAGGAGGCGGGACAGCGCGAGCATCGAGTTCAGCGGAGTCCGGAACTCGTGGCTCATGTTGGACAGGAAGCGCGACTTCATCTCATCCGCGCGTCGCAGCGTATCCGCCTTCTCGTCCAGCTCCGCGTAGAGCGCGAGTACCCCCCGGTTGGTGTCCTGCAGCTCGGAGTTGAGCCGGCTCAGCTCCTCCATGGTGCGGAGCAGCTCCTGGTTCTGCTGCTTGACCTCGTCGAGTGGGCCCCGGGGCGCCTCGCGGGAGAGCCGATCCGCGAGGAGCGCAAGCCGGTCGGGGGTGACCAGCGGCGCCCGTCGAGGGAAGATCTTGGCCAGCGTGATGGTCGCGCCGAACCCGGTCCGGGTCGTGACGTCGAAGTGATCGACCAGGCGGCGGGCTCCCTGCATGCCGATTCCCATGCCGGTCGCCGAGCGGTACTGGCCCGCGAGGATCGCGTCCAGGTCGCGTATGCCAGGCCCGCGGTCGCTCACCCGCACGATGAGGCGCTGAGGCGCCTGACGGCCCTCGAGGGCGATCTCGACCGTCCCGCCCCCCGCGTACATGAAGGCGTTGCGTGCGATCTCGGACACCGCGGTCGCCAGACGGGTCTGGTCTTGCCCATCAAAGCCCAGCTGCTCCGCCACCTGACGGGCCCGCTGGCGGACGGCCACGACGTCCTGCTCGTCGCGAATCGCGATCGAGACGAGGTGCACGCTCATGTCGTCTCCACGCGAGCGGCGAGCACGGTCACGTCGTCGCGGCCCCGGCTCCAGTCCCGGTAGAGGACGGCGGCGACCACGGACGGATGGTGGCGAACCAGGCCGGGATACTGATCGAGCTGCCAGCGGCTGCCGAGCCCGTCGGAGTGCATCACGAGCACCGCGTCGTCCGACCACGGATAGGTGAACTCGTTGATGCGTCTGGCGTTGTGGCCTGCGGTGCCGTTGTTGGAGACGAGATGCCGAGCGGTCCCGCCGGACACGATGGCGCCTGCGACATTGCCGATGCCCGCGTACGTCACGACGGCCCGGCTTCGGTCGAGGCGCGCCACCGCCACCGCGGCCCCTCGGCTGCCACGGAGGGCGTCGTGGATCGCCGCGACCAGGGCCCCAGGAGGCTGGTGGGCAACAGCCTGGAAGGCGCGGGTCGCCAGGTGGGCGGCGTCCGCGGCACCGACGCCGTGACCGAGTCCGTCCACCACCATCAGGGCGGGCGTCTCCGGGTGGTCGGCCGCGGCCCACGCGTCGCCGCAGACCGTTTCGCCGTCCTTGGCCACGCTCAGCGCGCCGACTTCGATCGCCCGCCGCGGCCGCGGCTCCTCCCGCCGGTCGCCGCCTCCGACCCGGGCCATGATCACGGTTCCGCCGGGGCGGGTCGAGTACACGTCCACCACTGACGCGAGTCGGCCCACCGCTCCCAGCCCGGTTCCGGGGCTCCCGGCGGTGGAGAAGCCGTCGCGAAAGCAGTCGGCCACACTGGACATGCCCGGGCCGCGGTCCACCGCGAGGACCTCGACGACGGGCCCTGCGAGGAGCTGTACGAGGAGGACCCCGGTGCCCGCGTGCTTGACCAGGTTGGTTCCCAGCTCGTTGATCACGAGGGCGAGCTTGCCCTGCTCGACCGGGTCGAGTCCGGCCGATGCGCCGAGTTCGAGAACCCGGCGGCGAGCCTCTCCGACCTGACTAGGCTCGGCCACGACGAACGGGGGCGGCGCGAGGGCGGGCGTCACTTCCACCTCGTGATGCAGACGCGCGTGCCCTGGCCGGGCGTGGACGTGAGCTGGAACTCGCTGGCGAGCCGCCGGGCTCCGCCCAGGCCGAGCCCCAGGCCGGTGCCGGTGGTGTAGCCGTCGCGCAGGGCCTCCTGGACGTCGGCGATGCCCGGGCCCTTGTCCTCGAAGGTGAGCCGCAGCCCGCGCCGGGCGCCCTCCAGCAGCTCCTCGATCCGCGTCGTGCCCCCGCCGCCGTGGATCAGCGTGTTTCGCGCCAGCTCGCTGGCCGCGGTCACGATCTTGGTCTGATCCACGAGGCTGAAGGCGAGATCGACCGCCCATACCCGCGTGACCTGCCGGACACGCACCACGTCCCCATCGGAGTGGACGTCGAGCGTGTCCCCGCGTACCACGGGCATCCCTAGCGTCCCGCGGAGCCCAGCTCGCGGCGGATGAGGTCCATGCCCCTCTCGGCGTTGAGCGCCGTGCGCACCCCGTGGAGGCTCAGCCCCAGCTCCACCAGGGTGATGGCCACCGCGGGACGCATGCCGACCACGACCGTCCGCGCGTCCAGCACCCGGGCCATGCTGGCGATGTTGCCCAGCGCGCGCCCGATGAACGAATCTACGATTTCGAGCGCCGAGATGTCGATGAGGACGCCCCGAGCGCGGTGGCGGACGATCTGCTCGGTCAGCTCGTCCTGCAGCGTCAGCACGAGCCGGTCGTGCATCTCCACCTGGATGGAGACGAGCAGGAACTCGCCCATCTTCATGATGGGAATCCGCTCGCCGGGCGGCTTTCCGTCAAGCACGGGGCGCGGCCTTGGTGACGGTGGCGCCGACCCGGCCCATGGCGAGCACGAGGGCATCGGCGAGCGTGGCCTTGGTCGCCACGTTGCCGAGATCCACGCCGAGGTGCACGATGGTCTGCGCGATCTGCGGCCGGATGCCGCTGATGATGCATTCCGCGCCCATGAGCCGCGCCGCCCCCACCGTCTTGAGGAGGTGCTGGGCGACGAGAGTGTCCACGGTGGGCACCCCGGTGATGTCCACGATCGCGATCGACGCCCCCGTGTCCACGATGCGCTGGAGCAGGTTCTCCATCACCACCTGGGTTCGCTCGCTGTCGAGGGTGCCGATCAGCGGCACCGCGAGGATTCCCTCCCACAGCGAGACCACCGGGGTGGACAGCTCGAGCATCTCGCGCTGCTGGCGGATGATGGTGTCCTCGCGGCTCTTGAGGAAGAGCTCGGTGGTGAAGAGACCGAGCCGGTCGAGGAGCAGGGTCGCCGTCCACAGCTCGCGAGCGAGCCCCTCGGCGTCGGTTCGATACTCCTCGCTCAGCCGCGCGAAGAGCGGCTGCTTGAACGACAGGATGAACGTGGCGGTGTCGGTCGGGCTGAAGCCCTGTCGTGCGCGGGCCGTGGAGAGGCCGGCCAGCATGTCGCGAAGCTTGGCAAAAGCCGGGCCGTCGATCGCCCCGCTGTTGTCGGCGCCCGTGGCGTCGACGAGCAGGCGGATGAAAGCGCGCGCCTGCTCCTCGAGCTCGGCCTTGTCGATGCCGGTGCCGCGTCCCGTCTTGGAAAGGAACCCGAGCCAGTCGGCCAGGATGTGGGCCTCGTGCTCGCGGACGATGGCTGCGAGCCTGCTCCGCTGTTCCGCCATATGTCGAGCTCCTCTCGATGACGAGTAGACGCGGGTGATGACGAGCGTGGGGAACATCATTAGACTGCGACGCGCGCCCGCATTCAAGCATCGCGGGCGCATTTGTGCGCTTCGCACGCGGGCATGAGCCTCGTTCGGCCTCGCGGTCGGTAAAAACTTCCCGGTTCCGGCGCCCGGAAGGGCCCCGAGGGGCGTGGTAGTGTGTGGCCTACCATGGGAAGCGCCGCCTACGACGTCATCGTCATCGGCGCGGGGATCTCCGGCATGTACCAGCTGCACCGGCTCCGGTGGCTGGGCCTGCGCGTCCGGGTGTTCGAGGCGGGCGCCGGGGTCGGCGGCACCTGGTACTGGAACCGCTACCCCGGGGCGCGCTTCGACTCCGAGAGCTGGACCTACGGGTACTCGTTCTCCGACGAGATCCTGCGCGAGTGGGACTGGAGCGAGCACTTCGCCCCCCAACCGGAGACCCTGCGCTACTGCAACTTCGTCGCCGACAAGCTCGACCTCCGCCGGGACATCGAGTTCAGCTGCCGGATCCGGGCGGCCGCGTACGACGAGGCCGCCAACGAGTGGGAGATCGAGATCGAGGGCGGCCGGCGCGAGCGGGCACGCTTCCTCATCACCGCCATCGGGCCGCTGTCGGCGCCCACCATGCCGGCCATCCCCGGGGTGGGGACGTTTCGCGGCGAGGCGTATCACACCGCCACCTGGCCGCACGAGCCGGTGGGCTTCGCAGGCAAGCGGGTGGGGGTGATCGGCACCGGCGCCACCGCCGTGCAGGCGATCACCGAGATCGCCAAGACGGTGGGCCACCTGACCATCTTCCAGCGCACGCCCAACTGGTGCGCCCCGCTGCACAACAGCAAGATCGACGCGGTGACGCAAGCGCGCATCAAAGCGACGTACGAGGAGACCTTCGCCATCTGTCGCGAGTCGTTCGGCTGCTTCATCCATCAGGCGGACCCGCGGCACGCCCTCGAGGTGAGCCCCGAGGTGCGGGAAGCGTTCTACGAGAAACTCTACGCCGAGCCCGGCTTCGGGATCTGGATGGGGAACTTCCGCGACGTGCTGATCAACGCGGAAGCCAACGCCACCATCACCGACTTCATGCGACGAAAGATCCGTGCGCGGGTCAAGGACCCCGCGCTCGCCGAGAAGCTGATTCCCACCAACCACGGCTTCGGCACGCGGCGCGTGCCGCTGGAGAGTGGGTACTACGAGGTCTTCAATCAGCCGAACGTACGCCTCGTCGACCTGCGCGAGACGCCCATCGAGCGCATCACGCCGGCGGGGATCAAGACCAGCGACGCGGAGCACGAGCTGGACATGATCATCTACGCGACCGGCTTTGACGCCATCACCGGGGCCTTCGACCGCATCGACATCCGCGGCCGGGGCGGCCGGCGGCTGAAAGACAAGTGGACGGAGGGTCCGCGGACCTACCTGGGGCTGCAGGTCGAGGGCTTCCCCAACCTGTTCACGCTGGTCGGGCCGCACAACGCCGCCACCTTCTGCAACATCCCCCGCTGCATCGAGCAGAACGTGGACTGGGTGACCGCGCTGCTCCGGCACATGCGCGAGAAGGGGCACGCGCGCGTCGAGCCCGCCCCGGAGGCCGAGCAGGGCTGGACCGAGCACGTGCTGGATACCGGGCGGCGGATGCTCTTCACGCAGATCGACTCCTGGATGATGGGGATCAACTCGAACGTGGCGGGCAAGCAGAAGCGCACCTTCATGGTCTACGCGGGGGGCGCCCCGAAGTACCGGGAGCGGTGCGACCAGGTCGCCGCGGAGGGCTACACCGGCTTCGTGTTCGGATAGATCACGGCACGAATGCGAGGAAGAGGAAGGCCGCGAAGATCACCAGATGGACGGCCCCCTGCATCACGTAGGTGCGGCCCGTCCCGAGCGTGACCGCGCTCACCAGGAAGGTCAGGCCGAGCATCGCCACGTCCTTGGGCGCCAGGCCCAGGACGATGGGTAGCTTGAACGCGATCGACGCCAGCACGACGAGCGGAACGGTGAGGCCGATGGATGCGAGTGCCGATCCGATCGCGAGATTCATGCTGCTCTGGAGCCGATCGGCCCGGGCCGCGCGCATCGCCGCCCAGGTTTCGGGCAGGAGGACGAGCGTCGCGATCACGATGCCCACCACCGCCCGGGGCGCATCGGCCGCCTCCACTGCGTGCTCGATGGTGGGTGACAGCCCCTTGGACAGGCCGACGACGACGACCAGCGAGAGCAGGAGCAGCCCCGCGCTGAGCCAGGCGGCCCGGGCCGTCGGCGGCTCGGCATGCACGTCCGCGTTGGGCACATCGGCCGCGGGGATGAAGTAGTCTCGATGGCGGACGGTCTGAACGAAGACAAAGATCGCCCAGAGCACGGCCGACGTCAGTCCCACGAAGGTGAGCTGCGACGTGCTGTACGTGCCGACCGGCGTGGTCGTGGTGGCCACCGGAAGGACAAGCGTGAGCGTCGACATCACGATGAGCGCGGCGAGCCCCGCCCCTGCCCCTTCGACGCGGAAGGTCTGTTCATGGTGCTTGAGTCCGCCGAGGAGCACGCAGATGCCGATGACCCCGTTGCAGATGATCATCACCGTCGCGTAGATCGCGTCGCGCGGCAGGACCGCCATGTCCTCGCCCCCGGCGATCATGAGCGAGAGAATGAGCGCGGTCTCGATGACGGTCACGGCCAGGGCGAGGATGAGGGTGCCCAGGGGCTCGCCCACCCGGTGCGCGACGACCTCGGCGTGGTGGACCGCGGCGATGACCGCGCCGATCAGCGCGGCGCCGCACAGGACGGCGAGCCACGGGCCCACGCCGGCTACGAACGCGACAACGAGCAGCGCGAGCGCGAGGAGGGGGACGAGCCAGGTCCAGCGCGGCATGGGGCGGGAGGGCTTAGGGCTGTCGCGTCGCGCCCGCCGCCAGCATGGCGCGGATATCTCCGTCGGACAACCCCGCCTCCTTGAGGATCTCCACGCTGTGCTCGCCGAGACGCGGCTGGTGGCGCCGCAGCTCGCCGGGCGTCCGGCTGTAGGTGGTAGGGATGTCCGGGGTGCGCAGGGGCCCTTCCGTGGGGTGCGCGATGGTCTTCCAGAAACCGGTGGCCTCGAGCTGCGGGTCGGTCAGGATGGACTCAAGGGTGTTGACGACGGTGGCGGGCACATTGGCGGCGTCGAGGAGATCCAGCCACTCCGCGTTGGTGCGGGTGGCCGCGATCTTCCCCAGCTCCTCGTAGAGCAGCTCGATGTGGGTGAGCCGCGAGGCGAGAGTGCCGAACCGTGGGTCGGCGAGCAGGTCCTCGCGGCCGGCGACGCGGAAGAACGTCTGCCAGTGGGCATCGGTGTAGGGAATGATGGCCAGGTACCCGTCCTTGGTGGGGAAGGGGCGCCGCCATTTGTTGAGCACCCGCTTGTAGCCGGCCGTGTCGAGCGCGGGGAGGAACGTCTCGCCGTAGAGGTGCTCGACCATCATCCAGGCCACCACCGTCTCGAACATGGGCACCTCGATGGCCTGTCCCTCGCCGGTGCGCGCCTTGTGGTAGAGGGCGGCGAGGAGCGCGTGGGCCACCGCCATCGAGCTGGTCTTGTCGGCCACGATGGTGGGGAGGTAGCGCGGATCCCCGACCAGCGGGGCCTGGAGCGACGCCAGCCCCGACGCGGCCTGGATGATGTCGTCGTACACCGGCTTGTTCCCGTAGGGGCCTGCCGCGCGGAAACCATACGTGGCGCAGTAGACGATGCCGGGGTTCAGCGCGCGCACCCGCTCGTACTCGACTTGCAGCCGCGCCGCCGCTTGCGGCCGGAAATTGTGCACGAAGACGTCGGCGCGCTCGATGAGCCGCATCAGCGCCCCGTGGCCGGCCGGCTGCTTGAGGTCGAGCACGACGCTTCGCTTGTTTCTATTGCACGCGAGGTAGAAGGCCGCCATGTCGGGATTGCGGGTAGGGCCGAGCTTCCGGGTGGTGTCGCCCTCGGGCGGCTCCACCTTCACCACGTCGGCGCCGAGGTCGCCCAGCATCTGCGTGGCGAGCGGGCCTAGCACGACGGTGGTGGCGTCGACGATGCGGACACCTGCGAGCGGGCCGGGCATGGCCCCGACGCTACGTCGTCGCGGCGCGGGCTGTCAACCCGGATCAGGCCACGTGTCGTAGGTCAATGAAAATGTCCGCGCTCACGGCTACGTGAAAATGTCCTCCCGGTGCGTTGTTCACGGCGGCGCACGGCCGCGGCCTTCGCCAGGACCCAGGGATGGGTGGGCAAGGCGTGACGGCCGGTGTGGGTCTTGGGGGTGAGGCGAGGCGGCTGGGGGACGCGAGGCGGGTGCGCGGGGCGGGGCGCGGAGGGACGGTCCTTGGCGGGGGAGCGGCGGGGCTTGAGGACGAACGGGCCGGGCGGCGGCGGGGTGAGGCCGCGCAGGATCCCGGCGTGCAGGGCGACGAGGCGGCCATCGAGTAGCTCGCGCACCTCGACGGTGAGGCCGGCATAGGAGCGGGGCCCGCGCAGCTGAACCCACCGGAGGCCGAGGCGCACGGTGTTGTCGCGGGCCACGACCCGGTCATAGCGGCAGCTCAGGACCAAGGCCAAGTCGCGGGGGGGCCGGCGCCAGACCGCTTGCGCGGCGGCCGGGGGGCGCCCGAAGCGGTGGTTGAAATCGGCGATGAAGGTGGGCAAGTAGGCCTCGGCGGCTGCGGGCGTGGCGAGGCCGCGCAGGCGCAGTTCCGCCACGAGGCGATCCTGCAGCGTGCCCCAGAGGCGTTCGACTCGGCCCTTGGCCTGCGGGGAGTGCGCGGCCACATAGGCGACGCCGAGATCTTGCAACATGCGGCCCACATGCGTGGGGAACTGGCGGCCGGCGAGTTCCTCGGCCAGCGACCAATGGGGATCGTTGCGCACCAAGATATTGAGGCGATCGCCGTAGAGGGCCAACGGCAGGCCGTGCTGAGTGAAAACGCGCTGCAAGAGCGTGGCGTAGCCGTGCACATCTTCGGCCGGCCGGAAGTGCAAGGCCAAGATCTCGCCGGTGGCATCATCGATGGCCCCCAACAACATCAGCGCGGGCCCGCGCCCCTCGAGCCACGCGAAGGGGCTGCCGTCGATCTGCACGAGGGCCCCGCGCGCGGCCTCGGGCATGCGTCGGGGGCGGCCCGGCGGGGGCCGCCGCGCATGGCGGGGCGGCCAGCCCTGCTCGCGCCGCAGGCGCCGGACGGACTCGCGACTGAGGACCAAGCCGTGCTCCTCGCGCAGTTTCTCGGTCAGATGGCGGTCGTTGAAGCCCATATAGCGCGTGGTCATCAAGCGAAGCGCCGCCGCCCGCGTGGCGCTCGGCAAGCGGCGGGGCGAGGGCCGGCCCCGATTGCCATGCAGCAAGCCCGCGGGCCCGCGGGCTTCGAAGCGCCGCTTGAGCCGCCGCACCTGCCGCAGGCTCAGTCCCAGGGCGTGCGCGGCCTGCCGCGTCGTAATCCGACCGGCACAGGCGGCTTTCACCAGCCCGGGCCGCTGCAGCTCTTTCCGACTCAACGTGAAGGTCTCCATGGTAGGAGGACCTTTTCACGTGGCCGTTACCCCCGGACATTTTCATGTAGCAACAGCACCCGGATCAGGCCACGGGGAGCGACAGGCGGAACGTCGCGCCGCGGCCGCCGTGATCCTCGGCCCAGATGCGGCCGCCGTGCGCCTCGATGATCGACCGCGCGATGGCGAGCCCCAGCCCCAGGCCGTCCTTCTTGGTGGTGAAGAACGCGTCGAACAGCTTGGGCAGGCGCTCGGCGGGAATCCCGTGGCCGGTGTCGCTCACCGCGACCTCGACGCCGTCGTCGAGGCGGCGGGTGCGCACCAGCAGCTGGCGGTTGTCCGTCGGGGGCTCGTCCATGGCGTCCATGCCGTTCAGGATCAGGTTGAGCACGACCTGCTGCAGGCACACGCGGTCGGCGGTGATCGACGGCAGCGCGGGCACCAGGTCCGAGCGGAGGGTGACGCCCCGTCGCCGCGCATCGCTGCCGACGAGCCGCAGGATGTCGCCGGCGACCTCGTTGACGTCGAGGGGCTGCCGCTCGAGCGGCCGCTTGCTGGCGAGGGCGCGGAGGCGCTTGATGACCTCCCCCGCCTGGCGGCCCTGCTCGCGGATGTCCAGGAAGATCTCGCGAAGCTCGGTGGCGTCCGGGCCCGGCGGGATCGCGCCGAGGCGGGCGATGCCGGCCCCCGAGTTCACGAGCATGGAGGTGAGCGGCTGGGTGATCTCGTGGGCGATCGACGCCATCAGCTCGCCGACCAGGGCGAGGCGCGAGGCGTGGGCGAGGTCGAGGCGCGCCACCCGGAGCTCTTCCTCGGCGTGCTTGCGCTCGGTGATGTCGCGGCAGGAGTAGAGCACGGTGCTGCCCTGGATCGCGACCTCCTTGAGGTGGATGAGGAGGATGCGCCGGTCGCCCGACTTCGCCGTGATCTCGCGCTCGATGTTGCGGAGCTCCTTGCGCGCGGCGAGCTCCGCCCGGTCGAAGAGGTTGTCGCCGAGGAGCCGGCTGATGCGGGACATGGCCTGCACCTCGTCCGGCACGTAACCGAAGATCATGTCGACGTTCGGGCAGATGAACGTGAACTGCCCGTCGTCGTCGGTGAGGAACACCGCGTCCGAGATGCTGCTCAAGGTGACGCGATGGAGCTCCTCCGACTCGCGCAGCGCCTGGTAGGCGCGCTCGCGTCCGCCGTTCGTGCCCTCGCTCAACGGCTAGACCGTCTGCTCGATCTGCGAGCCCGCCGGGAGGGCGGTGTCGCGCCAGTCGGCGTCGCGGGGCAGGACGGCTTCGGCGGCGGCGAGCCCGGCGTAGGTGGGCTCGATGGCCCGCGGCGTGCCGCCGTCGGCGACCACCTTCACCGCCTCCAGGAGGAGACGGCGCGCCTGCATGACGGCGCGGTCGGCGGGGCCCAGGTGCTCACGCGTCCGGTCCACGATGGGCCCCATGCTCTCCTGGATGGCGCGGTCCTGGGTGTTGATGCCGTCGATGCCGGTGAAGCTCTCCGTCTTCTGGACCTGCCGGTCGAGGAGGTAGTTGTTCCCGCGGTTCCGCTTGGAGCGGAACGTCGTCTGGTCCACGTCGAGGGGGCCGTTGCCCAGCCGCCGCTCGAGGCGGTCCTCGGCGGTGAGGGGCGCGCCGTTGGTGCTGAACTCCCAGTTGTAGACCATGGTGGTCTCGTCGTCGATCGGCACCCAGCTGTGGCCGGCCATCAGCGGCACGCCGCTCTCCGAGCGCGACGGGCGGATCTGGTGGAAGGGCAGGATGAAGTGGTACGTCCGCACGTGGATGGTCGCCTCGTCGAGCGGACGGATCCCCGCGTACCGGTAGCCGTAGTCGGTGACGTCCAGCGCGAGCGTGGGCGGCTTGCCGCGGACGAACGGGTTGTCGGGCTTGAAGCCGGGGCGTGTCGTGTTGGGCGTGAGCAGCCGGTGCAGGATGGGCGCGTGCGAGGTGTCGATGCCGCCTTCCAGGCCCTGGAGCCAGCTCGTCTCCTGAATCACCTTCGACACGATGAGCTGGGTGGCGGGGATGCGCATCCACGAGAACGCGGGCGGCGCCGGCTTGCGCTCGGCCGGCCCGAGATAGGCCCAGATGAGGCCCCCCATCTCGAGCGTCGGGTACGAAGTGATGAAGATCTTGTCCTTGAAGGAGTGGCCGTCGGGCTCGTTCATCATGTCCACGCAGCGGCCCTCGGCGTCGTACTTCCAGCCGTGATAGACACAGCGCAGCCCGCACTCCTCGTTGCGCCCGAAGAAGAGCGAGGCGCGGCGATGGGGACAGAACTCGTCGAGCAGACCCACGCGCCCGCGGGTGTCGCGAAACGCGATCAGGTCTTCGCCGAGGAGGCGGACGCGGACGGGGGCGCCGTCGGGGTCGGGCAGCTCGCGGGCGAGAAGCGCGGGCACCCAGTACCTCCGCATCGTGGTGCCCATGGAGGTACCGGGGCCGACGCGGGTGAGGAGGTCATTGTCCTGGCGTGAAAGCATCGTGCGACCCTCCGTGTCGGGCTAAAGGCCACGGCCGAGGCGCCACCGGCGCTGGGGGGAGTCTACCACCGATACCAGGTCGCCGTGGCTGTGCTACCCTCGTCGCACCGCGGCCCACGGAGCGGTCGCCATCGACCCCCAGGAGGAACTCATGCGCAGGCTACGCGTCGCTGTCCACGGCACCCTCCTCGCCCTCGGCGTCCTCCTCGCCGCCCCGGTGTCGGCGGCGGCGCAGGACACGATCCGCATCGGGTGCCCGACCAAGACCTACTTCCCCACCATTCTCGCCACGGTGGCGAAGGAGAGGGGACTGTTCGAGAAGGAAGGGCTCAAGGCGGAGATCACCATCTACCGCGGAGGCGCCGAGACCTTCGAGGCGATCGCGGCGGGCTCGGCCGATCTCGGCACGGTGGCCGTCCCCCTCATCGCCACGTCACGGAAGCGGGGCGTGCTGACCAAGATCGTGGGGGCGTCCGGCGACGAGTGGTCGGGCTGGATCCTCGGCGTCAAGGCCGATTCGCCGGTCCGGTCGGCCCGGGAGCTGGACGGCAAGAAGGTCGGCATCACCTCGGCGGGCTCCGGCACCGACACCCTCGCGCTGTGGGCCCAGAGCGAGAACAAGGTGACGTTCTCTCGCATCGCGGTCGGCGGCGGCGGGCTGGTGCCGAATCTGCTCAACGGCAATCTGGCCGCCGCGGTGATCTACTCGCCGCTCAGCTATCAGGTGGTGTCCGAGGGAAAGGTTCGGGTGCTGACCGACTTCGCCACCGCCATGCCCGCCAACCTGATCGGCGGCTGGACGGCTACGGACAAGAACCTGACCGAGCGGCGCGCCTTCATCCAGAAAGGGCTGAACGCGCTCTACGGCGCCCTCGAGTACATGCGCGCGAACCCTGAGTACGCCATCAAGACCATCGCCGCCAACAACGAGCTCTCGCCCGAGATCGCGAAGATGGAGCTCGAGCGGACGTTCCTGCGGCTCTCGCGCGACGGCCAGACCAAGCTCGGCTCGGTCGAGAAGGCCCTCGAGCTGGCGGCGGCGAGCGGCGTGAAGGACATGGCGCCCGCCGCCGAGCTGTTCCAGAACGTGCCCATCACCCCGACGAAGCCGTAGCGGCGCGGCGATGCGGCGGCACGAGCGGCTCATCGTGGCCGCCGTCGTCCTCGGCGCGGTGCTCCTCTGGGAGGGGCTCGTGCGGGGCGGACGCCTGGACGCGAGCCTGGCCCCGGCTCCGAGCGCCATCGTCTCGGCCCTGCTCCGGCTGGCGGGACGCCCGGAGGTGCTGACCAGCCTGTGGGTGACGGGGTGGGAAGTGCTGGCCGCCTTCCTCATCGCCGCGCCGGCGGGTCTCTTCATCGGCTTCGTTCTCGCGGAGGTGCCCGCCCTCGGCGCGCTGTTCCGGCCCCTGCTCAATTTCCTCTTCGGGGTGCCGAAGTCGATCTTCCTGCCGGTCTTCATCCTGGTATTCGGGGTGAGCATCCCGCAGAAGATCGCCTTCGGGGTCTTCACCACGCTCTTCGTGGTGATCATGGGCGGTATCGCGGCGGTGGAGTCGGTGCCCCGTGAGCTGATCACCGTGAGCCGGGCGTACGGGGCGACGCGGCTCCAGATCATCCGGGAGATCTACCTGCCCGCGATGGCGCCGATCCTCCTCGAATCCGCCCGGCTCGGCATGATCTTCAACATCACCGCGGTGCTGCTGTGCGAGATCTACGGGGCCCGCGACGGCATCGGGTACCGCATCGCCGCGTGGGGCGAGAATCTGCAGATGCCCCAGCTCTACGCGGCGCTGGTGATCGTGGCGGCGGCGGCGGTGGCGGTCAACGAGGCCCTTCGCGCGGCGGAGGCGCGCCTCGGCTTCTGGAGGCACCGCGGGTGACCCGGGCGCTGGTGTCGCTGCGGGGCGTGTCCCACCGCTTCGGCACGGATGGGGCCGGCCTCGTCGCGCTGGCCGACGTGGACCTCGAGGTGCCGGATGGCCAGTTCGTGGCGGTGGTGGGGCCGAGCGGGTGCGGGAAGTCCACGCTGCTCTCGCTGGTGGCGGGCCTGCGCCAGCCGTCGGACGGCGGCGTCTGGTGCGACGGGGAGCGGATCACCGCGCCAATGCCCCGCAAGGTAGGCATGGTGTTCCAGGAGGCGAATCTCCTGCCCTGGCTGTCCGCCATCGACAATGTCGCCTTCCCCTTGAAACTACGTGGGATCCCCAAGGCGGAGCGGCGGGCGGGCGCCGCGCGCATGCTGACGCTGACCGGGCTGTCCGGCTTCGAGGACAAGCTGCCGCATCAGCTCTCGGGCGGGATGAAGCAACGGGTGGCCATCGCCCGCGGCCTCGTGCAGGATCCCGCGGTGCTGCTCATGGACGAGCCGTTCGCGTCCCTGGACGAGCAGACCCGCATGCTGCTGGGCGACGAGCTCCTCCGCATCTGGGCCGAGACGCGGAAGACGGTGATCTTCGTGACGCACAGCCTCAACGAAGCGGTGTACCTCGCCGACCGTGTCATCGTGCTGAGCCCGCGACCGGGCCGCGTCGTGGACGACGTCACCGTGGCTCTGCCGCGGCCCCGGAGCTTCGCGATGACGTCCACGGAGCGCTTCGGCGTCGTGAAGGACCGGATCTGGCAGCACATCCGCAACGCGGCGCACGCATGATCCGCGCCGGCCAGGCCGCCCTCTACCTGGCAATCCTCGCCGCGTGGGAGATCCTGCCCCGCGCCGGGCTGGTGCCGCGGCTCTTCGTGCCGCCGCTCAGCGAAGCCCTCGGCGTGCTCGCCGCCGAGTGGCGGGAGTACTTCGGCAGTCTCCCGACGACGGTGGGGGAGATCCTCGCCGCCTACGCGATCGCCTGCGTGGGCGGCATCTTCGCGGGCCAGCTCATCGCCGCCTCGCCCGTCGCCCTTCGGACGATCCTGCCGCTGATCCGGGGCGCCTACGCGGTCCCGCTCGTGGTCCTCTATCCCGTGATGATGGTGTGGTTCGGGCTGGGGCCGGAGTCCAAGATCGCCTTCGCCGCCGTCTACGCCTTCATCCCCACCATGCTGACCGCGGTGGCCGGGGTCGCCGCGCTCAGTCCCGCCCTCGGTGAGACGGCCCGCGCCTACGGCGCGACCCGGCTCCAGCAGATCCTCTACGTCACAGTGCCTGCGAGCCTGCCGTCCAGCGTCGCCGCCCTGCGGCTCGGCGGGGCCCTGGTGATCGTGGGCGTGATCGTCGCCGAGATGCTGGGGGCGGCGGAGGGGCTCGGCTTCCTCATCACCCGGCAGCGGACCATGCTGAACAGCCCCGGCGTCTACGCGGGGATCATTCTGGTGCTGGCGATGACGGGCGTGCACGAGCTGCTGCTGCGCCGGCTGGAGCGGCGGGTAGCGGCGTTCCGGGACGCCGAGTGAGGAGATGACGATGGCACTACAGGTGCTCGCGACCACGGTGGTGGGTAGCTACCCTCAGCCCGAGTGGCTGGTGGATCGCCAGATGCTGTCCGGGGGAGTGCCCCGGACGCGGCTCCGGGCGATCTGGCGCGTGCCGGAGCCGCTCCTCGAGCAGGCCCAGGACGACGCCACCATCGTGGCCATTCGTGAGATCGAGCGCGCTGGCATCGACATCGTCACCGACGGCGAGATCCGGCGGGAAAGCTACTCGAACCGGCTGGCGACCGCCCTGGACGGAGTGGACGCCGACAATCCGGGCGTGATCCGCGACGCGCGAGGGACCGAGACGCGGGTGCCGCGCGTGGTGGGCCGCGTCCGCCGCGTCCGCGCCGTCGAGGTGCGCGACATGCAGTTCCTCCGCCGCCACACCGACCGCACCGCGAAGATCACCCTGCCCGGGCCCTTCACCATGGCGCAGCAGGCCCAGAACGAGTTCTACCGGGACCGCGAGGAGATGACGATGGACTTCGCCGCCGCGGTGAACGCGGAAGCGCGCGAGCTCGAGGCGGCGGGGGCGGACGTGATCCAGCTGGACGAGCCCTGGCTCCGCAACGATCCCGAGGCGGCGGCGCGCTACGCGGTGCCCGCCATCAACCGCGCCCTGGAGGGGATCCGGGTGCCCACCGCGGTGCACCTCTGCTTCGGCTACGCGGCGGTGGTGAAGCAGCAGAAGCCCACGGGCTACGCGTTCCTGCCGCAGCTGGCCGACTCGATCGCCGCGCAGGTCTCCATCGAGGCGGCGCAGCCCCGGCTCGATCTCGGCATCCTGAAGGAGCTGGCGCCCAAGACGGTGATTCTGGGCGTGATCGATCTCGCCGACCCCGCGGTGGAGACCGCCGAGCAGGTGGCCGGACGCATCCGCGCGGCGCTTCGCCACGTGCCGGCGGAGCGGCTGATCCCGGCTCCCGACTGCGGGATGAAGTATCTGCCCCGCGAGACCGCCTTCGGTAAGCTTCAGGCGCTGGCGGAAGGCGCGCGCCTGGTGCGCGCCGAGCGCATCTAGGGACGTACCTCGCGCCCGAGGTATTCCACCGCTCGCTGCACGCCGCCCGCCCCATGGGGGACGCCGAGCGCGCCGAGCCCCATCTCGACGGCGCCGAGGGTGCCGAACAGCATCGGCGCGTTGACATGCCCCATGTGGGCGATGCGAAACGCGCGGCCGTTGAAGCCGCCGATGCCCACGCCCAGGACCACGCCGCACCGATGACGGCAGTAGTCGAGGAGCGGCTGGGGATTCCGGTCCGGCATCAGCACGCAGGTGATGGAGTTGGCGCGCTCGGCGGGCTCGGAGGCGTTGATGGCCAGCGCGCCGCCCTCCGCCCAGCGCCCGATCGCCTGCCGCGCTGCCTCCGCCAGGAGCGCGTGCCGCAGCGCCGCGGCCTCGAGGCCCTCGGCGAGGAGCATGTCGAGCGCCTTGCGCAGGGCGAACAGCAGGTGCTGCGGCGGCGTGCCGCCGTACTTCTGGTAGTGGGCCGCGCCCTGGCGGAACGTCCAGTCCCAGTAGCGCGTGCGGAGATCGGCCTTCTGGTGGGCGGCATGGGCGCGCTCGTTGCCGGCGACGAAGGCCAATCCGGGCGGCGTCATCAGACCCTTCTGCGAGCCGGCCATGGCGACGTCGACGCCCCAGGCGTCCATCTCGAAGGGCATGCAGCCGAGCGAGGCCACCGCGTCGACGAGCAGGAGCGCGGGATGCCGGGCCGCGTCGATCGCCTTGCGAATGGCGGCGATGTCGTTCGCCACGCCCGAAGCGGTGTCGATCTGGACGATCAGAATGGCCTTGATCTCGTGGCTCGTGTCCGCCTCGAGGCGCTGGGTGACCGCGGCCGGGCTCACCGCGCGCCGCGGGTCGCCCTTCAACACCTCGACCTTGACGCCCATCATCTGGGCCATCTCGCCCCAGCCCACCGCGAAGAGCCCGCTCTCGAGCACCAGCACGGTCTCGCCCCGCGACAGGACATTGCTCAGGGCCGCTTCCCAGCCCCCATGCCCATTGGCAGCGTAGATGTAGGCGCGGCCGGTCGTCCGGAACACCTTGGGCAGGTCCTCGTGGAGCGAATGCGTGAGGCCGAGCATCTCGCCGGAGTAGATGTCGATGGCCGGCCGCTGCATGGCGGCCACGACGGCATCGGGGATATTGGTGGGGCCCGGAATGCTGAGGAACTCGCGACCGTTGGCGACTGTCATGTCGGCTTCGTCTCCGGGGGGTGGATTGGGCAGCCGCCTTCCACTGTGCCACGAACGGGGCCCGGGGAGAAGTCTCGGGCGGGGAGCGCCGGGAAGCCGATGGGTGCGGCCACCCGGCGCGTCTTGACTACTTCTTGCGCGGGTCGTCCTCGGGGTTCACGTAGGTGACCGTCCACGGACCGACGCCGTGCACCTGGACGACGGTCTCGTCCTTCGTCCACGCGAAGTGGCGCATGCCGACCTGCATGATGGCCACGCTGCCGGCGCCCAGAGCCCGCGTTGCGTGGTGGTCGGCCTTTTCGCCCATGCCGAGGTTGAACGTGCCGCTCATCACCGTGACGTGCTCGATCCCGCTGTGGAAGTGCGCGGGAATCTTGTAGTTGGCGGGGAGGCGCAGCCGGATCATGAACGGCTTGGCCTCGTTCATCGGCCCTTCGATGACGGCGACCTTGGCGCCCGGCGGCAGCGAGGGGACGTCCGACCACTTGAGGTCCTCGGGCGTCACCATCGTGTGATCATGGCCTTGAGCGAACCCAGCGGTCGGGGCGAGCGTGACGAGTGCGATGAGCATCATTGTTACCGTGACGAGTTGAATCATGACGCTTCTCCTTGACGGGCGGCATCGCCGCCGGGATCAAGGATGGGGCAGGCGGTGCGCGTAGGGGTGTTGCTGCGAAGATTCGGGGATCGTGGCCATTGTACCCCGGATGGGGGAGGGCTGGAGGCCTTGATTCGCTCCCGCCGCTCCCGCGAAACCCCCTCAATCCACCCGCGAGGCGTCGCGGTACATGACCTTGTGGCGTTGCGTCCGGATCCACTCGTCGATCTCGGCGTCCGACATGACCTGGGCGGCATCGAAGCGGCCCCAGTGCATGATCTGGTCGAGCCGCTTCTTCCAGCGCTTGTAGGAGGCCTTGGCGGGCGGGCCGAAGCACATGACGTCGATGATCGCGAGGGGCTCGGGCACGCCGAGGAGGGGGCGCACCTGGCGCTGTATCTCCTCCTGGCCGATCGCCGTGATCCACCACACGGCGTAACCGAGCGCGGCCGCGGCCAGATGCGCGGACATGGTGGAGGCGGCCACGCTCTGCAGCAGGATGCGCTCGGCGTTCTGTCGGTAGAGCCGGTCCAGCTCGGAGCCGTCGTTGAGAACGGGAAAGGCGCGGACGAAGCGGAAGTCCGCCGCGATCACGATGAGACCGGGCGCGGTCTTCACGCCCCGGTAGTCCGGGGTGGGGAAGCCCATGCGCAGACGAGCCCGGCGCTGCTGCTCGTCGACGAAGCATTGCCCGATGGCGTCCTTGACGGCGGGGTCGGTGACCACCACGTAGTGCCAGGGCTGTGCATTGGCGCCGGAGGGGGCGTGGCGCGCTGCCTCCAGGATCAATTCGAAGTGCGCGCGCGGGATCTCGGCGGGCGCGAAGGCCCGGTTGGTCATCCGGTTCCGCACCACCTCCATCAGCGCCTCGTAGCGCGCCCGCGCCGGATCCGGTCCCGCGTGCGAGCTCATGAGCGTTATCGCATCTGGCTCGGCAGGAGCAGGGCCAGGCCCGGCCACATCGTCAACAGGACGAGCAGCACGATCATCGCGGCGAGGAAGGGCATGACGCCACGGTAGATCGTCACCATGGGCACGTCGCGGGCCATGCCGCCGATCACGAACACGTTCAGGCCCACCGGAGGCGCGATGAGCCCGATCTGCACCACCACCACGATCACCACGCCGAACCAGATGGGATCGTAGCCCAGCGCGGTGACGACGGGAAAGAAGATGGGCACGGTCAGCAGGATCATGGCGAGCTCGTCCATCAGCGCGCCCAGGACGATGTAGGTCACGATGATGGCCCACAGCACCACGAACGGTTTCACCTGGAGGGCGGCCAGCCCGGCAGCCAGCTGCATGGGCATCTGGGAGAGCGCCATGAAGTAGCCGAAGAGATCGGCGCCGATCACGATGAAGAAGACCATGGCGGTGGTACGCACCGTCTGGTCGAGCGCCTCGATCAGCCCCCACCAGCTCAGGCGCCGCCGGGCCAGCCCGAAGGCCAGCGCGCCCACCGCGCCGAACGCGGCCGACTCCGCGGGCGTGGCGAGCCCGCCGTAGATGCCGCCGATCACGATGGCGAAGAGGACGCCGACCTCCCAGATGTCGCGCGTGGCCCGCAGGGCCTCGCCCCAGGACGCGCGCGGCGCCGGAGCGCCCAGGTCCGGCCACCATCCCGTGACCAGCGCGATGGCGACGATGAAGAGGAAGGTCTCCACGATCCCGGGGAGCACGCCCGACATCAGGAGCTTCCCGATGCTCTGCTCGGTCATGATGCCGTAGAGCACGAAGATGATGCTGGGCGGGATCATGATGCCGAGGGTGCCGCCGGCGGCGATGGAGCCCGTGGAGAGGCTGTCGGCGTAACGATAGCGGCGCATCTCGGGCAGCGCCACCGAGCACATGGTGGCGCCGGTGGCGACGGACGAGCCGCAGATCGCACCGAAGCCCGCGCAACCGGCCACCGTCGCCATGGCGAGGCCGCCGCGCCGGTGGCCGAGCCACACGTGCGCGGCCCGGAACAGGCCCTGGCTGAGCCCCGCCTGCGAGGCCACGTAGCCCATGAAGATGAAGAGAGGAATGATGAGGAGCGTGTAGGACGACGCGCGCTCGAAGGGGCCCTGCCGCAGGGTGGCGAGCGCCGCCGGCCAGCCCGCGATGGCCGCGGTGCCGCCCACTCCCACGATGGCCATGGCGGCGGCGATGGGCAGGCGCACGAGGATCAGCGCGAGGAGCGCGGCGAAGCCCAGCAGCGAGATGGTGACGGGGCTCATGGAGCCCTATCGCCCCGGTGCGGCCGCGCGGGCGAAGGCGGCAAGCGCCTGGACCACGAAGCCGAGGGCGGCGAGCGCGGCCGCCGCCGTCACCGGCACGATGAAGGGCAGGATGGGGATGCGCATGGTGATGGTGGTGCGGGCGGCGCGCCCGTACTCGGCGGCGAGCAGCCCCATCTGATAGGCGATGAAGCCCAGGATCACCGCGCACACGAGCGCGTTGACCCCGAGGATCACGGTCTGGGCGCGCGCCGACAGCCGGCCGGTGAGGAGGTCTACCGAGACGTGGCCGTCGGTGAGCCCGGTGTAGGGCATCGCGAAGAAGATGACCGAGGCGAGCAGCAGCTCGCTCGCCTCGAAGGTGCCGGGCAGGGGCCGCGACAGGAACTTCCGCAGCAGCGCGTCGGCGACGGTGAGGACGGCCACCCCGAGGAGCACCCAGCCGGCGCCGAGGGCCAGGTACCGGGTCCAGCGCGTCGCCTGGGCCTCCAGGGAGCGCACGACGCGCGGAGTTCCGCTAGTCCGCCTCGCCGTACTTGGCGGCGAGCGCGCGCGCCTCCTTGAGCAGCGCGGCACCGGGGACGCCTTTGGCCTCGACGTCCTTCACCCACTTGTCGTCGAGGCCGCGCAGGGCCTCCCGCCAGCGCTGGCGCTCGGCCTTGGGCAGCACCAGGATCTCGTTCTTCCGGTCCGTGATCGACTTGCGGCCGGGCACCTCCGCGCCGTCCCACAAACCGCCGACCTTCTTCCAGTAGCCGGCCTGCGCAGCCGTCGTCTCGTCGAGCACCTTGCGCACGTCGGCGGGCAGGCTCTCATACTTCTTCTTGTTCATCATGGTGGCGAACGCCGTCGTGTACATCCCGACCTCGGTGTGGAAGCGCGTCACCTCGAAGAACTTGAACGGAGGAAACACCTCGTAGGGGACCACGAAGCCGTCGATCACCTTGTTCGACATGGACTCGTAGATCTGGTTGACCGGCATGCCCACCTTGGCCGCCCCCAGGGTCTCGAGGACATCGCCCACCACCGCGGTGGGGGCGCGCAGCTTCATGCCCTTGAAGTCCTCCAGGGCGCGGATGTGCTTGGAGTGGGTGTGGATGTGGCCGGCCGGATGCACGTTCATGTAGAGGAGGTGAACGTCCCCGTATTCCTGCTTCAGGTACTTGTCCCAGAGGTCGGCGAGCATCTGCGAGCCGGTCGCCGCCGTCCGCATCATGAAGGGCAGCTCGACCACCGAGCTGGCCGGGAAGCGCCCCGGCGTCCAGCCGGTGACCGCGAAGGAGATGTCGGCGATCCCGTCGCGCACGCACTCGTACTGCTGGGGCGGCTTGCAGAGAGACGCCCCCGGAAAGATGGTGATCTCCACCCGGCCGTTCGTGCGCTTCTTCACCTCTTCCACCCACGGCACAATCACGCTGGTGTGGTGGTTGTGCGAGGGAGGCACGAAGTGCGACAGCTTGAGCTTGATCTCCTGCGCGGCCGCCGGGGCGGCGGGGAGAGCCAGGAGCAGCGAGAGCAGCCAGGGACCGGGGCGCAGGCGAGTCATCATGGTCGCGTCTCCTCGTGCCAGGGCCCGCACGGATCGGGCGGACCGCGTCGTTGTGGGCGTCAAGGCTGGCGGCATGATACGGGCCGCCCTCCGTGCCGTCAAGGATCGGCAGCCACCTTCCCCACGCGCTCCTCGGATCGCGCGGCTGGGTGATCCGCCGCGCGTCCTCTCGCTTGCGATGTCCTCCGTCGCTTCGTCGCGGAGGGCGTCAGGGCGTGAGTCGTTCGGCAAAGGCGTGTCGTACTATGGCGAGGGCCTCCCATGCCTCGATTCCGCGCACGCACCGCCCTCGCCGTGCTCCTGGCCGCCGCGCTCGGCGTGACCGCGCTCGGCGGGTACGGCTGGTGGTCGGGCCGCCTCGAGGTCTTCGGGCGCGGCCACGACGCGGCTCGGCGGGCCTTTGGCGACGAGGCGAGCTGCGGCACCTGCCACACAGCCCAGCAGCGCGCGTGGGCCGATTCCCATCACGCCAAGGCGATGCAGCCCGCCGACGAGCGCACCGTGCTCGGCGACTTCAACGACGCCCGCTTCGAGCAGGGGGGCCTAGTCACCCGCTTCTTCAAGCGTGGCGAAAAGTTCGTCGTCAACACCGAAGGGCGGGACGGGAAGCCCGCCGACTTCGAGATCGCCTACACCTTCGGGGTGGAGCCGCTCCAGCAGTACCTCGTGCCGTTCCCCGGCGGGCGCCTGCAGGCCCTCACCATCGCCTGGGACACGAGGGCGAAGCGCTGGTTCTCGCTCTACCCCACCGAGAAGATCGCGCCCGACGACCCGCTGCACTGGACCGGGCGGTATCAGAATTGGAACCTCATGTGCGCGGAGTGCCACGCGACCGACCTGCGGAAGGGCTACGATGCGCGGACCGATACGTACCGGACGACGTGGGCGGCGCCGAATGTCGGCTGTCAGGCCTGCCATGGACCGGCGCAGGCCCACGTCGCGTGGGCGCGGGCGCGTAAGCCGGAGCCTGGGAGCAAGCCGACCGACGCCGGGCTCGTGGTGGACCTCCGGTCGGCCGCCGCCGCGCAGGTCGATAGCTGCGGGCGGTGCCATTCGCGCCGGACCCCGCTCGCCGACGCGGAGCGGCCCGGCCGTCCGCTGCTGGATGAGTACCGGGTCGAGGCTTTGCGCGCGGATCTCTACCACGTCGACGGGCAGCTGCTCGGCGAGGTCTACGAGTGGGGCTCGTTCCGCCAGAGCAAGATGTTCCAGCGCGGCGTCCGGTGCACCGACTGCCACGACGCGCACGGCGCCGGGCTCAAGGCCACCGGCAACCCCCTGTGCACCCAGTGCCACCGCGAGGCCGTGGATCCACGCTTCCCAACGCTCAAGGCCAAGGCCTACGACGCCCCCGCCCACCACTTCCACAAGGCGGGCTCGCCCGCCGCCCAGTGCGTCAGCTGTCACATGCCCGAACGCCACTACATGGTCGTGGATGGCCGCCGCGATCACAGCCTGCGCGTGCCGCGGCCCGACCTGACGGTATCCATCGGCACGCCGAATGCGTGCGCGACCTGCCATTCGGATCGTCCGGCGCAGTGGGCGGCCGCCGCTATCCAGAAATGGTACGGGACGGCGCCGCCGCGTCACTGGGCGCAGGCGGTCGCGGCGGGCCGGGCGGGGGCGCGCGATGCGGGCCCGGCGCTGACGGCGCTGGCCGCGGATGGCGCCCAGCCCGCGGTCGTGCGCGCGAGCGCCCTCGACGCCCTCCGGCGGTACGGCGCTGCTGCGCCCGCCATTGTCGCGGCCACCAAGGATGCCGACCCCGTGGTGCGCCATGCCGCGCTGTCGGCGCTCGAGATCCTCCCGCCGGCGGATCGGCTGGCCGCGGGGGCTCCGCTGCTGAACGACGGGATGCGGAGCGTGCGCATCGAGGCGGTGCGAGTGCTCGCCGCCGTCCCGGCGGCGCTCTTCGATCGGGATCAGCGGCAGGCCTTCGACGCCGCGCTGGCCGAGTTCAAGACGGCGCAGGCGGCCATGGCCGACATGCCGGCGTCTCACCTGAACCTGGCCGTCGTGCTGGACGGAATGAATCAGCGCGACCAGGCCGTGAGCGCCTACGAGACGGCCCTGCGTCTGGACCCGCGCTTTTCTCCCGCCCGGGCCAACCTTGCCCGGCTTCACAATTCCATGGGCCGGAACGCCGACGCCGAACGCGTCCTGAAGGACGGGATCAAGCGCGCGCCGGACGAGGGGGAGCTGCACTACTCGCTCGGCTTGCTCCTCGCCGAGGACAACCGCGTGCACGAAGGGGTGACCGCCCTCGGCGAGGCGGCGCGGCTCCTCCCCGAGCGCGCCCGCGTTCTCTACAACTACGGGCTGGCGCTGGATCAGGTCGGCCGGCGTCCGGAGGCCGAGGCGGCGCTGCTGAAGGCCCAGACGCTCGACCGCGCGGACGCGCAGATCGTCTATGCCCTGGTGGCCTTCTATGCCCGGCAGCAGCAGCCTCGCCGCGCGCTGGCCTTCGCCGAGCTGCTCGTCCAACTGGTGCCGGCCGATCCCCGCGCCCGCCAGCTCGCCGAGGGCCTGCGGAGGCAGGTGGGGCCGTGAGGGCTAGACGGCGAGCCAGCCCCCGTCCACGACCAGCTCGGTGCCGGTGATGTAGGAGGCCTCATCGGAGGCCAGGAAGAGCACGGCGTAGGCGACCTCCTCGACCCGGCCCTCGCGTCGCATGGGGACGCCCGACAGCATCTTGGCGCGGAACGTCGGGTCGGCCGTGGCCTTCGAGGACCGCATCGCCGGCAGGACGCCCGGGTGCACCGAGTTCACCCGGATGCCGCTACGCGCGTACTGCACGGCCGCCGATTTGGTCATGAGGCGCACCGCGCCCTTCGAGGCGTTATAGGCCATGTGAATGCCCGCCTGGCCCACGAAGCCCGACACCGAGGAGATGTTCACGATTGCGCCGCCGCCCGCCCCCTCCATCAATGGAATCACATGTTTCATGCCGAGGAAGACGCCCTTGGCGTTCACGTCCATCAGCCGGTCCCAGGCCGACGTGCTGAGGGTGTCCGGGTCGAAGGTGCCGCTGATCCCGGCATTGTTCACGAGCACGTCGAGCTTGCCGAACGTGGAGCGCGCGGCAGCCACCGCCTCCTGCCACCCGCCCTCGCTCGTCACGTCGAGCCGCACGAAGAGACCGGACTTGCCCAGTCCGTCCGCGACCTTTCGCCCCTCCGCCTCGAGCACGTCGGCTACCACTACCTTGGCGCCTTCCCGGGCGAAGATCTCCGCCTCGCTCGCCCCCATGCCGCTGGCGCCACCCGTGATCAGCGCGACCTTGCCCTCGAGTCTCATGTCGGCTAGCTCCCTGTCTCGCGCACGGTCATGACTTCCAGCAGATGGCCGCTGGGGTCCTGGAAGTAGAAACCCCGCCCGCCGCGCCGCCGGTTGAGCCGACCATTGGCGGGGCTGTCGGGCTCGCTGCCGAAGGCGAGACCTTTGGCCTTCAGCCGGCCCAGGATGGCGTCGAACTCCGCGTCGGTGATGTGAAAGGCGTAGTGCAGACCCTGGGGCGGGTGGGGGTCCTCGGCGAAGTCGAAGGTGAGGGCCTCGTTGATCCGCACCTGGGCAAAGTAGTCGCCCCCGGGCGTGACGGTCAAGCCGAAGATGTCGGCGAAGAATCGAGCGGAGGCTTTCTTGTCGCGCGACGGCACGATAGTGTGGTCCAGCTGGATGGCCATGTGGCACCTCCGCCCTCATTATGCCCCCCGGAAAGAAACCACGAGGGGCGACAGGGCCGTGGCAGAAGGAACCGGGCTCCGTCTTACCTGGTAAGTTTTCCAGCCTACGATGCTTCGCGCGAGTAAACGGCCGGGGCGAGTTGTCGGATTTCCCGCGAGTTGTCGCGGGATGGTGCCTCGCGTCACCGTGGCATGTTGGTTGCGTCTACGAACGCGCCGTGAAGACAGATGCAGCGTGTGATCGGACCTGGGCGGTGGTGCTGGCCGGAGGCGAGGGGGTCCGGCTTCGGCCGCTGATCCGGGAGATCTACGGTCACGACCTCCCCAAGCAGTACGCCGTCCTCACCGGCGGGCGCTCGCTCCTGGAGCAGACCCTGGACCGCGTTCGCCTCATCGTGCCGCCCGACCGTACGGTCGTCGTCACCATGGCCAGTCATCTCCGGCATCTCGGCCGAGAGCTGCGCCACGGGGGTGGCCCCCAGGTGCTCGCGCAGCCCCAGGACCGGGGCACGGGGGCGGCCATGCTCCTGGCCGCCCACTGGATCCAGGCGCGCGATCCCCAGGCCGCGTTGATGTTCTTTCCCTCCGACCACTTCATCCGCGACGAGGCCGCCTTCGCCCGCCGTGCCGGGGGCGGGGCGCGCTTCGTCG
>Ga0209382_10002187_pt1 | contig 29075 bp, 31 predicted proteins | sample SoiMetdeltSBSDD5_FD_187599 | JGI IMG/M metagenome (GOLD analysis project Ga0209382, IMG submission 187599) | Bulk soil microbial communities from a Populus tree surrounding site in Tennessee, USA - Soil MetaG P. deltoides SBSDD5 (SPAdes) (version 2) | ecosystem: Environmental > Terrestrial >...
CCATACTCCTCGCGGGCCCATGGCCGGCCTCCCTTCGGTCCTTCAACCTCAGGGCGCTGCAGGCTGTGCGCCCGCTCCTTCAAAACTGTCGGGTAGTCAGGGGGTTGGGGTGGGGGTTCCTCTGCGTCGACACTCCTCGGGCGGTACAATTCAGGGCAGAGCGTCTGTTCGAGGGGTCGCCATGCCGGTGTACGAGTACCGCTGCCCAGATTGCACCAGCCTCTTCGAGAAGCTGGTTTCGTTCTCCGATGCCGCGCGCGAGGTCAACTGCCCGACGTGCGGCGCGCAGGCAAGCAAGCTGCTCTCGACGTTCGCGGCGATCGGCGTGGCCGGCGGCTCGGCGTCTGGCGCCCAGATGGCGCCGGCCGGTGGGGGCGGTGGCTGTTGCGGCGGCGGCTGCTGCGGTGGTAGCTGATCTGACGATGGCATCCCTCTTCGACAGGCGGTCTGGCGCCTCGTGAGCCTGGACTTCTCGCGGGTCAACGCGCTGCTCGAGCTCCTGCCTGACGATCTCCGTCCGAACGGGGCGCTCCAGGTGATGGACCTCGAGGCGCCGTTCGAGCCGAACCCGATCGTGCCGACGCTGATCGTCGGGCCGCTGACGGGCGACGCGAACACGCTTGCGGAGCGCCTGCCCGAGGTCGTGCGGCGGGCGCTCGGGGACCGGCCGGCCCTCCTGCCGCTCAGTGCCGACAGGACCGCGGTTGAGGCGGTGTTCGTGCCGGCCGTCGAGCCAGAATCGGCCGAGCGGAGCCTGGCCGGGCTGCGCCACCTCGTGCATCGGCTGCGGGCGCCTGGCGGCTGCCCGTGGGACCGCAAGCAGACGCACCAGTCGCTCGCGAAGTACATCCTCGAAGAGGCGTACGAGGTGGTGGATGCGATCAAGAACCACGGTCCTGAGGAGCTGTCCGAGGAGCTTGGCGACCTGCTCCTCCAGGTCTTCTTACAGTCGGAGCTGGCCGAAGAGGCCGGCGACTTCTCCCTGAACGACGTGGTCGAGAACCTGACGACCAAGCTGATTCGGCGCCACCCGCACGTCTTCGGGGACGTAGAGGTCGGTGGCGCGGCGGAGGTCGAGGTGAACTGGGAGGCGCTGAAGAAGGCCGAGAAGGGCGACCGGGTCTCGGCGCTGGACGGCGTCCCGAGGAGCCTCCCCGCCCTGACGATGGCGGCCGAGCTCCAGAAGCGGATGCGCAAGACCGGGTTCGAGTGGCCAGACCGGGCAGGCGCCGAGGCGAAGCTGGCCGAGGAGCTGGCCGAGCTGCGGGACGCGCCAACCCCCGAGGCCGCCGCTGCCGAGCTGGGCGACGTGCTGTTCGTCCTGACTGAGCTGGCCCACTGGTACGGCGCCAGCGCCGAGGAGGCGTTGCGGCGCACCAACGCCAAGGTCGAGGCGCGCTTCCGTTATGTCGAAGATCGGGTGCGCGAGTGCGGCGTCACCGTTTCGGACGTTTCGTTGGCCGAGCTCGAGGCGATCTGGCAGCAATCGAAGTCGCTCGACCGCTCGCCGGCGTGACCGAGCCCGTTCGAGCGCTCGGCGGCGCCCGAAAGCGGCAGGCCAGCGTCCCGCCGGCGCCGCCGACCGTCGAGCGGGACCGCCTGGCGGCCGTGCACGATGCGCTGCTCTCCTGGTACGCGCGAGTCGGCCGCGATCTGCCGTGGCGCCGGACCCGCGACCCGTACGCGATCCTGGTCTCCGAGATCATGCTCCAGCAGACCCAGGTCGACCGGGTGATCCCGAAGTACTTCCAGTTCCTGGAGGCGTTCCCGAACCTGGAGGCGCTGGCCGCGGCGCCGCTCGCCGACGTGATCAGGGTCTGGGCCGGGCTCGGCTACAATCGGCGGGCGGTGCGGCTGCACGCTATCGCGCGGGAGGCCGTGGAGCGGCTGGGCGGCAGCCTGCCCGAGACGGCCGAGGAGCTTCGGGAGCTGGAGGGGTTGGGCGCGTACACCGCGAACGCCGTCGCCTGCTTCTCTGGCGAGGCTCAGGTTGGCGTGGTCGACACGAACGTCCGGCGGGTGCTGGGAAGGGTGTTCGCCGAGGAGATCGGGCTCGATCCGCCGGCCGGGCCGGTCCTGCAGCGGTTCGCCGAGGCGGTCTTGCCGGAGGGCAGGGCGTACGCCTGGAACCAGGCATTGATGGACCTTGGCGCGACCGTCTGCACCTCGCGCTCCCCGAATCATGACGCCTGCCCGCTGGCGCTCCACTGCACCGGGCGGAGCTTGCTGTCACGGGCTGAACCCGTGCGCCGCGCGGCCGAGCCGGGCGTGGCATACAGAGTGGCGCAGCCGTTCGAGCAGACGACGCGTTTCTTTCGCGGCCGGATCGTCGCCGCGTGCCGCGACCTCGAGCCTGGCGAGACGCTCGGCCTGGACGACCTCGGCCGGGCTCTCCGCTCCGACTATAGCTCGGAGCACGCGACCTGGGTGGCGGGGCTGGTCGAGGGCCTGCGCCGCGACGGGCTGGTCGCCGTCGACGAGAGCGTAGGGGGACCGCGGGTCAGCCTGCCTTGAAATCAGCCCTCACCCCAGCCCTCTCTCAGAGGGAGAGGGAGCAAGGACCGTCGCCAGGAGGTTCGTGAGGAACGGGCGGACGACCTCGCGGAGGGCATTCCAGCCGTTCTCGGTCTGCTCGGACTCCTCCGGCGTCAGATCGGCCACGACCTTGCCGAAGCGCGTGTCCCAGAGGACGGCCGGGAGCCAGAACCCGTCGCGGATGTGGGCCGGGTCGTACGCCTCGACGACGCGCCCGATCGGACCGCCGGCCACCCAGGAGCCCAGGAGCAGGCCCGGCTGTGCCACGGCCACCGCCTCGCGCTTGAGCGCGTCGCGCTCCGCGCCGACCCGGCCGCGCATCAGCGCCACCAGGTGATCGGCGCGGGCGCAGTCGTCCGGCACGTCGCCGGCCGCGCGCCGGGTGTACAGGCTGTTCCAGTTCGGACCGAGCGCCGGAATGTCGATGCCGCCGTCGCTGGCGATGGCGAGGCAGCCGGCGGCGTTGGCCCAGGCCAGCGCTTTGGCCGCTGCGACCTCCTGGTGCGTTGAGCCGCTCTCGGGCGGGTCGAAGCTGAGCCCAAGGTCGCGCGGTGTGACCGCCTCGAAGCCGAGGCCGTCGATCAGCCAGCGGAGTTTCGCCTGCTTCGCGACGTTGCCGGTCGCGAGGAGGATGGTCGGCATGGAAGATGGCCTCCTTGGGAGATGCAAACGGTGCGTTGGAGGCCGTGGGTTGAGACCGCGTCAGCGGGACCGTGGGTTGAAACCCCGTCGCCCGACCGTGGACTAAAGTCCACGTCTACATTAGTGTCGTCGCTACGCGACTCACGAGGGGATTGCCCGGTGTGGCGTAGCCACACACTATGGTAGACGTGGACTTCAGTCCACGGCCCCGGTGACGTGGCCCCTCCTACGATCCCGGTGACGTGCCGCTTACCTACGATCCCGGTGATGTGGCTGCAACCCACGGTGCCGGAGACGTGACCTTACTTCACGGCCCCTGTTGATGTCTTGCGCCCGTATACTCAACGAGCGAGGTCGTCGCCGGAGGCTCGCCGCTGTGGAGTGGCTCGACACACTGAATACGGAGCAGCGGCAGGCCGTCACCACGTCGGACGGGCCGTTGCTGATCGTCGCGGGGCCGGGCTCGGGCAAGACGCGGGTGATCGTCCATCGGATCGCCTACTTGATCCAGGCGGGCGGCGTTGCGCCGTGGAACATCCTGGCGGTGACGTTCACGAACAAGGCCGCGAAGGAGATGCGCGAGCGTCTGGACGCGCTCCTGACCGAGCGGCAGGTCCGCGCGCTGACCGTCGGCACGTTCCACGCCACCTGCGCACGCTGGCTGCGGATGGACGGCGACAAGATCGGGCTGGACCGGCGCTTCACGATCTACGACGACGGCGATCAGCTCGACCTCGTGAAGCGGGCGCTCGGCGACCTGGAGCTGGACGAGAAGAAGTTCAAGCCGCGCCCGATCCTGGCGATGATCTCCGGCGCCAAGAACGAGTCGATCTCGCCGGAGCGGTACGCCAGCAAGGCCGAAGGGTACCTGGAGAGCGTCGCGGCCCGGGTCTACATGCGCTACCAGGAGCTGCTGGACGAGTACAAGGGGCTCGACTTCGACGACCTGCTGCTCAAGACGGTCGAGCTGTTCAACGCCGTGCCGGAGGTGCTCGAGCAGTACCAGGACCGCTTCCCGTACCTGATGGTGGACGAGTTCCAGGACACCAACGTGGTCCAGTACGAGCTGGTCCGGCTGCTTGGGAAGAAGCACCGCAACGTCTGCATCGTCGGCGATGAGGATCAGTCGATCTACGGCTGGCGCAAGGCGGACGTCCGCAACCTCCAGCACTTCGAGCGCGACTTCCCGGAGCTGAAGATCGTGTTGCTGGAGCAAAATTACCGCTCCACGCAGGCCGTGCTGGACGTGGCAAGCGCCGTGATCAGCCCGAACGAGAGCCGGAAGCGGAAGACGCTCTGGACCGAGAACCCGCGCGGTCTGCCGGTCCAGCTCCACGAGGCGTACGACGAGCGCGACGAGGCGCTGTACGTGGTGCGGCAGATCGAGCAGCTCAGGCGGGACGGCGCGCGGTACGGCGACGTGGCGGTCACCTACCGCACGAATGCGCAGTCCCGTGCCCTGGAAGACGCCTTCGTGCGGTACGGCGTCCCGTACACGCTGATTGGCGGCACGCCGTTCTACCAGCGGCGCGAGGTCAAGGACGTGCTGGCGTACCTGCGGCTGATCGGCAACTCGGCTGACGGCCTCAGCTTCGAGCGGGTGGTGAACGTGCCGGCCCGGGGGATCGGGCAGAAGACGGTCAGCGACCTGCTGCTCTGGGCCGCGCGACTCAACCTCTCCGGCTATGAGGTGGCGAAGCTGGCGGCGGACGGCACCGAGGAGATCGGCGCCGACGGCCGGATCGCACCGGTGGTGCCGACGGCGACGCGGCCCCGGGCCCTGATCGGCAAGTTCGTGTCCGTAATCGAGGACGCCCGTGAGCGGCTGAAGCACGCCACGCTCTGCGAGACGATCGAGTCGGTGCTGGAGCGCGTCGAGTACAAGGAGCACGTCGTGGACGGCTCCTCGGAGGGGAACGACCGCTGGCAGAACGTCCAGGAGCTGATCACGAAGCTGCGCGACTACGACAACATGGACGGCGAGTCGGCGCTGCGCTCGTTTCTGGAAGAGGCGGCCCTGGTCCAGGCGGCGGACAGCCTGGAATCGGCCGAGGCCGGGACGGTGACGCTGATCACGCTCCACGCCGCGAAGGGGCTGGAGTTCCCGGTCGTCTTCATCATCGGGCTGGAGGACGGGATCTCGCCGCACAGCCGGGCGATCGGGGTGGAAGGCTCGATCGACCAACTGGAGGAGGAGCGCCGGCTGCTGTACGTCGGCGTGACGCGCGCCGAGCAGCGGCTGTTCCTGGTCTACGCGGCCGAGCGCACGCTGTACGGCGAGCGGCGTGAGCAGATGCGCTCCTGCTTCCTGGACGACGTCCCGCCCCACCTGCTGTCGATGTCGCAGAGCCAGGTGGCGGGCGGCTCGCGGCAGGGCGATCGGCTGCTGAGCCAGAGTCGGGGCGGCTGGGATCGCGGGTCGTCATCTTCCAGGTACGGATCGCGCGGGGAGGCAGCGGCACGCTACCGACAGGCGCCGGCGCCGTTCCAGCCGTCCAGGATGCCAGGGCGAGACGGGGGAGCCTGGCCCCAGGTGCCGGCCGCGCGCCAGGCGAGCTTTGACCTGGACACGGGGATCGGCGGCCGTTCCGAGCGGTACGGCGGATCGGGCGCGGACGACCTCGGGGTGGATGACGCAGGCGGGTCGGATTTCGGGATCACGGATAGTCCTCGGGCACCTCGGCGGGAGTCGGCGCCCGCGAACGGGTCGTCCAGCACGAGCGCTCGGCCGCGATCCGGCGGCAAGCCCGCGGCTCGCGAGGCCCGGTTTGGGCGGGGCCAGCGGGTCAAGCACCTGGATTACGGCGCCGGCACGGTGATTGCCAGCAGTGTCCTGGGATCAGAGGAGCTGGTACTCGTGCGATTTGACACCCGCCCGGACAAGCCGAAGAACCTCTCGCTCTCGATTCATCGCCTCGAACCGGCATGATCTCGGAGAGTCCGGAGACGCACAGCCACGGCGGCGCCCCGCGCCTCGCGGAGGTGCTGCCGGCGCTCAGGGCGGGGCTCGTGCGGTTCCTCTGCGCCGGCGTCGTGCCGGTGGCCTCGTTTTACGTGGCGTACCGAGCCGCCGGCCCGGTCGTCGGGATCGTGACCGGCATGCTGGTGTCGCTGACGATCCTGGCGATCCAGGCGTACCGCATCCGGCGGCTCGACCCAATCGTCATGGTGCCGATGGTCGTCATCCTGGTCCAGGGCGTCCTGGCAAGCCTGACGGGCTCGGTGGAGCTGTACCTGGCGGCGCCGGCCGCGGAGGCGTGCATCTGGGGCGTGGTGCTGATCGGCTCGGTGCTGCTGAAGCGCCCGTTGGTGCCATTGATCGCCCGCGAGCTCGGCGTGGTGCCGTCGCGATTCGCGATGTCGATTGGCCTGCGGCGCTCGCTGGAGCTCCTGACGCTGGCGTGGGGCATTGCGGCGTTCTGCAAGGCGGGTTTGCGCCTCTGGCTGCTGACGTTGCTGCCGCTCGAACCGTTCCTGGTGGCGGTGACGCTCGGGATGGCCGGCATCAACGTCGTGATGCTGGCGATCTCGATCTGGCTGCCGCTGCTGATGGTCCGCCGGGAGCCACGCGCGAGCGCGGCGTAGACTCAGGTGGCCTGGCGCCCGCCGCCGCTCGTCAGGATCTCCTCGACCTCTGACACGACCTGGTTGATGTAGAACGGCTTGGAGATGACCCGGGCCACGCGCCTCCGGAGCGGAGCGTCCAGCTCGCGGGTGTAGGCTGAGATCACGAGGATCGGGATGTCCCGGGTCTGCTCTTCGTCCTGGAGCTCGCGAACGATCGCCCAGCCATCCTTACCTGGCAGGGCGAGGTCGAGCGTGATCAGGGCCGGCTGCTGCTCGCGAGCCGTCTCTACAACGTCACGGCCGTCCTCGAGGGCGACCACTTGATACCCCTCGGATTCAAGCACGAAACCGAGCAGCTCGCGGATCTCGTCGCTGTCTTCGACGACGAGGATGCACTTCTGGGCTGGGCTGGCGCTGGCTTCGCTCGTCATGGCTCACTCTAGTCTGCCGGTGATCCGCGCTTGTCCAGCAAGATTCAGACCGGCATTAGGCCGGGCTTGCGACGCCCGATCGCGTAGCCAGGACTGCGCGCTGCACGCTCGCGTGGTCCCGGCGCGTATGTGATAGCTAGCTTCGGAAGACGAACTCGACACGCTCCGGCCGGGCGTCCACGAACTCGAGCTCACCGGCGCGCTGGGTCAGCAGGACGCGCGGCAACTGCGCTCCGAGCTCGTGGGTGACCTGGAACGTCAACTGCCGCTCGTCAAAGTCCGCGACTCTGACCTCGCGCACCTCGGACATCGCCTTGAGCGACCGCTCGAGGGCGAGGGCCGCCTGGAAATTCGGCACGGCCTGGAAGATCAGTGTCTGGGTCACTGCGCCGCTCGGGCCGGCGGCTGGTTCGTCGGCATCCGCTGCCGGGGTCGAGGCGGCGGCAGCCACCGGGGCCGGCGCGGCCTGGACTTCGACGGTGGGCGACTCCTCCTCGGGCTCGTCCTCGTCGACGACGACGTCGTCGTGCGCCTCGACCGGCGTGGGCGGCTCGATCTCCCGCTCTTGCTCTGGCTCGGGCTCGGCCGGGCTCGGCGGCGTCTCGCTCGGCGCGGTGGCTGCCGCGAGACCGGCGGCTCCGACGCCGACCGCGGCGACACCGGCAACAGCAGCGGCGGTCGGGCTGGTGCGGAGCTGGCCCAACCGCTCGGACAGGCCGCGCAGGCGCCCACCGGCCGCCCGTGCGTCAGCGCCCGTGGCTGCCCCCGCACCGGCACTGCTGGCGACGCGGCTCGCCGCTTCGGCGCGGGCCTCGGCGAGGATCTCGTCGGCGCGCTCCTCGGCACGGGCGATGATGGTGTCAGCCCGACGGCGGGCGGCGGCGGTCAGCTCATCTGCCTCGCGCTCGGCATCGTCGCGGCTCTGGGCCAGCTCCACCTCGGCGGCTTCGATGCTCGCCTGGACCTGGGCGATCCGCTCCTGCAACGCTTCCTGCTCGGCCTCAGACGCTTTCTGCCGCTCCTCGATCTCGGCGTAGATCTCGGCGGCTCGCGACTCGGCCTCGACGACGATCGTCTCACCACGTCGCCGGGCATCGGTCACGATCTCTTCCGACTCGCGCTGGGCGGCGGCCCTGGTCTGACGCAGCTCCTCTTCGGCAACCAGGATGCTCGCTTGGACTTGCGCGGCACGCTCTTCCGCGGCAGCCTGTCTGGCCTCGGCCTCGCTCTGGCGCTGGTCAAGCAGCCCGAACACCTCGAGGCCCTGGCTCTCGGCGCCGCGTACAGCGTCACTCACCTGTCGCCGGGCGGCGTCTACGGCGCGCCCGAGCTCGGTTTCGAGGTTGGACATCAGTCGGCTGAGCCCATCCCTCCACTCGGCCTCGTACTGCGAGGCCGGTCGAACGGCCGGCTCGGCGTCGTTCGGCCGCGCACTCCCCATGGGCTTGGGCTCGTCCACCATCGTGGTCCTTGTACGTCCGGGTCTCGAAGCGCTTCACGCGCGCTGGGCTGCCTGACGAGGACCGATGCTCAGGCGGTGCCGTGCACGGGTGGCACCTGGATGCGCACCATCTGCCTAATCATCTGATTAGCGGAGGATACCTCGTTTAAGTGCGGTCTGACCGGGGATCAGGCAGCCCGTGACGAAATCAGCGCGCGATGCGGGCCTTCATGGCGGTGCTGGTGACATCAGAAGATCCGCCAGAGAACGCCTGGAGCGGGCCGTAGACGGCGTCTCGCACGGGCCCGCTCCCGACGAGCGGCCAGAAGGTGAACCCGATCAGCGCCGTTGCGATGCCCCAGAGCGCGAGGCGCTGCAACAGCCCAGGACCGAGCGCAGCCCCGGCCCGCTGTGCGCGCGACGCGACCGCCGTGGCGGCCGGCGCGGCCAGCCTGGCGGCGACGCGCGGCGGCATCGCCAGCCGACGCTCGGGCCGGCGCGGCACCGGGCGGCGCTGCGCGATCATCACCGGCTCCGGCGGGCCGCCCAGGACGTGCTCGACGAGGCGCGCCGTTTCGTCCAGGCTGGCGCTCTCTGGCTGGTAGATGTCGAGCTCGTGATCGAAGCCGTGGGTGGCTGCCGTCAGCTTCGAGCGGGTGAAGATCACCGGGATGCGGGCCAGGCCGTCGCTCGGGCGTAACGTCTCGTACAGCCCGAGCTGGAGTCGGCCGGTGACCTGATGGTCCAGGAGCACCGCGTCGACGCCGCGCGTGACGTCGAGGCCGGCGCGGTTCGCCATCCAGACCGAGCTCTCCGTCAGCGACAGCACCTCGTACCCTGGCAGCCGAGGCTTGAGCTGAGCCGAGAATGCATCGTCGTCGCTCACGAGAAGGACCCGCAGACGGTCCCGTCCAATGGTCATCGTGACGCTCCCTGTCCTCCGCCCCGACTGGCGAGATGGATCTCGTTGGCCGTGCTCCGGCGCAGGCACGCCGGGATCGATACGGTCCGTGAATCGCTCGTGGGATGGAACGGCCTGGGTTTTTCGGGGTTGCGTCACGTACGCGCGTTATGTCATGCGCTCACGAGATTCGCCGGAGACAGGCGAAACGCGCGGAGGAAGCCGCTCGGCGCCTCCGAAGCGGGCTTAGCGCTGGCTGGCGACGGCCGGGACGAGCAGGCCGGAACCGTCGAGGAAGGCGCCGGGCTTCGGGCTCGCGGTCGGGCGCCGGGTCGGGGTGGCAGGGACAGCCCCGGGGGCCGCCAGCGACGGCGGTCTGTGTGTCCGGGCGCGTGGGCGTTTCTGGCTGGTCTGCTGGGCCGGCCGCGCCTCGCTCTGTCGGGGACTCGGCGGCGGGTGTAGCAGCAGCAGCCGCGCTGGCGCTCGCAAGCAGCAGCGTCACCCGATCGGCGACGTTGGACGGGGACGGGTCGCCGGGCAGGTAGTGATCGCCGGGGCCGGTGTCGCCCTCCTGGGCCACGAAGACGACCTGGATCGGGGTCTCGCTGGCGTCCTCGCGCACCAGCCCGTACAGACGGAACAGGATCAGCCGTGGCAGGCCGCGATCGAGGACCAGCACGTCCGGATTGAGGCCGGCGACGAGCGCCTCCGCTTCGTCGGCGTCCAGCGTGGCCCGCGTCGCGACGCGGGCCTTGCTGAGCGCGTCCTCGTACTCTCCCAGCCGATCGGCGTCAGCCGCGACGACGACGTCCGCTGGCGCGCCGGAGACCGTCTGTCCGTTCGCCATCTAGCCTCGCTCTTGGGTTGATCTGTGAGCCGGGTCAGTCGGGCTGGACGCCGTTCGTCGCGCGACGGATGAAGCGACCGCGCTGGTCCCTGGTCCGGCTCGACTCCTCCGGCAGCACGAGCGTCGCCGGAGCCCGGTCAGCCCCGGGGACGACGATGGCTCCAGCCTCTGAAACGGCGCCCGTCGCATTCGCAATCACGACTGACGACGTCACCGGGCCGGCCGCCAACTCGCGGCTCGCTACATACTCGGCTCGTGCTTCTTCAACGAGGCTAACCCAGTGGCGTTTCGCGGCCTCGATCCAGGCGACCGGATTGATCTGACCGGTTCGCCCTGCTGTCACGATCGACGTCGAGGCGATTCGACGGAGCGGGCGTGTCGATCCGGCGGCCAGCGCGACGGCGAGCGCACCTGCCCCCACCGCGAGGGTCAGCGGTCCGACGCTTCCCTCGAGAGCGACGGCGGTGAGCTCCTCGAGTGAGATTGCCATGATTCTCTCCCAGCCTCTTGTGCTCGGATTGTAGCATCGGCTGATCCGCGCTCAGCCTCGCCTTCTGTCATTCGAGTCGCCGACGTGACAGAAGCGGGACCGCCCGGACTCGTGACCCGGCGGTAGCCGGCGAAGATCAGGAGCAGGCCGAGCACCATCGGCCCGTACAGCAGATGGTGTCCGAAGCGCGTCAGGCTCCCGCCGGCGGCTACGGTCAGCGTGCCCAGGCCAATCAGCAGGACGCCGAGCGCGCGCGAGCCGCTCCCGCCGACCCACTGCGCGTACGCCGAGCCGAACGTCCCCAGCAGGACGACCAGCGTCCCGAGGACGTTGATCGTCAACGCCAGCGCTCTCAGGTTGCCGTCACGTCCGAGCGCGGACCAGCCAGCGACCTGCACGGCGTCTGGATCGACTGGCGAGCGGAGGACCAGGAAGATCATGAAGGCGGATTGGACCAGGACGACGCCGAGGGCGACAAGCGCGATCCGCCTCGGGACCAGCAGCACGAGCGTCCCGAGCGCGAGGAAGCCGACGGAGAGTGAGGCACCGGCCAGGTAGTAGAGGCGCACCAGGGGCGGCGTCCAGCCGAAGAGGGCGGCGTAGGCTTCTGAGCCGGCCGCAAGGCCGAACGCGCTGAAGGTGATGCCCCAGATCAGCTCATGAAGACGCCGGCGCGCGACGAAGCGCCGGAGCATCGACCAGGCGAGGACGACGCACAGGCCAGCCGCTGCCCCTGGCAGGACGAGGTCCACGATCAGCCGCCACGAACGACGCCCGGAATGCCGACGAGCACGAGCACGAAGCTGACCACCACGCCGATCGCCACGGCGCGGGCGGCGCCCGTCGGTAGCCGGTTGCGCTTCGCCATGACCAGGCCGACGTGGGCCGCGATCATCGCCAGCAGCATGGTGGCCGGGTGTTCGGCGCGAAAGAAGGTGCCGGGCATGGCGTACCAGCCTTTGCCGATCCAGAGGACGATGCCGACCAGGACCTGGAGGTCCAGCACGATGATGTAGAGCGATGCTGCTCGCCGCACGACCGGTTGAAGGATGGTGCGTTGTGCCGTCGGCCCGAGCCAGGCCCCGAGCGACACGACGAGCGCGAGGACGGCGGCGAGCAGCACGGCGTAGCGCCAGAAGCTATGAAAGGAGACCAGCGCAGCAAGAACGTCCACAGCAGCTCCAGCATCGAGCCTGGCGAGGCACGATCGAGTGTTGGCGAGGCGGAACGCATCGGCCGGTCGGCGCCCATGAGCGCCGGGCCGAGTATCCGCTGCTCGATTCTACCGTGCGCCACGCCGAGAACAGGCGACCGCCACGACGAGAGACGCCCGGGAAGCGTTCCCCGGGCGTCTCTGGTGCCGAAGTCTCGGGACCCGCCGCACCGCTGGCCCCGAGCAGACGAAGATCGATCCTAGATCGAGCGGCGCCGCCGAGCGATCATGAACGCGCCAGCGCCGACGAGCCCGATGCCCGCGGCGGCCACCATCCAGATGCCGGCCGTCGGATCGGCCTCACCAGTTCGCGGCAGGGCGGCCGGCGACGGGGCCGGACGCGGTGCCTGGGCCGGAGCGGCAGCCGCAGCGGGCTTGGCGGCCGGGGCCTGGGCCGGGGCGGCCGGTTTGGCGGCCGGGGACGGCTGCGCGGCTGGAGCGGCTGCCGCGGCCGGAGCGGCGGCTGGCGCGGCCGGCTTGGCGGCCGGTGCTGCCGCTGCCGCCGGGGACGCGGCCGGAGCGGCAGCCGCCGCGGCGGTCACGTTCCCGCACGAGGTGTAGACCGGGATCTCCTGTGGCGATTTGTGGACGTTGATCGCGTGGGGCGCCCGGAGGATGTCGGCGATCGAAGCGGCGATGGTCGTCTCAGACCGGCCGTCGGTCACCGAGGTCAGCGGGAACACCACCGCGCCCGGCGTGGGGCACGAGCCCGAGTGAATGTGGGCCGGGTGCGGCCCCGGGGCGTTGCTGAGGGTGAGCACGACCTTCGTGCCGGCGCCATCCGGCGTCAGGACTGCCGTTCCGGTCTGGCCGGAGTTGTTCTGAGCCGTCAGGTTGATCGTGACGCTCTGCTGCGCCTCAGTGTTGGCGGGTAGGAGTGCGATCGTGGACAACGCCACCGCGAAGGCCCCCGTCAACGGGACCCATACGGCTCTCACAATACCACCTCCCAGAATTCGAGCACGTCGAATAGATCGGGTGTCTCAGGGCGTGCGGCCTGCCCTGGCCGATGATATGCGAGAGCGGGCAGGCTGTCTATAGCGAGAGATACTCGCACCGCCCGTTCTGGGCAGAGTGCGCGAACCGTCGTCAGGCGCCGGTCAGCACGCGCTGGGGGTTCTCGATCAGCATGGTGTCGAGCGCAGCGGCGGGCAGGCCGGCCGCGAGCAGCCGGGGTACGATCGCGCGGAGAATGTGGCCGTAGCCCGGGCCTCCGAACGCCGTCAGCGCATCGCGGTAGCAGACGTCCTGGGCCAGCACCAGATGCGGCGTGAGTCCTTCCTTCACCAGTCGGACGAGCAGACGGATCCGGTCCGCATCGCTCGGCATCGTGAAGTCGCGGCTTTCGTAGTGCTTCGCGTTCCCCCAGGTGTCGAGCGCGAGCATGTAGCCGCGCCGCGCAAGTGTCGCGAAGTCCTCGAGCCGCTCGCCGAGGCGTGCCTCCAGATGGCTCAAGACGACCCGTGAAGGGATGGCGCCCTCGCTCTCCAGGATGTCGAGCCACGGCCCGAACGCCTCGGCGCTTCGGTGCTGCGGGGCCGGGTGGACCACCATCGCGGCACCGGTTTCGGCTTGCGCCCGCGCTGCCGCGCGGAGGACGATCGCCTCGGTCTCGTAGAGCGGCTCGGAGGTGCCGATCTCGCCGATCACGCCGGCGCGAATGGTGGTGCCGTCGAGCCCCTCGCGGAGGTCGCGGACCAGCTCGGCCGTGACGTCCTCGACGGTTCGGCCCGCCAGCGTCGGCGGGTGCGACGAGCCGACGTAGTAGCCGGTCCCGGCCACGATGTTGATCCCGGTCCGCTCGGCGATCTGCCGAAGGCCGCGCACGTCGCGCGCGAGCCCGATGCTGGAAACCTCGACGATGGTCTGGCCGCCGGCCGCTTTGAACCGCTCGACCTCGGACGCCGCGAGGTCCGGATCGGCCTGGACCAGGTTGTCGCGGCTGGCCATCGGGTGCTCGCGGACCCACCAGAGGTTCTCGAGGGTGATCGGCGCCTCGACGAACGGCGCGTCGGCGGGATCGGGCGGCTGGTGCAGGTACGTTTCGAGGTTGAAGAGCAGGTGCTCGTGCATCAGCGTCCGCCCGAGCCGGTCCGCCGGGACCGGCCCGAGGACCGTCATAACGTCAGCCGTCGTGGGCATCGTCTCCCCATCCTCACGAGCCCGGAGCGTGTCCTGGGCTCGCCGATCTCGTTTCGCCTATCGTACCCGCGTATGGTTCTCGTGCGTCGTTCGTCGGTCGGCGTTACCTTGCGGTGATGTAAGTCTCTCTCCGAGTCTGAATGGTCCATACGGGCGGTCCCGATCACTCAGCCGCGTTCGTTACATCTGGCAGGAGGGTGAAGGACGATGGACGAGACGATGGATGAGATGTTCGAGGAGGTGCTCGCAATCTGCCTCGACCGGCTGTCTGACGGCGACAGCGTTGAGTCCTGTGTGGCGGATTACCCCGAGTGCCCTGACCTGCAGCCGCTGCTGGAGATCGCCGCGGCGCTGAGCACGAGTTCGGCGGACAACGCTCGGCGAGCGGACCGCGCGCCGACGTGGCTGCTGCCCCGACGGCAAGAGAAGCGGCTCCGCCCGACCGGCTAACCGTCCGGCGATAGCCCGTCTGGGTGGGGAAGACACCCGGAGAGGTCATCGCGAGGGGGCGTTCCGTCCCCCGGGCGCCGGTCGCGCCGTTGCACCAGACGGAGTGACCCTTTCGCCCCGGGGAGCGGCAGATGCAACAGTCGATACCCGTCCTCGTCAACGTGCAGAGTCGAACGATGACCTGCCCGCGCTGCGAGCGCGAGCAGCCAATGCGCGATTTTGTGATGCTGGGGATGAGCCCGTTCTACGCCTCGCAGCTCGTGCCGATCTACCGCTGCGGCACCTGTAGTCACCTCTTCGCGCTCCGGCCCGGCGTGCTGGGCGAGATCTGAGCGAGGCCAGGACGTGGCCCAGGTGGTGGAGCAGGTCGCCGCGCCGGCGCGCGCAACGCCTGGCACGGATCTGGCCAGCGCGACGCTGAGCGCCGCTCCGGCAACACGCCTGTGGGTGCCCACCCTGGAGCACGTCTGGCTCGGCCTGGCCGTCCTCGCCGCCGCCCTCGCCTGCGCCCTCCAGCCGCTGGAACCGATCGACTACTGGTGGAGCGTGCGCCTCGGCGCCATTATCCGCGAGCTTGGCGCGATCCCGACCGAGGACGTGCTGCTCTACACGCCGGTCCGGGGGCCGATCGTCGATGGGCAGTGGCTCGCCAGGGTCGTCCTCTCCGCCCTCCACGATCTCGGCGGGGTCGAGCTCAGCCTGGCACTCCGATCCGTGGTGGCGGTCGGCGCCGCGATCTTGCTCGTGCAGGCGTGCCGCGCGGTCGGGGCCGGCCCCCGGCTGGCATCCGTCATCGCCGGCCTGTCGGTGGTGCTGTTCGTGCCCGGGCTGGCGGTCCGCCCGCAACTGCTGGCCGTGTTGCCGTTCCTGGTGGTCTGGCGCGCGGCGCTCCGTCCGCCTCGCTCGGTCATTGGGGTGCTGCTGGTGGCGGGCGTCGTCGCGTTCTGGGCGAACGTCCACGGCTCATTCATCCTGATCTATCCGCTGCTGGCGGTCGGCCTGATCGAGGCGGCCGTCGAGCGCGTCCGGAGCGGGAAGAGCGATCGGCTGAAGCGGGCAGTCGTCCTCGGCGCCGTGTGCGCCGCTGCGCCGCTCCTCAACCCGTACGGCTTCGGGCTGGCCTCGTATGTCGGCGACACGATCCTCTTCAACGGCGGCGGCACCGCGGTGGGCGTTCTCGGGGTCGAATGGGGCGCTCCGGCCCTCCGAACGGCGTACGGCGGCCTCTTCTACGGCTCAGTTGTGCTGGCGATCGTGCTGCTGGGGGCTGGCCGGGGCCCGCGCCTCGGCGAGGGGCTGCTGCTGCTCGGCTTCGGGGTGCTTGCACTCTCGTCGATCCGCCACATCCTCTGGTGGTCGTTGATCGTGGCGCCGTTCGTGGCGCGCAGCCTGGCCGAGCTGACGTCCCGGCCCCTCTGGCCGTCCGTCCCACGGCTCGGCCCGCTGCCGGCCGGCTCGCCACTGCTGAACCTCGTCTGCCTGACCCTGTTCGGCGCGCTGGTGCTCGCCTCGCTGCCGTGGTGGCGCGAGCGGCTGCCGCTGCCGTCGTTCCGGACCGTGCTGCTGAGCGCGGACACCCCTGTCCGCGTCGCCGAGCACCTGGCAGCGAACCCGATGGACGGGCGCCTCTTCAACGACACCGATTGGAGCGCCTACTTCTCCTGGCGCCTGGCGCCTGGGACGCGAGTGTTCGTGGACAACCGGTTCGAGCTCCATCCCGCTGAGGTCTGGCGCGAGTACACGGCGATCAGCGTGGGACACGTGAGCTGGGAGCGGCGCCTGAACGCCCACGGGGTCACGCGCCTGGCGCTCAGCCCCGCCGGCCAGGCCGGCTTGATCGCGGCCGTGCAGGAGTCGCCGCGCTGGCGCCTTACCTACCAGGACGAGCAGGCGCTCGTGTTTGCGCGGACAGAGCCGATCGACGCCACACCGCCACGCTAAGCAGATGGACGGACGACGTTGGACAGGATGAACTGGATTGACAGGATTGAAGTGAGGATCCTGTTCATCCTGTCAATCCTGTCAGATCGCGTAACCAGTGGAGGCTCTGATGCTGCCACCTGACGCGCCCGGCGACGGGCCTCGCGCGGAGCCCCGAAGCTGGCTCGCGGATGCGTGGCTGCCGCTCACCATCGTGGTGCTCGGCTATGCGCTCATCGTCTTCGTGACGCTGCGCGCGTTCGACTTCAACCCGTCCGGCCCGATCCGCATCGGCGACCTGCTGCCGGCCGAGCGGTTCTGGACGGCCGAGACGCGGGTCGACGAGGGGGTCGGCTATGACGGGCGGTGGTTCTTCTACATCGCGCACGATCCGCTGCTCAGGGCGCCGGATCCGGAATCGTTCCTGGACCTGCCGGCCTATCGGTACGCTCGGATCCTCTACCCGGTGCTGGCCTGGGCGCTGGCGCTGGGCCAGCCGGCCGCGCTGCCGTGGTCACTGTTGGCGGTGAACCTGCTTGCCGTGGTCGGCGGGGCGGTGGCGTGCTTCGATCTGTTGCGCCAGTTCGGCGGGAGCCGCTGGCTGACGCTGGGCTACGCGTTCAGCCCGCCGATCCTGATCGGGGTGACGGCGATGCTGGCAGAGCCGACCTCGTTCGCGCTGGTGGCGGCCGGATTGGCGCTGGCGCTGCGGGGCCGTCACCGCACGGCCGGGGTGGTGCTGGCGCTGGCCGTCCTGGCGCGCGAGCCGTCCCTCCTGGTGCCGCTCGGGTTGGGCCTGTACGCCCTGGCACGCTGGGACTGGAAGCGGGGGGTGGCGTACCTGCTGCCGCTGGCGCTGCCGATCGGCTGGCACGTCTGGATATGGGTAAAGCTCGGCGCCTTGCCCTCGGCCCAGTCCCCGAGCAATTTCGGGGTGCCGTTCGGTGGCGCCTACTACCGACTCGGGTTGCTGGTGGGCTGGCACGGGCCGATGCTGGGCGAGCCGGTCCCGACCAAGAACGTGGCCGCCGAGGCGACGATCATCGTGGTCAGCGCGGCGATCGTCGTGATCGGCCTGACGAAAGTCGTCGAACGGCGCGACGTTTTCGCCTAGCTGCTCTGGCTTCAGGCTGCGCTGGCGCTCGGAACGGGCCCGCTGGTCTGGGCGGACCTGTATAGCTACGGCCGGGTGCTGGGACTCCTGTACTTCGCCTACGGCCTGATGCTGCTCACGAATCCCCGACGGGGTACGGGTGTCCCAACTCGCCTCCACGACTGGACTACCTTCGTACCCGGTCGGACTATTCTTCAGTACCCCCTGGCAGTCCCCGTCACTTCATTTGTCGCCCCGGCGTTTTCCACTATGAAGCGCACAGAGAGACAGTCCTGATGCGCTCAAGCGACAACTTAGTGGCCGAAAGCCACGACGGAATTGCGGAGGGCATCATGGTCGACATTCTTCGGTACTATCTCAACCTGCTGGCGGTGAAGACCGGCAAGGGCCAAGGCCTGGTTGAGTATGCGCTGATCATCGTGCTGATCTCGATCGTGTCGATCGTCATCATGACGACGCTCGGCGGCAGCATCACCAGCGTCTTCTCCAAGGCGAACGGTTCGCTCGTTTCGCCGTAACAGCGGCCGCGCGCGGCGCTGACAGCTGCGCAAGACGCCAACGGAGCCCACCTGGAGGACGCCAGGTGGGCTCCTCGCGTGTCTGGCCTGGAGCTGCGTCGTACGTGTCGAGGGCGCCGTCGCGGTAGCGCGCGCTAGCAGCATCATCCCGCGCAGCATGAACCGTATTTTCACTCGATAGCTCACTCAGACTGGTGATTCCCCATCCGATTCGTTCGTGCGACACTCAATGCATGGCCCGCCCAGGCAAAGGAGCATCTACTCGGGTCATTTTCGCGATTCAAGACCCAATACCCGTCTCGCGTTGATGTGGCCTGGCGTTGGAGTTGGTGACGGGGTGAATCGAGGCCTGGCGCGCATCGTCAAGCGCCGACCTGGGCCCGCTCCGATCGCCCCGAGGAGGAGCCATCGTGCTGAATCTCGTACGCCACTACGTCAACCTGCTGATGCTTCATGCGAGCAAGGGCCAGGGTCTGGTCGAGTACGCGCTGATCATCGTGCTGATCTCGATCGTGTCGATCGTCATCATGACGACGCTCGGCGGCAGCATCACCAGCGTCTTCTCGAACGCGAACGCTGCGCTCGTCGCGCCGTGACCCTGAGCTCGACCCGGGCGCACAGCGTCGTGTACCCGGGCGGGTATCAGACCAAGGACGGCGGTCCACTCGGCAGCTCGGGTGGGCCGCCGCCGCGTTTCTGGGAGCTGCCGGCCAGTCTGATCGGACGGCCCGACTGGCCTGGAAGGCAGGGGAGCGCACCGATCTTGTGCGTAGTTCAAACGGGGCGTCTCCCTCAGGGCCGATCTGTCGTTCTCTTGTTCAGAGCTCAAATGCGCGAGCGTTACGTGGTTGGATGCAGCCATGCGTGAATCGCGTGATTTCGAGGTCGGGGGGTAGACATCATGCAAGCCCGATTGCGCCGGTGGCTGCATCAGACCGTACGGCGTGTGCTGAAGGGGCAGGGTCTGGTCGAGTACGCGTTGCTGCTCGTCCTGATCTCTCTGGCGTGCATTGCGATTCTGTCGGCGCTCGGATCGAACATCTCAGTGTTGTACTCAGCCTCGAACGTGATGGTGGGGCTCCCGTGACGAGCTGAGTCTGAGCCTGGGTAAGGAGACGGCCGGAACGAGCCGGCCGAGTGAGTGGAAGCGGAAGGAACAAGCAGATGAAGCGTCGCGGAGCGCTAGCACTCATGGCTCTCGGCATCCTTCTCGCCGGCGGAGCGAGCGTGATCGTGCTCGGCATCGCCCGCCAGGCCGGCGAGGCGAGCCGAGCGGTCATTCCTCAGGTCTACGTCGTGATGGTGGCCCGAGAGATCCCGGACCAGGCGATCGTGACGCCAGATGCGCTGGTCGTGCGGCCGTTCCCGGCTGAGTTTGCACCGGTTGGGGCGATCTCGCAGCCTGAGCTGGCAGTCGGCAAGTTCGCGGTCGGGACCCTGTACAAGGACCAGATCCTGCTGAACGGCCATGTGACCACCGGGCGCCGAGCGCCGAGCCTGTCAGACCGCGTACCGCCGGGCCGGGTGGTCGTCTGGATGCCGATGCCAGACCTGCTCGCGGGGCAGGTCGGCTTCCGTCCGGGGGACCGGCTGGACATCCTGCTCTCGCTGGCGCTGAACAAGGCATCGACGGGCGAGCAGGCGAACAACAGCCAGGGCCTCAGCACCCAGGTGACGCTCCAGAACGTTGAGATCTTCGCAATCGGCGAGCAGCTCCAGGTAGGGGCCGCGCCGGCGGACAAGAACGCCCAGGCCAAGGCCGGACCGAGCTCACAGCCGCTGGCGCTCCTGGTGGACCACCAGGACGCGATCATCATCAAGTACATCAAGGACTCTGGTGGAACGATCGACCTGGCGCTGCGCTCTTCGGATGAGGAGCGGATCGTCCGCACCGATGCGGTGACGGTGGACAGCATCGCCGAGCGCTTCCGGTTCCGCGTCCCGACGGAGGTTCGGAATGAGCAGTAACCGCACCTCTCGCCTGCGGATCCTGGTGCTCCGCGACCCCGGCTTCCAGCTGGACGGCCAGGACACCGGCAGCGGCGAGATCACGCAGATGCTCGAGCAGGAGCCGAGCTTCAAGGTCTCCGAGAGCGCGGCCGGCTACGGTGAGGCGGCCCGTGCCGCCCACCGCGGCGACATCGACCTGGTGATCATCGACGAGGTGGCTGGCGAGCCGGCGGCCGTGGTGGAGCAGCTCGACGCGGCGGTGCCGGAGATCCCGGTCATCGTCCTGCTGGACGCGGACCACGCGATGCTGGCGCAGGCCTGCATCCTGGCCGGAGCGCGGGCGTACCTGTTCCGCCCGTTCGAGCCGTCCGAGCTGATCGAGATGATCGAGATGATCCGGCGGATCTACGAGAAGGAAGACCGCCGGCGCCGGAAGTCGGCGCCGCAGGGCGGCCCGAAGTCCGGCCGGCTGATCGCGGTCCACGGCCCGAAGGGTGGCGTTGGCACGACGACGATCGCCGTGAACCTGGCCGTGGCGATCTATCAGCAGACCAACCTCAGGGTGGTGCTGGTGGACGGCAGCCTGCTCTCGGGCGACGTCGCGGTGGCGATGAACATCGTCAACGAGAACAGCATCGCGGACGTGGTGGCCCACCTGCGCGAGCTGGACGGCGACCTGCTGAACGACACGCTGCTCCATCACGGGGCGGGTGTCTGGGTGCTACCAGCGCCGTCCGAGCTGGAGCGCGCCGAGGTCATCAACGGCGAGGAGACGATGGCCGTCCTGGCCGCGCTCCGCCAGTACTTCGACGTGGTGGTGGACACCGCCTCGCGGCCAGACGAGCATCTGCTGGCGGCGCTGGACCAATCAGACGTGGTGCTGGTGGTCTGCACGCCGGAGATCGCGTCGCTGAAGAACGCGGCGCGGTTCCTGGCGCTCGCCCACGAGCTTGGCTACGGCGACGAGAAGCTGAAGCTGACGATCAACCGTCTGAGCAGCCACGGCTCGATCCCGCTCAAGGACATCGAGTCCAATCTCAGACACAAGATGGCGTTCGGCCTCCCCTCGGACGGTATCCCGGTCATCGAGGCGCTGAACGCCGGCGAGCCGGTCGTGCTGATGCGCCCGAGCGCTCGGATTGCACGCGAGATTCGGACGGTGGCGGGTGAGCTCGTCAACCTGTTCGGGTTCGGCGACGACCGGGCGTCTTCGAGTGGACCTGCGCCGCGTGGCGGTGTCTTCCGACGGCTGGCGCGCCGCCGCGCGAGCTGACGCATCGCTCACACCTGGCCCGTCCCGCCGGACGGGCCAGCCGCGTTCGCCCTGTTAGAGAGCGTCCTACCCACGGGGGGCTGATCGACGATGCCGACACCGATTTTTGAGCGACTGAACGGCGCCCGAAGCGAGGCTGACCCAAAAGCGAGCCGGCCCCTCGCGTCCCACGCAAGGCGTCAAGGAGCAGACTCAGCAAGCCGGCGCCCAGCTCAACCGCACCGACTTTGGTGCGCTGAAGTCACGCATCCAGCGGCGGATCATCGCCGAGCTGGCGCCAGAGGCGGACCTGGGCGGAGTGCCGGGCCGGCGCGCGATTGAGGAGCTGTTCAACGACACGCTCGCCGAGGAGGGCATCCCGCTGCCACGGCTGGAGCGGACCCGCCTGCTCGAAGCGATCATGGCGGAGCTGCTCTCCTTCGGCCCGATCGAGCCGCTGCTCCGAGACGAGTCGATCTCCGAGATCATGGTGAACGGTCCGGACTCGATCTGGATCGAGCGCGCGGGACAGCTCGAAGAGACCGACGTCAAGTTCGAGAACGACGATCACGTCCGCCGGATCATCGACCGGATCGTGGCACCGCTCGGTCGCCGCTGCGACGAGGCCTCCCCGATGGTGGACGCCCGTCTCCCAGACGGCTCGCGCGTGAACGCGATCATCCCGCCGATCTCGCTGGTCGGCCCGGTCATCACCATCCGAAAGTTCTCGCGCGAAGCGCTGACGATGCAGAACCTGGTGCAGTTCGGGTCGATCACTCCCGACGTGGCGGACTTCTTGAGCCTCTGCGTCCAGGGGTGCCTGAACATCCTGGTGTCTGGCGGCACGGGCTCTGGCAAGACGACGCTGCTGAACGTGCTCTCCTCGTTCATCCCGGGCGGCGAGCGAATCGTGACGATCGAGGACGCCGCCGAGCTGCGGCTGCGCCAGCGGCACGTGATCTCGCTGGAGAAGCGCCCGGCCAACATCGAAGGGACCGGCGAGATCCCGATCCGGCAGCTCGTCGTCAACTCCCTCAGAATGCGGCCTGACCGGGTGGTGGTCGGCGAGTGTCGAGGTCCGGAGCCGCTGGACATGCTCCAGGCGATGAACACGGGCCACGACGGAAGCATGACGACGCTGCACTCGAATGGCCCCAGAGACACGTTGGCACGCCTCGAGACGATGGTGATGATGTCCGGCATCGAGCTGCCGCACCGGGCGATCCGCGAGCAGATCGCCTCGGCGGTGGACGTGATCGTGCACCAGGAGCGGCTGTTCGACGGCTCCAGGAAGGTCACCAACATCGCCGAGGTCCAGGGCATGGAGGGTGACGTGATCATCCTCCAGGACATCTTCCGGTTCGAGCACGCCGGCCTGGTCCGCGGCAAGGTCCAGGGCCAGTTGCGGGGGACGGGCGTCCGCCCGAAGTTCGAGACCAAGCTGGCCCGGAACGGCCTCAAGCTGCCAGACAACTTGTTCGCCTCCGGGATCGCGCACCGCTTCGGGAACGACGGCCGCGTCGCGCCCGTGGCACGTGGAGGGCACTGACCGATGACCGGGCCCGAGATGGCCACGCTGGTCGCTGGCGTCGGCATCCTGATGACGACGTTTGGAGTGTTCCAGATCGCCAGCGCCGCGCTGCTCGACAGCCGCCTGCGGGTCTTCGTCCGCCGTCGCGGTGTGGTCGTGCAGCCGACCTCGGTCAGGCGGGCGCGGAAAGAGTCGAAAGTTGCCCTGGTGGAGACGATCAACAAGAAGCTGCGCCAGGCGAACTACGGGAAGAAGCTTCAACACACCCTGATCCAGGCGGGCGTGGAGATGCAGGCGGGCCGGTTCCTGGCCATCCAGGTCATCGCCGCTGCCGGGGCGTTCCTGGTGGTCTGGTCCTTCGCCGACACGGTGCCGGGCATCGCCCGAATGATGCTGATCGTCGGCGTCATCGGGATGCTGGCCAGGTTCTACGCCCTCAAGAAGATCGCGGACATCGAGGTCTAGTCCGATGTGGAGACGAACCGCCGCACTCGTCATGATGCTGGCCGGCATCATGCTCCTGACGGTGGCAGGACCGACGCTCGCCGCCGAGGAGCCGGCTGGCCGCGCGGTGATCCCGCCACGCGTCCCGTCCACGGCCGAAGAGGACAACGAGCTGATCGTGGACGAGGTGCGTACGGACCAGTTCCCGAAGGTGACGGTCCGCTTCAGCATCAATCCGCTGCAGGGCCGGGCGCCGACGTATTTGGAGCTGCACGACATCTTCATCGTCAACGACGGCGTGCTGGAGGTGCCGCTGGAGGCCCACACGGTCGGCAAGGTGCCGACCCATGGACCGGGCCAGTACCAGGTGACGTGGTACTCCAACACTAGCGCGGCGGCTGGCGATACGGTCAACAGCAGGCTGGCGATCTCGATACACCCGATTCGTCGCCACGAAGGCGGGATTGGCGTTCGGCCTGTTCATGATCGGCTTCTGGCTGATGGTCGGGCTGGCGCCGTTCGGCACCACGATGCTGCTCGCCTCGACGATGGCGATCATCGGGTTCATGCTGCCGAACATCATGCTCGGCCGGGCGATCAAGAAGCGCCAGCACTCGATGAAGAAGGCGCTGCCGGACGCGCTCGACCTGATCACGATCGGCGTGAGCGCTGGACTGGCGTTCGACGGGGTACTCGGCGAGGTCATCGAGAAATGGGACAACGAGCTGAGTCATGAGTTTGCGACGATGCTTGGCGAGCTTCGCATGGGTATGGGGCGACGCCAGGCGCTCCTCAACCTGGCGGACCGAACGCAGGTGGACGAGATCCAGATCATGGTCAGCCAGTTGATCCAGGCTGACGAGCTGGGTATGAGCCTGACGGAGACGCTGCTGACCCTGGCGAATCAGATGCGACTGCGCCGCCGCCAGCACGCCGAGGAGCTGGCGCACAAGGCGGCCGTCAAGATGCTGATTCCGCTGGTCTTCCTGATCTTCCCGGCCCTGTTCATCGTGATCCTCGGACCGGCCGCGGCAGACATGATCGGCTTCGTGACGAGCGGGCCGTAGGAGTCGGCGAACGATGGCCTCGACGATGCGGGTGCGTAACCTGAGCCGCGACGCCGACCTGGCGGACCGTGCGACCGTCGCCGACACCTTCTGGCGGCGGCTGCGCAGGCTGCTCGGGCGGGACGGCCTGGCGGCCGGCGAGGGGCTGGTGATCGTGCCCTGCAACTCGGTCCACATGCTGGGGATGCGGTTCCCGCTCGACGTGCTGTACCTGGATCGAGCCGGCACGGTACTGCGTACGCTCCCGGCGTTGCGGCCGGGCCAGTTCGGGCCGCTAGTCTGGCGATCGCACGTCGCGGTCGAGCTGCCGGCCGGGACGATCGCCGCGACGGGCACCGTCCCCGGCGACCGGGTGGCGCTCGAACCGCTCGCCTGAGAGAACCCCACCCCCGACCCCTCCCCTCGCAGGGGAGGGGCTGGGGTGGGGTCGTCCGGTGCCAGCCCGTATACTCGTGACGGTGGACGACCAGGACTCACGGAGACCAGGCAGGCGACCCGACGACGACCGGGCCGGCGATGAGTGGGCGCGAGATGCTGACCCGGAGTACTCCTGGGGCGGCAGGCCCGGCGAAGACTTCGGGCCGATCGCGCCGCCAGGGCCGCCCCCGACGACCGCTCAGCGACGCCCCGTCCCGCCTCGCCCCCTCGACGACGAGACGGCGGTGTTGGAGCCGCCACCGTCGCGCCAGACGGCCCGCCGTCCGTCCGTCATGGGCGCAGCGCTCCGCCCAGACGGGGTATTCACGCCGCCCGCCCGTCGCCGCCGCGCCTGGGGGGCGATTCTGGCGATGCTGGTTGCGATGGTGGCGCTGGGCGGCCTGGCCGTGGCCGCGGTGTACGCGATCTCCGGGCGGCCAATCCCGGTCCTGGGGCAGACGGTGCCCTGGCTGGGGCAGGCCACGCCGGTGGGCACGCCCGCGGCGGCTGCCACAGCGGCTCCGGCGGTGCCGAGCCCGGCGGCAGCGGCCAGACCGGCGGTGACGGCGGCGCCCTCGCCGGCTCCGGCCGGCTCGCCGACGCCGCTGACGATCGGCGCTCCGCCCAGCCCGGCCCCGGTCCGCTCGCCAACTGCTGTGCCGGGCGTTCGCCTGACGCCGGCGATCTTGCCGACGCCGCCGGTACTGGTCACCCCGCCGGGCCTCCGCTTCCCGACCTCCACGCCGGCCCGAATCGGATCGCCCCAGGCCATGCGAACGCCCCCGCCGATCCCGTCGCCGCGCCTGCCGACCATCTCGACGCGCGTCTGGAGCGAGCAGATCATCCACAAGGTTGGCGACAATGCCTCGATTTGCGCGCAGACGAGCCAGGGCGCCAGCGCCCAGTTGATGGTGATCGCGCCGGACGGGGCGCCACGCACGCTTGCCGAGTTCTCGACGCCGTCCGATCGGGTCTGCCACACTCTGAACGTCGATCAGCCGGATCTCTGGGTGTTGACCTTGATCATCCGCGATGCCGACGTCAAGGAGATCGACCGGCAGTCAGCAGCGCTCTGGGTCAGCCGCTAGAATCTCCCAGCGCACACGAGGTCGACGAGATGGCACGGACCTACGACGCAATCGTCATCGGCGGGGGCGTCATCGGTGCCAGCACGGCGTTTCACCTGGCGAAGGCCGGGGTCGGCCGGATCGCGCTGGTCGAGCGGCGCACGATCTGCTCCGGCAACACCCGCAAGTCCGGCGCGATCGTCCGGATGCACTACTCGAATGACCCGGAGGCGCGGCTGGCGCTGGCGAGCCTGCCGTACTTCCAGCACTGGTCTGAGCTGGTGGGCGGCACCTGCGGCTTCCGGCCGACCGGCTTCGCGATCCTGGTGGGACCGGAGAACCTGGAGCGCCTGGAGCGGAACGTCACCCGGCTGCGGGCACTCGGTGCCGACACGAAGGTGGTCAGTCCGGCCGAGCTGCGCGAGGTCATGCCGGCCCTCCAGACGGACGGGGTGGCGGCGGCGGCGTACGAGCCGACCGGCGGCTACGCCGACGCCGTCATGACGACCCGGTCGTTCGCGGAGGCGGCGCAGCGGCTCGGCGTCGAGGTGCTGGAAGGGACGCCAGTGACGGCGCTAGAGGGCTCCGGCGGGCGGATCACCGGCTTGCAGGCGAACGGGGAGCTGCTCTCGGCGCCGGTCGTCATCTGCGCCGCGAACACCTGGTCGCCCGGGCTGCTGCGGACCATCGGCGTGGAGTTGGCCGTCACGCCTCGACGCGCCCAGACGGCGTACTTCGAGCGGCCGGGCGAGTATGCCGGCCCGCACCCCGTCGTGCTCGACACGACGACGGCGCTCTACACGCGGGCGCACGGCGACGACCAGATCCTCGGCGGGGCGGCGGATGAGACGGGAACATCGCCGAGCGACCCTGACCAGTACGACGAGACGGCGGATCGGGAGTTTCCGGGGGCCGTGTCAGCGCGCATGGGCCGGCGGCTGCCGTCGCTGGCGAACCTCACGCTGGTGCGGGGCGAGGCGGGACTGTACGACATGAGCCCGGACACCCGCGCCATTATCGACGCGGCGCCGGGCGTGGCGGGGTTGTACCTGGCGGCCGGGTTCAGCGGGACCGGGTTCAAGAAGGCGCCGGCGGTCGGACTGGGCCTCGCGGAGCTGGTGACGGCTGGCCGGGCGACCAGCGTGGACCTGGCGCCGTTCCGCTTCAGCCGCTTCGCGGAGGACGACCCAATCCACGGCCCGGACGAGTACGTGCTGCCCCGGAGCTGGGGGCACTCGTTCTGACCGGGCGTCTCGATCCTAACCTGCCCCTGATATGGAATGACCGTGTCAAGGGGTGGAGGCCAGGCGGTGGCCGCACGGGCGTCGAGGTGGAGGACCCATCAGCCAGACGTGCGCGACGAGAACGACGGTCGATCAGCCGGATAGTCGCGGGTCTTGGCCCAACCGAGCTGATCCACCGCCAGTCACTGAACCGTCCGGAGCTGGCTCGGTCTACGTGCGCGCGTTCGGGTCGAGGTCTGGGACCAGGACCGTAGCGCCTAGGGGCAGGCGAGCGTGCTCCATCCCGTGATCGCGTCATCGTGGTGGCCGGTGGGTCCCCCACAGCGACGTCCAGGTGGCCGTCGACCGGGGTCCCCCGTCCTCCTTTAAGCCATCGTCCTCCTCACGCGGCCTGCGCGGTGGCGGCGGGAACACCAGCCGTCGTCGGATCCTCGGGCTCGGCCTGGGCGCGCGCGAGGGCCCAGACGAAGCCGATCAGCTCACGGGCGATCGCGATGACCGCCTTCTGGCTGCCTTTCCGCCCGGCCAGGCGGCGGTCGCGGGCATGCAGCCGCTCCTGCGCCCGCCAGGCGACGTCGGTCACGGCCGTGGGCTGCCCGGCCTGCCGCTTCAGCAGCGCCTGGGTGAGCTTCGGCGCGTGGCGATCGTGCCAGGCGGCCTGGACCAGCACGTGGCGGACGTGGCGATTGCCCGCCTTGGTGATCCGCCCGCGCCGCTGGCTGTCCCCGCTCGAGTGCTCACTCGGGACCAGCCCGACGTACGCCATCAGCGGGCGCGGCGTCGCGAACCGACTACGGTCGCCGAGCTCCGCCACCAGCGTCACCGCCGTGATCACCCCCACCCCACGCAGGCTCTGGAGCGCCGCGATCAGCGGGGCAGGCCGCCCCGTCGCCGCCGCGGCCTTCACCTGCGCCTCCAGCCGCGTGAGCCGGGCCGTTGCGGCGTCGACCGTCTCGATGGCATCCACCAACACCACCTGCTGGCGCGGCGGCGCCAGCTGCACCGCCCGCAGCCAGGCCCAGTACCGCTGGCTCCAGGCCCGCGTCGCGCCGGGCTCCGCGATCCCCAGCCGCAGCAGCAGCTTCCGCACCTGCTGGCGCGCACGATGCCGCGCCTCCCGCGCCGCCTCCCGCGCCCGACTCAGATCCCGCAGCGCCTCGTGCTCCGCGTCCGGCACCCACACCGCCGTCAGCTCCCCGCTCCGCAGCCGCCGCGCCAGCTTCATCGCGGCCCGCCGATCCGGCTTGATCCGCTCGCCGGGCCGCCGCGGGATCAGCGACGGCGCCACCACGATGCAGCTCGCTCCCAGCCCCTCCAGTTGCCGCTGCAGCCCGTACCCGCACGGCCCGGCCTCGGAGCAGCACGCCAGGCGCTCGGCACCGCCCAGCTTCCGCACCAGCTTCGCCACCGCGTCCGGCGTGTTCTGGATCACCCCGTACGACCGCACCTCCCCCCGCCCCGCGTCCGCCAGCGCCACCGCGATCGTCCGCTTGTGCACGTCCATCCCCACGGACAGCCGATCGCCCTGCCGCGCGTCCCACGCCGCTCGCTCGCCCTGCCTGCTATCCTGCTTCATGACCGGCTCCTCTCGTGTGTAGCTCTGCGCGCCCTGGTCACACGGAGCGTAACCTACGGTTCGCGAGCTGTGAGTCGGTCATTCCATTGTGTCTACGGCGGGACGCGTCCTGGGGCAGTCCAGGAGCGACGTCCGTGGCCGGCAGGCACACAAGCGACCGAAGCGGGGCGGCGCGATACACTAAGGCAGCAGATGGTGCCGCTCGAAGTTCTGGGGCAACTGAGGCGGCCGGCTCACCGGTTGCCATCCTGGCGGCCGGGCATTCGTGCTCGGCTGTTTCTGCTTGCCCTGCTCACCCTCAGCCCGCTCGTCGGCG
>Ga0209382_10002188_pt1 | contig 29069 bp, 17 predicted proteins | sample SoiMetdeltSBSDD5_FD_187599 | JGI IMG/M metagenome (GOLD analysis project Ga0209382, IMG submission 187599) | Bulk soil microbial communities from a Populus tree surrounding site in Tennessee, USA - Soil MetaG P. deltoides SBSDD5 (SPAdes) (version 2) | ecosystem: Environmental > Terrestrial >...
CATGGTGAAGGTCAAGGCCGCGTTGTCGAGCTATGGCAGTTTGCTGATCGGTCCGAACTGCCCGGGCATCATCACGCCCGGCGAGTGCAAGATCGGCATCATGCCGGGCTTCATTCACAAGAAGGGCCGCGTCGGCATCGTGTCACGTTCGGGCACGCTGACTTATGAAGCAGTGTTCCAGACCACCAACGCGGGGCTCGGCCAGAGCACGTGCGTCGGCATCGGCGGCGATCCGGTGCGCGGCATGAACTTCATCGACGTGCTCGCGCGCTTCCAGGACGATCCGCAGACCGAAGGCATCATCATGGTCGGCGAGATCGGCGGCGCGGACGAAGAAGCCGCGGCCGAGTTCATCCGTGAGAATGTCACCAAGCCAGTCGTGGCCTACATCGCCGGCGTGACGGCACCGCCGGGCAAGCGCATGGGCCACGCGGGCGCAATCGTGTCCGGTGGCAAAGGCACGGCTGCGGACAAGTTCAAGGCGCTGGAGCGCGCTGGTGTGCGCACCGTGAAGAGCCCGGCGGACCTGGGCAAGGCGATTGCGGAGAAGCTTGGGAAGAAGAGTGGGAAGAAGAAAACTCTCGCCAAGACCGCCAAGACCGCCAAGAAAAAGAAGGCGCCTGCGCGCAAGAAATAGCCAGTACGGACTGGCGCAGCCATAAGGCATAGAATTCGCTCTATGCCTCTACGCATTGCTCTTGCTCAGCTGGACATGTTCGTCGGCGACGTCGGTGGTAACGCCCAGCGGGTGATCGACACCGCCACGGAAGCTCGCGACAGGCTCAAGGCTGATCTCGTGTTGTTCCCGGAGCTGGCTTTGTCCGGCTATCCGCCGGAAGACCTGCTGTTTCACAAGGGCATGAAGCGCCAGGTCGCTGCGGCGCTCGAGCGCGTGCGCAACGAGGTGAACGGCGTGACGGTGATGGTCGGTTACCCGGACTACACCGACGACACCATCTATAACGGCGCCGCGCTCGTTCGCGATGGCAAGCTGCTCGCGAACTACCACAAGCAGGAGTTGCCGAACTACAGCGTCTTCGACGAGAAGCGTTACTTCAAGCCCGGGCAGGAGAGCCGCGTCGTCGAGCTGAATGGCATTCGCGTCGGGCTGCTGATCTGCGAAGACATCTGGGAGCCGAAGCCCGCGCGCGCTGCGCAGGCCGCCGGCGCGCAACTTCTCGTCGTCATCAACGGCTCGCCGTACTCGCTGCACAGTCAGCGGCGTCGCGAAGATATCGCACGAGCGCGGATCAAGGACACAGGTTTACCGATTGTCTATGTGAACCAGCTCGGTGGTCAGGACGAGCTCATCTTCGACGGCGGCTCCTTCGCCATGAATGCAGCGGGCGAAGTCGTACAGCGTGCGGCGCCGTTCAGGGAAGAGCTCGTCGCAGTCGACATCGATCTGATCGACGGCAAAGCGGTGCCGCGGCGCGGTCACGTCGAACCGGAGTTGTCCGAAGAAGCGAGCGTCTACAACGCACTCGTGCTCGGCGTGCGCGACTACGTGAGCAAGCATCGCTTTCCGGGGGTCGTGCTCGGCTTGTCGGGCGGCATTGACTCCGCACTCACACTCGCGATTGCTGTCGATGCGCTCGGTGCTGACCGCGTGCATGCAGTGATGATGCCGTCGCGTTACACGGCGCAGATGAGTCTCGACGATGCCGCGCAGGAAGCTCGAACGCTCGGCGTCGGCTACGACGTGATCTCGATCGAAGGCATGTTCGAAGCAGCGCTCGGCGCGCTCAGGCCCGTGTTCACCGGCCGCGCGCCGGACACGACGGAAGAGAACATCCAGGCGCGCTGCCGCGGCCTGCTGCTGATGGCAATCTCTAATAAGACTGGTCGCATGGTCCTCACGACTGGTAACAAGAGTGAGATGGCGGTCGGCTATGCAACTTTGTACGGCGACATGGCCGGCGGCTTCGCGCCAATCAAAGACTGCAGCAAGATGTTCGTGTATCGGCTCGCGCACTATCGCAACTCGATTGCACCTGCGATTCCGCCGCGTGTGATCGAGCGGGCGCCGTCCGCTGAGCTGCGTGCCGATCAGAAAGATTCGGATTCACTGCCGCCGTACGACGTGCTCGATCCGATCCTCGAGCTGTTCATCGAAGACAATCTGTCAGTAGACGAGATTTCAGCGCGCGGCTTCGACCGCGCGACTGTCGGCCGGGTGCTGGAGATGGTGAAGCGCAACGAATACAAGCGAAGACAAGCACCGCCCGGCGTGAGAATCAGCGATCGCGCATTCGGCAGAGATTGGCGCTATCCGATCACGTCCGGATACCGCACCCGCTAGCGCGGCGCGTCGCGCCGCCCGCTAAGAAGAAAACCAAACGCCGCGGCTGAGGTCGCGCCGAGGAGAGATCACCAGATCCTCCACCAGCTCTTCTTCCCCTCCTGCGCTGCGACCTGGTCCGGATTCGTGTAGTTCTCTTTCAGCACTTTCTCCGTATCCGCAGCGAGGTCCGCCATCCCCAGCCTGCGATACGACTCCGCCATGATCTGCAGCGCGCGCTTGATCTGCGGCGCCCCGTCGTAGTTCTCGATCGCGTACTTCGAGCGATTGATCGCACCCACCCAAGCGCCGCGCTTCAGGTAGTAGTCGGCAACGTACACTTCGTAGCTCGCGAGGCGGTTGCGGAGGAAGATCATCCGTTTGCGCGAGTCATCGACGTATTCGCTGTTCGGAAAGCGCTCGAGGATCGTCTGGAACGCCTGGAACGACTTGCGGGCGTCGATCGGCGGGCGCTCCGACAGGTCGGCGTTGAACCAGCGCTCGAGGAAGTTCGGGTTGCGCTCGAACTGCGTCAGGCCCTTGATGTAGTACGCGTAGTCGACGCGCGGGTGCGCCGGGTTCTCGCGGATGAACTGGTCGGCCTGGTCGATCGCCGATTCCGGCTCGCGGTTCTTGTAGTACGCGTACATCAGGTCCAGCTGGCCCTGGCGAGCCGGGTTGCTGAACGGAAAGCGTGCTTCGAGCTGCTCGTAGTAGGTGATCGCGTCCTTGTAGTTGCCGTTGTCGCTGGCTTTCTTGGCCATCTCGTACAGCTTTTCGGCGTCGCCGACCGGGCGGCGCGGGTTGCCGCCGCAGGCCGCCAGCGTTGCGATCAACACCGCGGCCGTGGTCAAAACGAGGATGCGCATGCGAGAATTCGTCGCCATTTTTTACGGTCGTTCCAAAGGTCCGGGCGTCAGGCAAGGCGGGCGAGTATAGCCGGGTCCTTTCTTTGTCGGCAGGCTCGTACTTAAGTTCCTCACCCTGTCCGAGCCCTCATGTCTGAACCCATCCAACGCACGCTGACCGTTCCCGTCGAATACGCCGGCCAGCGCCTGGATCAGGTGCTGGCCGAGCTGCTCAGCGACTTTTCCCGGACCCGCATCAAGGAGTGGATCGAGGCCGGGCAAGTGCTGGTCGACGGTGAGAAGCTGCGACCCAAGGACAAGGTTCTAGGCGGCGAGCAAGTCCGCGTCGCCGCGGTGATCGAGGAGACCGGCGGGGTCGAGGCGGAGCAGATCGCGCTGGACGTCGTCCACCAGGACCGTTACATCTTCGTCATCAACAAGCCGGCCCGGCTGGTCGTGCATCCAGGCGCCGGCAACGCAGCCGGCACCTTGCAGAACGCGCTGCTCCACCTCGATCCGAAGCTCGCGCAAGTGCCGCGAGCGGGCATCGTTCATCGGCTCGACAAGGACACGAGCGGTCTGATGGTTGTCGCTCGCACGCTCGAAGCGCACACCGCGCTGGTGCGCGCCATCGAAGCGCGTGAAGTGGAGCGCGAATACGAAGCGGTCTGCACGGGCGTGATGACGGGCGGCGGTGTGGTCGATGCGCCGATCGGTCGGCATCCGGTCGATCGCGTGCGCATGTCGATTCGCGAAGATGGCCGCGAAGCAGTCACACACTATCGCGTGCTCAAGCGCTTTCGCGCGCACACGCATGTGCGCCTGAAACTGGAATCGGGGCGCACGCATCAGATCCGCGTGCACATGGCTCACATCCGCTATCCCATCGTCGGCGATCGTGTCTACGGCGGACGGTTGAACTTGCCTAAAGGTGCTTCGCCGCAACTCATCGAAGCGTTGCGCGCGTTTCGACGCCAGGCGTTGCATGCCGCGAGTCTTGCGTTCGCGCATCCGGTGAGCGAGAAGCCCCTGCGCTGCGAAGCTGCACTGCCCGCGGACATGCAGGCGTTGCTGCGAGTCCTCGCAGCAGACCAGAAAAAAGCATGACCGGTCTCGATCTCATCGAAGCAGACTGGCCGGCGCCTGCAAATGTGCGCGCAGTCGCGACGACGCGCGCGGGCGGGGTGAGTGTCGGCGCATATGCGAGCTTGAATCTCGGCGCGCATGTCGGCGACGACGCGCGTGCCGTGAGCGAAAACCGACTGCGATTACGCACAGCACTCGCGTTGCCGAGAGACCCCGTCTGGCTGGATCAAGTTCATGGCACGACTGTCGTTGAGGCCACTCCATGCGACGCGCCGCCGACTGCGGACGCATCGTTCGCGCGAGCGCCTGGTCAGGCTTGCGTCGTGCTCACGGCCGACTGTTTGCCCGTGTTGTTATGCGATCGGGAGGGTACGACCGTCGCGGCGGCTCATGCAGGTTGGCGCGGCTTGGCCGGCGGAGTCGTCGAGAGCGCGCTGCGAGCGATGGACGTCGCGCCCGATCGGGTGATCGCGTGGCTCGGTCCTGCAATCGAGCAAGACCGGTTCGAGGTGGGTCCGGAAGTTCGCGAACAGTTCGTCGCGAGGTCGCCGGACAATGCGCACGCGTTCAAGCCGAATGCGCGTGGGCGCTGGCAAGCGGACCTGTACGATCTCGCGCGGCGCGAGCTCGCGCGGCTCGGTGTCACGCGAGTGTTCGGCGGCGGTTTGCATTGCTACGCCGATCGCGATCGGTTCTATTCCTATCGCCGCGACGGGACGACCGGGCGCCTGGCGACGCTGGTGTGGATGAAATAAGAATGCCGTTGCTCGCCTGGATCGTACTGTTCACCCTGCTCGGCGGCGCTCTCAGCGCACTCGCGGCGTCCCTGTTTCTGGTCGCGCCGGAATCGGTGCGTACGCGTGTGTTGCCCCATCTGGTCAGCTTCGCGACGGGTGCGTTGCTCGGCGCGGCGCTGCTTGGGCTGCTGCCGCACGCAATTGAGCAAGTTGGGCTCTCAGGTACGCATCACGTCGGGTTGACGCTGCTGGCAGGTCTGCTCGTGTTTTTCGTGCTCGAGAAGATGGTGCTCTGGCGGCATTGCCACCAGGAGGTTTGCGAAGGTCACGTGCCGCATGTGCACGCTAGCGACGCGCAGCGTGACGCGGCGTCCGCATCGCTCATCCTGATCGGGGATGGCTTCCACAACGTGCTCGACGGCGTGCTCATCGCCGCGGCGTTCATGACCGACGTGCACCTGGGCGTCGTGACGGCGCTTGCAGTCATCGCGCACGAGATCCCGCAGGAGGTCGGCGATCTTGCGATCTTGCTCCACGGCGGCATGTCGCGCCTGCGCGCCTTGACGTTGAACCTGCTGACGAGCCTGACCTCCGTGGTCGGCGGCGTCGCGGCTTATTTCGCGCTGGGACCGGTCCAGCAGGCATTGCCCTACGCACTCTCACTCGCCGCCGCGAGCTTCCTGTACATCGCCGTCGCCGACCTGATCCCGGGGCTGCACCGTCGGGTGGATGCCGGTGCAGGCGTCGGGCAATTCGTGTTCATCGTGTTGGGCGTCGCGGTGATCTATGTGAGCCATTCCTTGGCTCATTAGGGGGAGACGAAGATTCGGGTTTCCTTGGCGCTCGCTCTTGGCGCCTTGGCGAGAGTCATTAACCCCTTGAAATACCGAGCCCGACCCTTACTTGTGAGTCAGCACTCTCAACTCTGGCCAAGCAGAACCTCTTATGCGCACGGATAAGCTGACCAGCAAATTCCAACAGGCACTGGCGGATGCCCAGTCGCTGGCCATTGGCCGCGACCATCAGTACATCGAGCCGCTGCACGTCATGTCCGCCCTGCTGGACCAGCAGGGCGGCTCAGTACGGCCGCTGCTGGACAAGGCCGGTACCAACGTCAATCTGCTGCGCTCGCAACTCGGCGAGGCGCTCGACCGGCTGCCGAAAGTCGAAGGCAACGCGGGCGAAGTCCACGTCTCCAACGAGCTGAACCGCGTCCTCAACATCACGGACAAGGCCGCGCAGAAGCGCGGCGACCAGTACATCTCCAGCGAGCTGTTCGTGCTTGCGGCGCTCGAAGACCGAGGTACGCTCGGCCAGATCCTGCGCAACGCCGGCGCCGTCAAGGGCGCGATCGAGAAGGCCGTCGAAGAGCTGCGTGGCGGTGAGAAAGTGAACGATCCGAACGCAGAAGACAGCCGGCAGGCGCTCGAGAAGTACACGGTCGACCTGACCGAGCGCGCGGAGCAGGGCAAGCTCGATCCGGTCATCGGCCGCGACGACGAGATCCGCCGCACCGTGCAGGTTCTACAGCGCCGTACCAAGAACAACCCGGTCCTCATCGGCGAGCCGGGCGTCGGCAAGACCGCCATCGTCGAAGGTCTCGCGCAGCGCATCGTCAACGGCGAAGTGCCGGAAGGTTTGCGCGACAAGCGCATCCTCGCGCTCGACATGGGCGCATTGATCGCCGGCGCGAAGTATCGCGGCGAGTTCGAGGAGCGACTCAAGGCAGTGCTCAACGACCTCGCGAAGCAGGAAGGCCGCGTCATCCTGTTCATCGACGAGCTGCACACGATGGTCGGCGCCGGCAAAGCCGAGGGCGCGATGGACGCCGGCAACATGCTCAAGCCCGCGCTCGCGCGCGGCGAGCTGCATTGCGTCGGCGCGACCACGCTCGACGAGTATCGCAAGTACCTCGAGAAAGACGCGGCGCTGGAGCGGCGTTTCCAGAAAGTGCTCGTGAACGAGCCATCGGTCGAGGACACGATCGCGATCCTGCGCGGCTTGAAGGAGCGCTACGAGGTCCATCACGGCGTCAGCATCACCGACCCCGCGATCATCGCGGCCGCGACGCTTTCGCATCGCTACATCGCCGACCGCCAGCTGCCCGACAAGGCCATCGACCTGATCGACGAAGCCGCGTCGCGCATCCGCATGGAAATCGACTCCAAGCCGGAATCCATGGATCGGCTCGAGCGCCGCATGATCCAGCTGAAGATCGAGCGCGAGGCGCTCAAGAAGGAATCGGACGAAGCGTCGAAGAAGCGCCGGGCCGCGCTCGACGAGCAGATCAAGGCGCTGGAAAAAGAGTACGCGGACCTCGAAGAGGTCTGGAAGGCCGAGAAGGCTTCGGTGCAAAGCTCCGCGCACATCAAGGAGGAGCTGGAGCGCGCGCGTCTGGAATTGGAAGCTGCGCGACGTGCGCAGGACCTCGCGCGCATGTCCGAGCTCGCGTACGGCAAGATCCCGGAGCTCGAGCGCCGGCTCGCCGCGGCCAACAGCGCCGAGCAGCAACCGACCAAGCTGCTGCGTAACAAGGTCACCGAGGAAGAGATCGCCGAGGTCGTGTCCAAGTGGACCGGCATTCCAGTCTCGAAGATGCTGGAAGGCGAGCGCGAGAAACTCCTGCACATGGAGGAGGCGTTGTCGAAGCGCGTCGTCGGCCAGAGCGAAGCGGTGCGCGCCGTCTCCGACGCCATCCGCCGCTCGCGCGCCGGCCTGTCGGATCCGAACCGGCCGAATGGCTCGTTCCTGTTCCTCGGTCCGACCGGCGTCGGCAAGACCGAGCTGTCGAAGGCGCTCGCCGAATTCCTGTTCGATACGGAAGAGGCGATGGTGCGCATCGACATGTCCGAGTTCATGGAGAAGCACTCGGTCGCACGCCTGATCGGCGCACCGCCCGGCTACGTCGGCTACGAAGAGGGCGGCTATCTGACCGAGGCTGTGCGCCGTCGCCCGTACTCGGTACTGCTGCTCGACGAAGTCGAGAAGGCGCACCCGGACGTGTTCAACGTGCTGCTGCAGGTTCTCGACGACGGCCGCCTGACCGACGGCCAGGGCCGCACGGTCGACTTCCGCAACACCGTGATCATCATGACCTCGAACCTCGGCTCGCACGTGATCCAGGAGCTGGCGGGCGAGGCGAACTACGCAAAGATGAAGCAGGCCGTGCTGGAGATCGTGCAACAGCACTTCCGCCCCGAGTTCATCAACCGCGTCGATGACATCGTCGTATTCCATCCGCTCGGCCGCGACCAGCTGCGCTCGATCGTCGATATCCAGCTCGGCTATCTGCGCCGCCGCCTGGCGGAGCGCGACATCGATCTGTCGCTCGACGACTCGGCGCGCGACCTGCTCGGCGAGGCCGGCTTCGATCCGGTATACGGGGCGCGTCCGCTGAAGCGTGCCATCCAGCAGCAGGTGGAAAACCCGCTCGCGCAGCGGATCCTGAAAGGGGAATTCGGGCCCGGCAGCCGGGTGAGGGTCACCGCCAAGGGCGGCGCGCTGCAATTCGGGAAGGGCTAGCCGGCAAAAGTCACGTCTTTTGACGGCGGTGTCGAAAGGGCCTTGGCCGCTTTCGACCAGAAGACCATGGCCAGTCGGCCTGTTGGCCTCTATCATCCGCCGGCTTCTTTTTGCGCCGGGAACACTCCATGCCCTTCTACGAATACGAGTGCACGAACTGCAAGTTCTACGTCGAGGCTTTACAGAAGATCTCCGACCCGCCGATGCGGAAGTGTCCGAGCTGCAAGAAGCAGACGCTCAAGCGGCTGGTTTCTGCGCCGGTGTTTCGCCTGAAGGGCGGCGGCTGGTACGAGACCGATTTCAAATCGGACCAGGAAGGCAAGCGCAACCTCGCCGGCGGCGAGGAGGCGGTCGAGGCCAAGCCCGAAGCGGACAAGGACAAGAAGGAAGAAGCGAAGCCGGCGGAATCTGTCAAAGAGTCCGACAAGAAGCCCGCAGCCGCCGCCGAAACCAAGAAGGCCGCGAGCAGGAAACCCGCAGCGCCGCCGGCGAAGGCCGCTAGCAAGGCCAAGGCCAAGCCCAAAGCCAAAGCGAAGCCGGCCCAATCGAAATCAAACAGGGGTGCGGCGAAACGTCGTCGCTGAGCACGTTCGCGATTGAAGCCTCCGCGTCCTTCTTTATGATGGTCGCGAATGGGGGAGATCACGCAGCTTCTGGATCAGGCGCGCAGCGGCGACATGCTCGCCCGCGATCGGTTTTTCTCCCGCATCTACGCCGAGCTCGATCGTCTCGCCAAGCAGCGGCTCGCACGCCAGTCGCCGCTGACGATGCTCGATGCGGCGGGTCTCGTGCACGAGGTCTATCTCCGTCTGTCGCAACAAGCGCAGCTGCCTGGCGCAGATCGACGCGCGTTTCTCGCGTACGCCGCGCGGGTCATGCGCAGCGTGATCATCGATTACGTCCGTTCGCGCAGCGCCGAGCGCCACGGCGGCGGTCGCGAAACGATCACGCTGCAGACCGGCATTCCCGACGATTCCTTTCGGCCCGACCTCGAAGCACTCGGTGAGGCACTCGAATCGCTGGCGCGCGTCGACGAGCGCGCGCACTGGGTGGTCGAGATGCGCTACTTCGGCGGCATGCAGATCGAAGAGATCGCCGACTTCCTGGACATCTCGCCGGCGACGGTGAAGCGCGAGTGGCAGAAGGCGCGCGCGTTCCTGCTGCACGCGATCGATAGTCCGAGCGCCGTATGAGCGTCAGCGAGCGACCTGCAACACGCGCGTGGCGCGAGGCGATGGAGCACCTCGATCGGCTGCTGCAGCAAGCGCCGGCGGAGCGCACGCACGCACTCGCTGAGCTGGGTGTATCACGTCCGGATCTTCACTCCATGGTCGCTGCGTTACTCGCCGCAGAGGCGCGTGCGTCGAGCGGTGCCTTTCTCGATCCGCCGGCGACTGCGGGCTTCGCGTTGCAAGCCGGCGCGCAGCTCGGGCCTTATCGCGTCCTATCGCAGCTCGGTTCCGGCGGCATGGGCGAAGTCTGGCTCGCACGCCGCGACGATGGCCTCTATGACGGCGAGGTCGCGATCAAGACATTGCATCCGTACTTCGCCGGTGGCGCGCTGCGCGACCGCTTTCTGCGTGAAGCGCAACTGCTCGGGCGCCTGACGCACGCGAACATCGCGCGATTGCTCGACGCGGGCATCAGCGCCGATGGCGGTGTGTATCTCGTTCTGGAGTACGTCCGCGGTGTGAGCCTCGACACGTGGTGCGAAGAGCATCGCCTTGGCATTGCCGAACGACTGCGATTGTTCATGGAAGTCTGCGCGGCTGTCGCGCATGCACACGCGAACCTGATCGTCCATCGCGACATCAAGCCGTCCAACATCCTCGTGACCGAAGACGGCCGCGCGAAGCTGCTCGACTTCGGCGTCGCGAAGCTGGTCGAGCCCGATGCGCAGCCCGAGCGCACGGAGCTGACGCGCATGACCGGCCGGATCTTCACCCCTGAATACGCGGCGCCGGAGCAGATTCTCGGTCTGCCGATCACGACTGCCACGGACGTGTATTCGCTCGGCGTGCTCCTGCACGTGCTGCTGTCCGGTACGCGGCCGTACGGCCGAAGCAACAACAGCGTCGAAGTGGAGCGTGCGATCGTTCACGACGAGCCGATTCCCATGAGTCGCGCGGCACAACGATTCAAGCGCGAGCTGGCGGGAGACCTGGACAACATCGTGGCGCGAGCGCTGCGCAAGGATCCGGCGGAACGGTATGCATCGGTGCTGGCGCTGCGCGACGATATCCAGCGGCATCTCGCGCATCAGCCCATCACCGCGCAGGCGGAGAGCGCAGCGTCACGCGCGCGCAAGTTCGTTCGTCGCCATCGCGCCGGAGTGATTGCGGCCGGGCTCGTGTTCGCCGCGGTTGCCGCCGGTCTGATCGGCGTCGTGTGGCAAGCGCAAGTTGCGCGCAGCGAGGCGCGCAAGGCGACGGCGATTCGCGATTTCCTGGTCGGAATCTTCGAACGCAACAGCGTCGCGCATCCAGACGGCGCGCGGGCACGCCAGACGACCGCAGCGGAGCTGCTCGCGCAGTCGGCGCAGCAGATTCGCGGCACACTGCAGGACGCGCCTGAAGTTCGCACTGAGCTGCTCGGTGTCATGGCGCAGCTGTACGCGTCGCTCGACATGCAGAGCGACGCCATCGCGCTGCTCACCGACAAGCTCGCGAGCCAGCGCGCAATACCTGGCGGCGAGCTGGACGTCGCGAAGACTCTCTCGAATCTTTCGTACAGCCAGATTCAGATCGGCGACTATCCCGCGGCCGAGCGCAGCGCCAACGAGGCACTGCAGATCTTCGCCGCGCTCGGCGACACCACAACGCTCGAGCATGGCATCGCCCTCGCGAACCTGGCACAAGCCGCGTATCGCCAGGGCAAGGGCGCGGAAGGCGCGATGCGGCAGAATTTCGAGGCGGGGCTGCGGCTCATCGAAGCGCATCATCCGCGCAACAAATGGCGACTCGACGCGCTGCTGGGGCTGGCGCGAGTCGCGAACCTCGAAGGCAATAACGATCAGTCGATCGACTACTGCAAGCAGGCGATCGCACTCATCGAGTCGAACGCGGTCGAGTCCGATGGGATGGCGCGCGGTGCCGTGTACCAGAACACCGGCAACATCTCGCACTGGCTGATGCGCCACGCCGACGCCGAAGCGAGTATGCGCAAGGCCATGCGCGAATACGAGCAAGCCGGCGGTCCGCAGCATCCGTTCGCGATCGACGGCAAGCGGGAGCTCGGCGTGTTCCTGACCTGGACCGGCAAGCGCGTCGAAGCGAAGCAGCTGCTCGGCGAAGCGCTCGCTGCGCAGGAGCGCTCGAAAGGCGCTGACGATCCCGAGCTGACCGCGTACTCCCGCATGGATTTTGCGCACGTGCTGTTGTTGCGCGGTGAATTCGCGGCCGCCGAGCCTCATTTGATCCGGGCCCTCAATGCGTGGCGCTCGGCGGGAGCGCCGACCGCGCGACCGCTGCTCTATCTGTCGCGCATTCACGTCGAGCAGGGCCTGGTCGAGCAGGCCGAGCGCGAGGTGACGGACATCGAGGAAGCGATCAAGAAGACCTGGGGCGAGGGCTCGTGGTCGCACGCGACCGCATTGACGCGGCTCGGTGATTTGCGATTGGCGCAAGGGCGGACGGCCGACGCGCAAGTTCTCTTCACGCGCGTGCGTGACGAGTGGAAGGAGGAGCAGCTCACCACCAACCGTGCGTACGCCATGGTTGCGCTGTTGCGCATGCGAGTCGCGGCAGGTGATGCGTCGGCCGTGTCCTCAGCGCGAGAGCTCATCGCGCAGATCGAAGCAACGCGCGGTCGTGCCGATATGCCAGATGAAGAAGCCGCCGCTCACATGTGGCTCGGCGTTGCGCTGATGCGCGCGGGCGACCCTGCCACTGCGCGTGAGCACCTCGAACGTTCGGTCGCGATGCGCGAGCGCCTGGATGCGCCCGAAAGTCCGTGGCTCGCTCAGTCGCGCCTCTACCTGGCCCAGTCTCTATATAGAGTCGGTGACCGCGCCGGCGCGCGCCGTTTGCTGGATCTTGCCGCCGCGGCCCATCGCCAGCAGGCGGTGCTCGGACCGCAACACCGCGACTTGCTGGCCCAAACCCGCGCCTTGAGTACTACTTAATCCTGCCGTGAGCTGTTTCGCCGGCCGATTCCGTCCTTTCAGGACAGATGGCCGCAATGCGGAGCCAACAAGGTACGGACGGGTGACCGTACCGCCGCCGCGCGTCATCTCATCGAGAGGGCGCCGTCATGTTCCACGTCTGCAAGGGCGCTGCGGCTATCGCCGCGGCAATCGTGATCTCTGCGATCTCAAGTACGCCGGCCGTGGCAGCGACCGGAGATCCAATCGGCAACGCGCACATTCCGTTCATCGCCAACCGCGGCCAGGTGGACGAGCGCGTCGCGTTCTACGCGCACACATTCGCTGGAACCGTGTTTGCGACTCGCCGCGGCGAGCTCGTCTATGCGCTGCCGGGTTGGGCTCTGCGCGAGACCTTCGTGGGCGGCAGCGCGCATCCAGCGGCCGGCGCTGCGGCGACGACGAATGTCAGTGTGCTCACGAGCGCCGTGCAGGTTCCGGCGATTGCGACGACGCACAGCGTGCGCTTCGGCGAGGTCTGGGAAGGCGTCGAGGTCGAGGTCCACGCGCGCGGCGACAACATCGAGAAGGTGTTCACGCTCGAACCCGGCCGGAGCGCAAGCGCTATCGCGCTGCGCATCGACGGCGCGACGCTGAGTCTTGCTGACGACGGTTCGTTGGTCGCAATGACCGGCAAAGGGCCGCTACGCTTCGCGGCGCCGTTTGCTTATCAGGAGTCCGCCTCCGGCCGCCACGAAGTTCCCGTCTCGTATCGCCTCGACGCCGGCACGTACGGCTTCGAGCTGGGCGACTTCGATCCTGCGTTGCCGGTCGTGATCGATCCCATCATTCAGTCGACCTACCTGGGCGGTTCCGGCACTTCGTTCGCACAGGAAGGTCCGCGCGAGATGGCGATTCATCCGGTGACTGGCGACGTCTACGTCGCGGGAGTCACCGACTCCGCCGATCTGCCGGGCGTCAGCGGCGGCGCGGTGCCTGCCAGCAGCAACGTCACTGGCTTCGTCGCGCGCTTCAGTGCCGATCTGCAGACGCTGCAGCAGGCGACGTATTTCGGCGGTAGTTCCGACGAATGGATTCATGCACTGCTTGTCACTGCGACGGACGTGTACATCGCCGGGCACAGTGCCGCAGCCACGTTGCCGGCGGGAGCGACGCCCGGCGCGCAGCCGGCTGATCCGAATCCCGGCGTGGTGCTCAACGGGTTCATCGCGCGTTTGCCGTTGTCACTCACGAGTGTTACGGCATCGACGTTCCTCGGCGGCACGTCCAATCGCCTCACGCAGATCCTGGATGCGACGCTGCATCCCAACGGCGACCTCTACGTGTGCGGCGTGACCGAATCGGCGTCGCTGCCCAACACGACCGGCGGCTTCGACGACACCAACGTCGGTCAGGAGCGCACTGCTTTCGTTGCGCGCGTGACGCCGAGCCTCGGCGCTTTCCAGCAGCTCACGTACTTCTCACAGAACAGCGCGCGGTGCACGGCGATCATCGCCGACTCCGGCTTCCCCAACGACGTGTATGTCGGCGGCGAAATCGAGTTCGGCGCACCGCCGCCAAATATCACCGGCGGTGTGCTGACGACCGGCAACAGCGGCGCGTACCTCGCGCGACTCAACTTGGCTCTGACGCAGAATCCGCAGTCGACGTTCGTCGCCGGCACCGGTCCGAGCATGGATACGCCTCGCGTCTACGGCCTGCGCCAGCATCCCTCGAATGGCGACCTGTATGTGCTGACGACGAGTCGCACCGGCGCACCGCTGCCGGCGAACGCCACCACTAGCGGCGGTCAGACGACTTGCAATGGTGTGTTCCATTGCATGCTGGTCATGCGCGTGAGTACCAACCTGACGTTCGTCTTCGCGGGAACGTTCTACGGCAACGCCGCCGGCGCTCCGATCCCGCGCGCCTTCGATCACATGACGATCGATCCGGCCAGCGGCGACGTGTTCGTTGCGTCCGACGGTCACGCAGGATTGCCGAATACCGCAGGCGGCTTTCAGCCGGCGCCGCTCGGTATCGGCACTCCGGGCTTCGTCGTGCGCATTCGCGGCGACCTCGGCGCGATCATTCAAGCGTCGTATCTCAGCGGCACCGGTCCCGGCAACACTGCTCTCACGTCGCCCGCCAGTGTCGCGATGCATCCGTTGAACGGTCATTTGTACGTCGCAGGCCAGACGAGTTCGCCGAGCTTTCCGCAGACTTCCGGCGGCGCGCAGCCTGCCTTCGGCGGCACTTTTGACGGGTTCGTCTCGCGCATGACGCCGGACTTGCTCGCGGGCGCCGCTAACGCCGGCACGTTCCAGTTTTCGCAAGCAAGCTACAGCGTCGGCGAAGGCAACGTCACCGCGCAAATTACGGTCACGCGTACGAATGGCACTGACGGTGCTGTCTCTGTGTCGTACGCGACGAGCAATGGCACGGCTTCTGCCGGCAGCGACTACACGGCAGCGAGCGGAACGCTCTCGTGGGCGAACGGAGACGGCGCCGCGAAGACGTTCGATATCACGATCCAGGACGACGCGGCCGTCGAAGGTAACGAAGGCATCGCGCTGACTCTGACCAATGCCACGGGTGGCGCAGCGCTCGGATCGCAGGCGACGGCGACGCTGACGATCACGGACAACGACGCACCGGCGGCCGCGCCGGGCACCGTGCAGTTCGGCACGGCGAGCGCGAGCATCAATGAGAATGGCGGGTCCGTCACCCTCACCCTGACGCGCACGAACGGTGCAGACGGCGCCATCAGCGTGAGCGTCGCCAGTGGTGGCGGATCCGCCGCCGCAGGCGCGGACTACACGGCGGTAGCGCAGACCGTCAGCTGGGCCAACGGCGACGGCGCGGCGAAGTCCGTCGTGCTGACGATCAACGACGATGCAACCGACGAGCCGAATGAAACCGTCGTGCTCACGCTGAGCAACGCGACGGGCGGCGCGACGCTCGGAGCAACGGCGAGCGCAACGGTGACGATCGTCGATAACGATCCGGCGCCGCCGGGTCCGAGCACGCAGAGTGTCAGTGCGACAGGTTCGTACGGAGGTGGCGCGATGGGCTGGTGGATACTGATCCCGGCATTGCTGGCGTTGTTGCGAGGTTCCGTTACCTGGGCTGCGGACAACACCTCCGGCTGGTACCTCGGTGTCCGCGGCGGTGTTGCGACGTCCACGCTCGATGACAGCGACATCGAGCGCGCACTCGGTGCACGCGGGCACGTCGTGGATGCGACGGTCGATGACAGTCACGCCCTGTACGCATTGTTCGGCGGTCATCGCTGGGCGAACGGCTGGGGGCTGGAAGTCGGGCTCGTCGATCTCGCCGAGTACGACGTAACGCTTGCTGCAACGACGACCGATCCCGCGCAGCTGCTGACCGACGCTCGAGCAGTGCTGGCCGATGCCGGCCGAGGTGTGAGCGCCGTGCTGACGTGGACCTGGGCGCTGAACGAGACGGTCGAGCTGACGCCGCGACTAGGCGCCTACTACTGGGAGTCGGAGCGGCAGCTGCATGGCAGCGCCGGCAGCCTGCGAAGCACTACCAACGGCGTCGATCTGACCGCCGGGATCGTGCTCGACTGGCGGCTGTCGCCAGCTTGGTCGTTGGGTCTCGGCTGGGATGCCTGGGACGCGGGCGACCGCAACGACATTCGCGCCTGGAACGCAGCGCTGACATATCGCTTCGGGAGCCGGTAATGCCGTCCTTGCGCGGGCTTGGGGGCGTCCGTAACATCGCGCGCTCCGCCCTCGAGCCCCTGTTTTTCCAATGCGTTCTCACTATTGCGGTCAGGTCAACGAGTCCCTCATCGGCCAGGAGATCGGCGTCGCCGGCTGGGTGCATCGCCGGCGCGATCACGGCGGTGTGATCTTCGTCGACCTGCGCGACCGCGAGGGCTTGCTGCAGGTCGTGTTCGATCCGGACCGCAAGGACGTGTTCGCCGAAGCGGAACGGCTGCGCGGCGAGTTCTGCATACGCATTCGCGGCCTCGTGCGCGCGCGCCCGGGCAACACTGCCAATCCGTCGCTCGCCTCCGGGCAGGTGGAAGTGCTGGCGCGCGAGATCGAGATTCTGAATCGCTCCGAGACGCCGCCGTTCCATCACGACGAAGTGACGAACGAAGAGCTGCGCCTGAAGTATCGCTACCTCGATCTGCGGCGCGAAGTGATGCAGCAGCGCCTGCTGTTGCGTCACCAGGTGACGCGCGCGATGCGTTCCTGGCTCGACGACAACGGCTTCGTGGACATCGAGACGCCGATGCTCACCAAGGCGACGCCGGAAGGCGCGCGCGACTACCTCGTGCCGAGCCGCACGCACGCCGGCCAGTTCTTCGCGCTGCCGCAGTCGCCGCAGATTTTCAAACAGCTGCTGATGATGAGCGGCTTCGATCGCTACTATCAGATCGTGCGCTGCTTCCGCGACGAGGACCTGCGCGCCGAGCGTCAGCCGGAATTCACGCAGCTCGACATCGAGACCTCGTTCCTCGGCCAGGAGCAGATCATCCAGATGATGGAGGAGCTGCTGCGTTACGTGTTCAAGGCCGTGCTCGCGGTCGACCTGCCGAATCCGTTCCCGCGCATGTCGTATGCGGAGGCGATGCGGCGCTATGCGTCCGACAAGCCGGATCTGCGCAACCCGTTGGAGCTCGTCGACATCGCGGACCTGGTTCGCGGCAGCGATTTCAAGGTGTTCGCGGGCCCGGCTGCGGATCCGCAAGGCCGAGTCGCGGCGCTGCGCCTGCCCGAAGGCGGCACGAAGATGACGCGCAAGGAGCTCGACGACTTGACGCCGTTCGTCGCGCGTTACGGCGCCAAGGGTCTCGCGTACATCAAGATCAACGAGAAAGCGAAGGGTCGCGAAGGGCTGCAGTCGCCGATTCTCAAGTTCCTCAGCGACGACGCCATCAACGGCATTCTGTCGCGCACGGGCGCGGTCGACGGCGATCTGATTTTCTTCGGCGCGGGTAGCGCGAAAGTCGTCAACGATGCGATCGGCGCACTGCGCCTGAAGCTCGGCAACGATCTCGGTCTGGTGCAGACAGGTTGGCAGCCGCTGTGGGTCGTCGATTTTCCGATGTTCGAGTGGGACGCCGACGCGAAGCGCTGGGGCGCCGTGCATCATCCATTCACGTCACCGCGCGATCCGGATGCTGCCGCGCTGCGCGCGGATCCCGCGAACGCGGTCGCGAATGCGTACGACATCGTGCTGAACGGCTCGGAGATCGGCGGCGGCTCGGTCCGTATCCATCGGCAGGACATGCAGTCGACGGTGTTCGACCTGCTCGGCATCAGTGCGGAAGAGGCGCAGAAGAAATTCGGCTTCCTGCTCGAAGCGCTGACTTACGGCACGCCGCCGCACGGCGGCATCGCTTTCGGCCTCGACCGCATCGTTATGTTCATGGCGGGCACTGACAGCATCCGCGACGTGATAGCGTTTCCCAAGACACAAACGGCGGCCGACCTCATGAGCGGCGCGCCCACAACAGTGTCGGACGAGCAGCTGAAAGAGCTGCACATTCGAGTGAAGCTGCCAGTAAAGGAATAGGCAGCGTTTCTTGCCCACGGATGGATTGGGGAGGTTCGCATGCGGATCATCGCGCTGGCACGCGCCTTGGCAGCTTCGGTTTGTACGCTCTGTGTCTTCGCGCCGGCAGGCGCAGGCACGAACCAGTTCACGCTGATCGGGCCCGAAGGCGGCGGCGCCCGCCAGGTGCAGTTCCATCCGACGATGCCGTCGGTCGCATACGCGTTGACCAACGCGGGCTTTTACCGCACGACGGATGCGGGGCTGAATTGGCAACTCGTCGGCCAGAATCTGAACCTGCAGTTCGCGCCGGAAGACTTCGCCGTGGACCCGAGCGATCCGAATCGGTTGCTCGTTGCGATACCCGGCCAGGCACCGCTGGTGAGCACCGATGCAGGCGCGACGCTGGCCCACGTCGGCAACTTTCCCTTGAGTCCGCCCGACATGAGACACGTCGAATTCAGCGCCGATGGTTCGGTGGTCTATGGGGCGTCGGGCGTCAGAGTCGTGCGCAGCACCGATAGCGGCCGCACGTGGAGCGAGCGGACGCCCGTGACAGCGAATCCTGCGAGCAATCTGCAGTTCCTGCGCGTCGATCCGCTCGATGCGAACGTCGTCTACGTGGTCGACCTGAATCAGGGCGGCTTTCGCAGCACGGACGGCGGCGCTACCTGGGTGCCGCTCCCGACCTTGCCCGCGAACACCTTCGACCTCGCGATCACCCGGACGACTCCGCAAAAGATCTGGGCGATATCTGCGAACACGGCTGTCCATGTCAGCACCGACAACGGAGCGACCTGGCCTCACGTCTTTCCCGCAGTCCCGGCGGGTGGCGTCGCAATCGCGCTCGATCCGCAAAATCAATCGGTGGTCTATGTTGGCCTCGGCGAAGGTTTGTTTCGCTCGCCGGACGGTACCAACTGGGCCAACGTGACCGGCAACGCGCGCGTCGGCGGGATCAACTCGATTGCCATCAATCCGTCGCAGCCCGCGAACCTGATGCTCGGCGGCACGTCGGCTATCTTCGCGGGTGTCCCCGCGACCAGCGGCAACGGCGGCACCTGGGAGCGTCGCGAGCATGGAATTTTCGCGTCGAACGCCGGCGACCTGTCGTTCTCGCGCGGCTCCGCTCGCATCTACGTCGGCACGTCGCAGAGCGGTGTGCATTACCTTGCAGCCGGGAGCGCCACGACGACGCCGGTCGACAACGAGGCGTTGCAACAGTTGCAGCAGTCTCCGTCGCTGATGACGACATTCGGCTTGCTTGCGCAGTCGCGGGCCACCGACCGGTTGTTCATCGGCATATCGGAAGGCTATGCACGGTCCGACGACGGTGGCGACACTTGGCAGTTGGGCACCACCGGCATCGTCGGCAATGCCGGCACAGTGCTGCATTTCGCCGACTCGCCGGGCAATCCGGATCTCATTCTCGCGGCGACGGCTCCCGGCATGAATCGCTCGCTCGACGGCGGCGATACCTGGACACCGGTGACTGCCGGACTGCCGGCTCCCCAGGCGATGGCGACTGCGCTGGCATTTGCGGCCGCGTCCCCGAACACGGTGTATGCCGGCTTCCAGTCACCGTTTCCCAATGGCGACTGCTGCATCCAGCACGGCGTCTACAAGTCGCTCGACGGCGGCACGACTTGGAATGCGGCGAACACGGGGTTCGCTTCGAGCGTGATTCGCGCGCTTGCCGTCGATCCCACCAACGCGCAGGTTGTCTACGCGGCGGCCGACGCCAACGGCCTGCTCAAAACGACGAATGGCGGCGCGTCGTGGTCGCGGCTCGACTGGCCTGATGGGCCGGGTAATACGCTGGCGGTCGCGCTGGATCCGAACGTGCCAAGCATCGTCTACGCTGCCGGCTTCAACGTGTTCGCCCGTTCCGTCGACGCAGGAGTAACGTGGCAGCCGCTGCGAGCCGACAATGCTCGGCCCGAGTGGCTCGCGAACGCGCTGCTGGCAGATCCGCGGCGTGCAAGCACACTGCTCGCGTCGACGTTCAACCACGGCGTTGCCGAAATCACCGTCGCGCCGAATCTGGTGCTCGTGTCGAGCGACACGCCGCCGAGTACGGTGGCGCCCGGCGCTCAAGCGACGTACCGCTACAATCTGCGCAATGGCAGCGCGTTCCACGCGACCGGTGCACGTGCGGTGTTCACGTTGCCGACCGACGCGACCGGTATTTCCGCGACGATCACCGACGGCAGCTGCGTCGTGCAAGGAACGTCGGTTACTTGCACGAAGCAAGTGCTGGCAGCGGCGGCTGCAGTGGACATCGTCGTGAACGCCACTCATCCCGTAGCGGGCACCGTACAAGTGCTCGCAGCCGTGCGCGGTGATCAACCAGATCCTGTGCCTGTCGACGACGAGGTTCGCTTCACGGTGGCTGTCGCACAACCTGTCAATCCTCCGCCATCGAGCGGCGGAGGAAGTAGCGGAGGGGGTGGCGGAGGCGGCGGTACCAGTTCCTTGCTCTGGGTACTGGCGCTTGCTGTGCTGAGAATCCTGCGCAACTACACGAGGCCGAGGCGCTTCAGCACATCCTGAGTCGGCCCTTCGAACGTCGTCATCGCGACGTTGCCGACGTACTTCAAGTCGCGCACGCCGACTGGCGTCGTGTAGAAGCCGCCGGCCGTCAGCGCGCGATAGCGCACGAAGAACGGCTCTGTAACGATGGCGTCCGCGATCGTGCTCATTTGCTGCGTCGAGAGCTTCGCGAACGTCGTGTTGAAGCGGCGCTGCGCCTCGGTTTCGACCTGACTCAGTCCGTCGAGCACGGTCTTGCGGTCCACCGCATGCTCCGGATAGGGCGCGCTGATCCATTCGTCGATGAAGTCGACGACGCCGACGCTGGAAGCAGCCGGTGAGGTGTCATCCGCGGGAATGATCAGGTCGCAAAGCGCTGTCGCCGTCACGCGCTGCTCTTTGGTCAGTGTCAGCGGCCACAAGTCACCCGCTGCATAGGCCTTCATCAGATTGGGATCTTTGCCGTAGCCCTGCGCTGTGGGCGCAGCTGCGAGCGCATCGAACGACGCGCTCGGCAGGCGCAACGCCGCGCTCGCCGCCAACACCCATTTGATCGCCGTGCGTCGATCGAGCTCGTACATATCAAAGCTCCCGCCGCTTCATCGCTTGCAGCATGTAATCCGCCGAGCGCCACGCCAGCGCCATGATCGTCAGCGTCGGGTTCTTGTCGGCGTTCGACGGGAACGGCGCGCCGTCGGTGACGAACAGGTTCTTCACGTCCCAGCTCTGCAGCCACTGGTTCACGACCGAGGTCTTCGGGTCCGAGCCCATGATCGCGCCGCCGATCTCGTGAATGATGAAGCCGCCCGGCGCGATTGCCTTGCGGCCGTCGAGCTCCGGCTTGCCCATGACCTTGCCGCCCATCTCCGCGATGATCGCGGCGAAGGTCTTCTGCATGTGCACGGCCTGGCGCGTCTCGTGATCCGACCACTTCCAGTGGAAGCGCAGGGTCGGAATGCCCCATTTGTCCTTGCCCCCCGGGTCGATCTCGCAATACGAGTTCTCGTTCGGGATCATCTCGCCGCGGCCGGACAGGCCGATGAACGAGCCGTAGTAACGCCGCATGTCTTCTTTGAGCTTGCGGCCGTAACCGCCGGCGAAGCTGGCCATCGACCCCATGCTGCCGACGCTCGGCATGCGCCGGCCGCTGCCCATCTCGATGTGATAGCCGCGCGCGAAGCCGAGCTTGCCCGCGTCCTTGTAGAGCCACCACGGCGAGTAGACGTGAATGCCGCCCGCGCCGTCTTCGTTCTGCGGCGGCAGGTTCTCGAGCATCGGGATCTGACCCGATACGGGCGAGCCGACCGTGTCCATCAGGTACTTGCCGAGCTTGCCGCTGGAATTCGCGAGGCCTTGCGGGAATCGCGTGGATTTCGAGTTGAGCATGATGCGCACGCTCTCGCATGCACTCGCAGCCAGCACGATGACGCGTGCCTTCGCGCGATGCTCCTGGCCGCTCGCCTTGTCGATGAACACGACGCCGGAGGCGAGACCGCGCTTGTCGAGCTCGACTTCACGCACCATCGCTTGCGTGACGATGTCGAGATTGCCGGTCGACATCGCGGGCGGCAGATGCACAGTGGTCGATTGATACGTCGCGCGGATCGAGCAGCCGCGTCCGCAGTCCGTCGCCCAGAAGCATGCCGCGCGGTCGCGCATGTGCTGGGCGAGGATCTGTTGCGCTCGCTCGTTGCCCGGATGCAGCAGCTTCGGCAGACGCGTGTGATCGAGCTTCTGCGTCAGCACTGCGCGATGCGCGGCAATGACCGGCACGCCGAGTTTTTTCGCGCGCTGGCGGATCAGCAGTTCGCCGGCGCGCGCCTTCGGCGGCGGCAGCAGCACGCCGGGCGAGGAGTTCGGCGTGTTTTCCATGCCGTCGTTGTCGCCATAGACGCCGATCAGCATTTCGACTTTGTCGTAGTAGGGCGCGACGTCGCCGTAATCGATCGGCCAGTCGAAGCCGAGGCCGTCGCGCGAGTGCGGCTTGAAATCGTACGGGCCGTTGCGCAATGAAATGCGGCCCCAGTGATTGGTGCGTCCGCCTAGCATGCGCGCGCGCCACCACCAGAAGCGCTGCTCGGGGTCTGCTGACGCGCTGGAATACGGCTCGCCTGGCATCTCCCAGCCGCCGTCGACCGTGGAATCGTAGAAACCGAATTCCTTGTCCGGCGTCGACGTGCCGCGCAACGGCGCCTGGTCGGGCGTGTGGAACATCGGCGTCTCGGTCTCGGGCACGTAGTTGCGGCCCGCTTCGAGCATCAGCACCTTCGCGCCGTCCATCGTGAGCGTGTATGCCGTCTGGCCGCCGGCCGCGCCCGAGCCGACGACGATGACGTCGTACTCCTTTTTCAGCGCGTCGGGTCGGATCATCGCCATGGCTATTTCAACTTCTTGACGCTGATGTCCCGGAACAGCACCACGTCCTTGTCATTGTGGTTCTGCAGCCCGAAGTAACCCGCCGCCGGGCGCTGCCCGCGATCCGGTTCGGACGACCGCTTCTTCTCGGGCACCGGGTCGCCTTCCTTGTAGTCGGTGATCTTCTCGCCGTTCAACGTCACGACCGTCCGATCGTCGGTCAGCGTGATCTCCATCGTGTTCCACTCCTTCAGCTCCGGCTTCGCCAGCGCCTTGGTGAGCGAATACAGCACGCCGGTGCGGTGGTAGTCGTCCTCGCTGTGATCGATCTGCACTTCGTAGCCTTTGTTCACCGGCATCCACGGCTCGGTCGGCTCGGTCGGGATGCGGATGAAGACGCCGGAGTTGCCGGCCTTGGTCGGCTCGGGCACGCGGAACACGACGCGCAGCACGGAGTTGCTCAGCTTCTGTTTCGTGTACCACAGCAGGCCCATGCCGCCTTGAGTTTTCAGCACGCCGTTCTCGATCACGAACTGGCCGGGGCCGACGTGCTGCCAGCCGTCGAGGTCCTTGCCGTTGAACAGCGGCGTCCACTGGCCGTAGTCCTTCGCCTCGGCGCTCATGGCAGCGAGCCCGGCGAGCGCGACGACGCAGCCGAGACACAACGATCGAAGGGGCGAGCGAAGGGACATGGTCGACTCCTCATGATTCAAGCTTGATCCAGGCCGCGTTGCGGCGGCTCGATTCCACCGCGGCATGCACGAATTGCACGCCGCGCAAACCATCTTTTCCAGTTGGCACGAGCAGCGCGCCGGCTGGCGGCGAAGTCTTCGCATCATACGCTGCGATCAGGTCCGCAATATCGCGGTAGACCTGCGCGAACGCTTCCAGATAACCCTCCGGATGTCCGGACGGAATGCGCGCAGCGCTGGCTGCAAGTGGCGTGACGCCTGGACCGCCGCGTGCGATCACGCGAGGCGGCTGACCATACGGCGCGTGTCGCAGATGATTCGGTTCTTCCTGCGACCATTCGATCCCGCCCTTCGCGCCATAAATTCGCAAGCGCAGGCCGTTCTCGTTGCCGGGCGCGACCTGAGTCGCCCACAGCGCGCCGCGCGCACCGTTCGCAAACCGCAGCAGCATTTGCGCGTTGTCGTCGAGCTTGCGGCCCGCGACCTGCGTCGAGAGGTCGGCAGCAAGCTCCGATACGCGAATGCCGCTCACGAACTCCGCGAGATGAAATGCATGCGTGCCGATATCGCCGACCGATCCGGCGACGCCCGATTGCCGTGGATCCGTGCGCCACGATGCCTGCTTCTGACCTTCCGCTTCCAGCGCGGTCGTCAACCAATCCTGCGCGTACTCGACCTGCACCAGGCGCAGCTCGCCGAGCTCGCCCGCTGCAATCATTTCCTTCGCCTGACGGACGAGGGGGTAGCCACTGTAGTTATATGTAACCGCCAGCACGCGCTGCGCGCGCTCGGCGCTGTTCACGAGGTCGGCAGCATCGGCCACCGTCGTCGTCAAAGGCTTGTCGCAGATGACGTGGCAGCTCGCTTCCAGAAATTTCTTCGCGGCGACGTGATGCAGGTGATTCGGCGTGACGATCGCAGCGACGTCGATGCGATCTGCCCGTGCACTTTCCGCACGCACCATCTCGTCGACCGATGCATAAGAGCGACGCGCATCGATCAGCAGATCGGCGCCGCTGTCCCGCGAGCGTTGCGGATCGGAAGAGAACACACCTGCAACGAGCTCGTAGCGATCGTCGAGCCGCGCGGCCATGCGATGCACGGCGCCGATGAATGCGCCGCGGCCGCCTCCGACCATGCCGAGGCGCAGGCGGCGGCTCATTTCTTAGCCAGTCCCCGCAAGTACTCGAAGCTGATCTTCGCCGCTTCGAGCGGCGCCCGGTCGAAATTTTCCTGCTCGACGAAATAGTGCTTGATGCGCACGGGGTCCATCGCCTTGAACACGTGTTTCCAGTCGGTCTTGCCGCTGCCCACCTCTGTGGTCTGCGCCTGCACGCGATCGACCATCGTGCGCAGGTCCTTGCGCACCTCTTTGACGTGCAGCAGCGAAATGCGATCGCCGTGCTTCTTCAAGTACTTCACCGGATCGACGCCGGCGGTGTAGACCCACGCCAGATCCATTTCCATCGTGACCAGCGCCGGATCGGTCAGACGCAGCAGCTCGTCGTACGCGACGACGCCGTCGTACGCGCGAAACTCCATGTTGTGATTGTGATAGCCGCAGCGCAGCCCGGACTTGGCCGCGACCGCGCCGATCTTGTTCAGCTGTTCGGCATTCCACTTCCAGTCCTCGAGCGTGATGCCGGAAGCCAGCGACACCACAGCCTTGCCGGGGGTATCTCGGAAGCGTGAGTCCGCCGTCCACGGGAACGAGCAGACGAGATAGCGGGTGCCCAGCGTCGTCGCGTAGTCGATGCGCTCGTTCAGCCCCGATTGTAGATCCGCCATGCTCGCATGCATGCTCGGCGCAGTCAGACCGCAGTCGCTCAGGATCTTGCGCAAGTCAGGCGCGGAGATTGCCGGGATGCCGGCGAGCTCGACCTCGCGATAGCCGATGTCCGCAAGCGTGCGCAGCGTTCCGGGCAAGTCCTTCGCCACGGCCTCGCGCACCGTGTACAGCTGAATACCGATTGGCTTGCCTAGTGGCCCCACCTGAGGACCTGCTTGCGCGTCGGCGGCGCGTGCCGTGTGCAGGCTCATGGCCGCCAATGCCAGAGAACCGCGTTCGAGAAAAGCGCGACGTGACAGCATGGCATCTCCCCCTTCCCCCTGGCCGGAGAATAAATCGACTCGCGGGGCGTTGTATATTGATGCCCGATGAATTCGGACTCACCTCCGCCGGCCCTGGCGATTCTGGTGCACGGCCTCTGGCAGTCGGGCCTCGAGTTTTTCGTGATGCGCCGTCGTCTCCAGGCGGATGGCGCGATCCGCGTGCTGTTCTTCTCGTATCCGACCGTGGTCGGCTCGATGAGCGATCACGTACGTCGGCTGATCGACTGCGCACGCGCTCACCAAGCCGAGCAGTTGCACTTCGTCGGGCACAGTCTCGGTGGGTTAGTGGTCCTGCGCGCGCTCCAGGTGACGGACGACCTGCCGCCGGGCCGCGCCGTGCTGCTTGGCTCGCCGCTACAGGGCTCACGCACGGCGCAAAGCCTGGCGCGGATGCCGTTCGGGCGCGCGCTGATCGGCGGCGCCCTGGCGGAGGAGTGTGTCGACTGGTCGCCGCGCGAATGGTCGGGGCGACGCGAGGTCGGCGTAATCGCCGGCTCCTTGGGTCTTGGCGTCGGGCGGTTGCTCGCGAATCTCGACGACACGCACGACGGCACGGTGCTGGTCGAGGAAACAAGACTGCCGGGGGCGAAGGACCACATCGTCGTGGCGGCGTCGCACACGGGTCTGTTGCTGTCGGCGGAGGTGGCTGAGCAGACGCGGTATTTTCTAGACTACGGGAGATTCTCTCGCCAAGACGCCAAGGACGCCAAGTAGAGAATCAGAACAAATAAATTCTTCTTGGCGATCTTGGCGATCTTGGCGGAGTCATATCTTCTTCTTCAACCCGTACAAGGCGTCGAGCGCCTCCTTCGGCGTCATTGCATCCGGGTCCAGCTCGCGCAACGCCCGCACGACCTCTGGCTCCGGTGCATCAGCCGGCACTTCCAATAGCAATTCCTGTTGCGGCCGCGGTGCGTGCGCTTCGGCGGAGCGACGCTCCAGCTCGCGCAGATAGCGCCGCGCGGCTGAAATCACTTTCTGCGGCACGCCGGCGAGCGCCGCGACCTGTAACCCGTAGCTCTGGTTCGCGGGACCTTCCTTCACCGTGTGCAGGAAGATGAGCTTGTCGCCGTGCTCCGTCGCATCGAGATGCACGTTCGCGCAACCTTCGAGCTCGGCCGCGAGCGACGTCAATTCGAAGTAATGCGTCGCGAACAACGTGAATGCGCGCGTGCTGCGAGCCAGATGCTGGGCGCACGCCCACGCGAGCGACAGCCCGTCGTACGTGCTCGTGCCGCGACCGATCTCGTCCATCAGCACCAGGCTCTGCGCGGTCGCGTTGTTGAGGATGTTCGCGGCCTCGGTCATTTCCAGCATGAACGTCGAGCGACCGCCGGCGAGATCGTCCGAGGCACCGATGCGTGTGAACACGCGGTCGATCGGCCCGATGCGCGCCGCGCGCGCCGGGACGTAGCTGCCCATGCGCGCGAGAATCACGATCAGCGCGGCCTGTCGCATGTAGGTCGACTTGCCGCCCATGTTCGGGCCGGTGATGACGAGGATGCGTCGGCCCTCGTGCAACTGCAGATCGTTCGGCACGAACGGCTGATCGATGAACTGCTCCACGACCGGATGTCGTCCCTCACTGATCTCGACGATGGGTTCGTCCGTGAGCTGCGGCGCGGCGTAGCGCAGTGTCACCGCCCGCTCAGCGAGGTTTGCCAGAACGTCGAGCGCTGCGAGGGCTCCCGCAGTCGCCTGCAGCTCCGCGAGTCGCTCGATCAACTGATCGAGCAGCTGGTCGTACAGCTGCTTCTCGCGTGCCAGCGCGCGATCGCGAGCGCTCAAGACCTTGTCCTCGAATTCCTTCAGCTCCGGCGTGATGTAGCGCTCGGAGTTCTTCACCGTCTGGCGGCGGTGATAGTCCGGCGGCACGCGGTCGGCGAGGCTGCGATTGATCTCGATGTAGTAACCCTGGACGCGGTTGTAGCCGAGCCGCAGGTTGGCGATGCCGCTGCGCTGGCGCTCGCGCGCTTCCAGGTCGAGCAGATATTGATCGCTGTGCTCGCTGATGCGCTTCAGCTCATCGAGCCCGGCGTCGTAGCCCATCGCAATGACGCCGCCCTCGCGCAGGATCGGCGGCGGCTGCTCGACGATCGCGCGCGCCAGCAGCGCGTGAATGTCCGGATAGGTGCCAGCTCGGCCGGCGAGATCGATCAAAGCCGGCGAATCGAGTCCAGCGAGCAGGCGCTGCAGCTCCGGCAATCGCGCAAGAGCTTCCCGCAATTGCGCGAGGTCGCGCGGACGTGCTGTTTTCAACGCGACGCGCCCGAGACCGCGCTCGACGTCGCCAACATGCGCCAGCAGGTCGTGCAGAGCGCCCTGCAACCCTTTGTCGATCAGCGTGCCGATCGCCTGCAAGCGCAGCTCGATCGTGCGTCGATCGCGCAGCGGCCGATGGAGCCAGCGGCGCAGCTCGCGCCCGCCCATCGCAGTTGCGGTTCGATCGAGCACGGCGGCGAGGGTGCAGTCCGGCCGATCTGCGAGACTGGTGGAAAGCTCCAGGTTGCGCCGCGTCGCTGCGTCGAGCAGTACAGCTTCGCCGCGCTCTTCGGTGCGCAAACCGCGCAGGTGGGGTAACGACGCCTTCTGCGTATCGCGCACATATTGCAAAAGGCATCCCGCCGCCGCGACCGCGAGCGTGCGGTCGGCGCAGCCGAAGCCGGTCAGATCGCGCGTCTGGAATTGCTCACACAGCGAGCGTGTCGCGGTTTGCACGTCGAAGTGCCACGGCGGACGCTCGCGGATGAAGGTCGTCGTGCCGGCGGGCTGCGGCGATTGCTCGGGAACGAGCAGCTCCGCCGGCCGCAGCCGCTCGATCTCGCTGGTCAGCGCTTCGCTCCCCTCGGCTTCGAGCACGCTGAAGCGGCCGCTCGACAGCTCGAGCCAGGCCAGGCCGAACCGCTCCCCGTCCCGGACGAGGGCGGCCAGCAGCGTGTCGCGGCGCTCTTCCAGGAATGCCTCGTCGGTTACCGTGCCGGGCGTGACGATGCGCACGACCTGGCGCTCGACCGGACCCTTGGATTTGGCCGGATCGCCGATCTGCTCGCAGATCGCCACCGACTCGCCGCGCCGCACGAGCTTCGCCAGATAGCTCTCGACGCTGTGGAACGGCACGCCCGCCATCGGGATCGGCTGGCCGGCGGATTGCCCGCGCGCCGTCAGCGTGATGTCGAGCAGTCGCGCGGCGCGCTTGGCGTCGTCGTAGAACAGCTCGTAGAAATCACCCATCCGATAGAACAGCAGCGCGTCCGGGTACTGCGCCTTCAGGCGCAAGTACTGCTGCAT
>Ga0209382_10002189_pt1 | contig 29066 bp, 31 predicted proteins | sample SoiMetdeltSBSDD5_FD_187599 | JGI IMG/M metagenome (GOLD analysis project Ga0209382, IMG submission 187599) | Bulk soil microbial communities from a Populus tree surrounding site in Tennessee, USA - Soil MetaG P. deltoides SBSDD5 (SPAdes) (version 2) | ecosystem: Environmental > Terrestrial >...
CGCTCGACGGCCTCGACGCCCTGGTCTTGACCGGCGGGGCCGACGTCGAGCCGTCCCGCTACGGCGCCGAGCGGGACGCCGCCACCCAGCCGCCCCGGCCCGACCGGGACGGGTGGGAGGCCGCGCTGGCCGCCGAGGCCCTCGCCCGGGACCTGCCGCTGCTGGCGGTGTGCCGCGGCGCCCAGGTCCTGAACGTCGCCCTGGGCGGGACGCTGGACCAGCACCTGCCCGACCTGGTCGGCCACCAGGGCCACCTGCCCGAGCCGGCGGTGTTCGGGGCGGTCACCGTGCGGTTGGCGCCGGGCACGCCCGTCGCCGCGATCCTCGGCACCGATGTGAAGGTGCCGTGCTACCACCACCAGGCCCTCCGCCGGCTGGGTCGAGACGTCGAGGCGGTCGGGTGGGCCGACGACGGCACCATCGAGGCCGCGGTCGTCGCCGGCCGGCGCTTCGCCGTCGCGGTGCAGTGGCACCCCGAGGAGGGCGACGACCTCCGCCTGTTCGAGGCGCTGGCGGCGGCGGCCCGCGGAGAGGCGCCGTGAGCGAGCGCCGCGAGCGAACCATCGACACAGTGCCCTACTCGGCCCAAAGGGCCGATGGCTCATTGCGTGCATCCCGAAGGGTGCGCCAATGAGCCCCGGCGCTCCGGGCTCGGCCACGCTCCTCAACCCCGCCACCGAGCAGGTGGTCGACGTGGTCCCGCACACCTCGGCCGAGGCCACCGACGAGGCGATCGCCCGGGCCCGGGCCGCCTCGCCGGCGTGGCGGGCGGTCGCACCCGCCGACCGGGCCCGGCTGCTGCGCCGCTTCGCCGAGGCGGTGGACGGCGACGTCGAGCACCTGGCGGCGTTGGAGGTGGCGAATTCGGGCCACACGATCGGCAACGCCCGCTGGGAGGCCGGCAACGTCCGCGACGTCCTCCTCTACTACTCGGCCGCGCCCGAGCGCCTGTTCGGCCGGCAGATCCCGGTCCCCGGCGGCCTCGACGTCACGTTCCTGGAGCCGATCGGCGTGGTCGGGGTCATCGTCCCCTGGAACTTCCCGATGCCGATCGCCGGGTGGGGCCTGGCGCCGGCCCTGGCCGCCGGCAACACGGTCCTGGTCAAGCCGGCCGCGCTCACGCCGCTGACCGCGCTGCGCCTCGGCGAGCTGGCGCTCGAGGCCGGCCTCCCCGAGGACGTGCTCCAGGTGGTGCCGGGCGAGGGCAGCGTCGTCGGCCAGCGGCTGGTCGACCACCCGGACGTGGGCAAGATCGTGTTCACCGGGTCGACGGAGGTGGGCCGGCGGATCATGGCCGGCTGCGCCGAGCACGTGAAGCGGCTGACGCTCGAGCTGGGGGGCAAGAGCGCCAACATCGTGTTCGCCGACGCCGACCTGGAGCGGGCGGCCGCCAGCGCGCCGTCGGCGGTGTTCGACAACGCCGGTCAGGACTGCTGCGCCCGGTCCCGCATCCTGGTCGAGCGGGCGGCGTATGACCGGTTCATGGGACTCCTGGAGGGCGCGGTCGCCCTGGTCCGGGTCGGCGACCCCGCCGAGCCGGCGACCGAGATGGGGCCGCTGATCTCGGCCGAGCACCGGGACCGGGTGGCGTCGTTCGTACCGGACGGCTCGCCGGTGGCGTTCCGGGGCCATGCGCCGGGCGGGCCGGGGTTCTGGTTCCCGCCGACGGTGGTGACGCCCGACGACCCGGCCGACCCGCTGCTCACCGACGAGGTCTTCGGCCCGGTGGTGGCGGTGGTCCCGTTCGAGGACGAGGCCGACGCGGTCCGGCAGGCCAACGACTCCCCCTACGGGCTGTCCGGCTCGATCTGGACCGAGAACCTGGGGCGGGCGCTGCGGGTGGCGCGGGGCGTCGAGAGCGGCAATCTGTCGGTGAACTCCCACAGCTCCGTCCGCTATTGGACCCCGTTCGGGGGCTTCAAGCGGTCGGGGTTGGGCCGGGAGCTGGGCCCCGACGCCCTCGACGCCTTCACCGAGGTCAAGAACGTGTTCGTGGCCACGGATCCCCCCGCATGAAGGAGCCGCCCGTGCACCGCTTCCAGGATCGCGTCGCCGTCGTCACCGGTGGGGGCAGCGGGATCGGTCTGGCGTCGGCTCGGCGGCTGGCCGCCGAGGGTGCCCGGGTCGTCGTCGGGGACGTCGACGAGGACGCCGGCGCGACCGCGGCCAAGGACGTCGACGGGCTGTTCGTCCCCGTCGACGTGGCCCACGAAGACCAGGTCGTCGCGCTGTTCGAGGCGGCGGTCGACGCCTACGGCTCGGTGGACGTGGCTTTCAACAACGCCGGCATCTCCCCGCCCGAGGACGACTCGATCCTCGACACCGACGTCGACGTCTGGCGGCGTGTCCAGGAGGTCAACCTCACGTCGGTGTTCCTGTGCTGCAAGCACGCCATCCCCCACATGCGGCGGGCCGGCCGGGGCGCGATCGTCAACACCGCGTCGTTCGTGGCGGTGATGGGGGCGGCGACGTCGCAGGTGTCGTACACCGCGTCGAAGGGCGGGGTCCTGGCCATGACCCGCGAACTGGGCGTCCAGTTCGCCCGCGAGGGGATCCGGGTCAACGCGCTGTGCCCCGGCCCGGTCAACACCCCGCTGCTGGCCAAGCTGTTCGCCAAGGATCCCGAGCGCGCGGCCCGCCGGCTGGTGCACGTGCCCATGGGCCGCTTCGCAGAGCCTGACGAGATCGCCGGCGCCGTGGCGTTCCTGGCCAGCGACGACGCCTCGTTCATCACCGCGTCGACGTTCCTGGTCGACGGCGGGATCTCCGGCGCCTATGTGACCCCGCTCTAGCGCCGGTAGCGTCGTCCGGATGCGACACGGGCGGACGACGCGATGAGCGAGCTGCTGCTGCCGATCACCCACCGCAGCGAGGTCACCGAGGACCAGATCGACCACCTCGGGCACATGAACGTCCGCTTCTACGCGGTCAACGCCCAGGCGGGTACGGCCGCCATGCTCGCCGGCCTACCGGGCTGGGGCGGGCGGCCGTACGCGGTCCACGACGTCTACACCCGCCACCACCGCGAGCAGCTGGTGGGCACGCCGCTGGTGGTCCGCAGCGCGGTGCTCGGCGCCGGCGCCGACGGGCTGCGCCTCCACCACGAGCTGGCCGCGGAGGACACCGGCGAGCTGGCCGCCACGTTCGTCCACGGGATCAGCCCGCTGGACGAGGGCGGCGGCCGGGCCCCTGTGCCCGACCGCCTGGCCGCCGCGGCCGAGGACCTGGCCGTGCCGGTCCCGCCGTACGCCGCCAGCCGCACGATCCTGCTCGACGCGGACCTCATGGGGACGGCCCCGTCACTCGACACGCTGCGGGAGCGCGGGCTGGCCATCCGCCGCGAGCGCGAGATCTACCCGGAGGAGTGCGACGCCGCCGGCCACTACCGGCCGGAGCTGGCCCCGATGCTGGTGTGGGCCGGCGAGCCGCTCCGGCCGGAGACCGGGCCGATGCTGGCCGAGCAGCCGGACGGCACGTTGCTGGCGTGGGCCACGATGGAGAGCCGCATCCAGCTTCGTCGGCTGCCCGCCGCCGGCGACCGCATCCAGAGCTTCGGCGCCGGCGTCGCCGTCCACGACAAGGTGACCCACCGGGTCCACTGGACCTATGACCTCGACCGGGGCGAGCTGCTGTCCGGGTTCGAGATCGTGAGCCTGGCGTTCGACATCCGCGGGCGCCGGTCCGTGAGCATCCCGGACGAGAACCGCCGCCGGGAGCTGGCCGCCCTGCAGCCGGACCTGGCGCCGCCCTCGGGACGGTGCTGACGTGCGTGTCGGGTCGTAGCCGGACGCGAGTCTGTCGTCTCCCACCGCAGCGTGGCGCGGTCAGAGACGACAGACCCGGTGGGTGCCGCCTGTCAGGCGGTGAGGTCCTTCAGCTTGGCCTGGATGGCGAGCTGCTCGGGCGTGGGCCCGCCGCCGGCCTGCATGGCCATGAGCTTGGTCATGTCGCCCTCGACCTTGATCTGGCCCGACATGAACGCCTGCATCCCGGCCTGCTGGTTGCCGTCGATGAACATCGCGCGGGCGACGTCGAACGGCACGGTGAGCTTGGTCGGGGCGCCCTCGGCGAGGCCGCGCTCGAACCGGCCGCCGTCCATGTGGATCTCGCGGTCGCCCTCGGGGCCACCGGCCACGACGATGTTTATCTTGAGGTCCTTCGCGGCCGCGGGCGGCTCGGGCATCTCGTCCCGCAGCTCCTCCACAGCGTCGAACCAGTCGTCGGACAAGAACACGTGGGGCATGTCTCCCCTCCCGGGCATGTCTGCCTGTGAGAACCAAATATTGGTACTATTCGGATCATCTCACTATCCAGCGCGCCCCGCAACTCCGAGCCTCGCCGGCGCCTCCGCCGCGACGAGAGCCAGGCCCAGACGCGGGCCGCGCTAGTCGAGGCCGCCGGGCGCTTGTTCGACGCCCGGGGCTACGGCGCCACGTCGATCAGCGACATCGCCGACGAGGCCGGGTACACGACCGGGGCCCTCTACTCGAACTTCGCCAACAAGGAGGACCTGTTCCTCGCGGTGCTGGAGCACCAGATGGCGGACGAGACCGCGGCGCTCCGCGCGGAGCTGTCGGCCGAGCCGACGGTGGCCGGACGGCTCGAGGTCGTCGGTCGCTGGTACGCGTCGAGCGCCGGCCGCGGCCAGCGGCGCACGCGCGCGGTCGCCGAGATCGCGCTGTCGAGCCGCCGGGGCGACGCCGCCCAGACCCGGCTGCGCCACCAGCGCCGTGCCCTGCGGGAGGCGGTCGCCGACCTGCTCCGCCAGCAGGAGGTGGAGCTGGGGATCGCCTTCCCGTTGCCGATCCCCACGCTGACGACCGCGGTCCTCGCCCTGCTGGAGGGCTTCGCCCTCGCCGCCGCGTTCGACGACGAGGGGGCCGTCGACCCCACGCCGCTCGTGGCCGCCCTGGCGCTGATGCTGCGTCCCACCGCCACCCCCGGCTGAGGCACGCCGCGACCCCACCGCCCGTGGTCGTCGGGGGTGAACTTCTCGCCCATCGCGTCCTCCGTCTCAGCTTCCCTCGACCACGAGCGCGATCCCCTGGCCCACGCCGATGCACATGGTCGCGAGGCCCCAGCCCCCGCCCCGCCGCCGCAGCTCGTGGACGAGCGTGGTCAGGATCCGCGCACCCGACGCCCCGATCGGGTGGCCGAGTGCGATGGCGCCGCCGTTGGGGTTGACGATCGACCGGTCGAGGTCGGGCCAGTCGGCCAGGCAGGCCAGCGCCTGTGCCGCGAACGCTTCGTTGAGCTCGACCGCCGCCAGGTCGCCCCAGCCGATGCCGGCGCGCTTCAGCGCCGCATGCGCCGCCTCCACCGGGCCGATGCCGTACAGGTGGGGGTCGACGGCGGCGACGGCCCGGCCGGCGATGCGGGCCAACGGCTCGGCCCCGATCTCGGCGGCGGCCCGCTCCCCCGCCAGCAGCACGGCGGCGGCGCCGTCGTTCATCGGCGACGAGTTGCCCGCGGTGACTGTGCCCTCCGCCCGGAAGACCGGCCGCAGCCGGGCCAGGGCGTCGAGGCTGGTGGCGTCCCGCACCGACTCGTCGCGGTCGAGCTCGGCGCCGGGGACCGGGACGACCTCGCCCGCGAACCGGGCCGCACGCCAAGCAGCCGCGGCCCGCTGGTGGCTGCGCAGGGCGAACGCGTCCTGGACCGCGCGCGCGATGCCGTACCGCTCGGCCAGGATCTCCGCGCCCTCGCCCAGCGGCACCGTCCACTGCTCGGGCATGCGCGGGTTGACCAGCCGCCAACCGAGCGTGGTCGAGTGCATGGTCCGGTCGGTGCGCTCGTAGCCGGCCTCTGGCTTGGCCACGACCCACGGCGCCCGGCTCATCGACTCGACCCCGCCGGCGACGCAGACGGCGGCATCGCCGCAGGCGATCGCCCGGCTGGCGGTGGCCACGGCCTCCAGGCCCGAGCCGCACAGCCGGTTCTCGGTCACCCCCGGCACCGACGTCGGCAGCCCGGCCAGCAGCGCCACCATGCGGGCAACGTTGCGGTTGTCCTCGCCCGCGCCGTTGCCGTTGCCGAAGTGGACGTCGTCGATGCGGGCCGGGTCGAGCCCCGGGACGCGGTCGAGCAGGCCCCGCACCGCGGCCACGCCGAGGTCGTCCGGGCGAATGCCGGCGAGCCCGCCGCCGATCCGGCCGACCGGCGTGCGCACCGCGTCGAGGACGTAGACAACGTCGGTCACGAGGGCTCCTCCGGGATCACCAGCCGCCGGCGCACCGGGAAGAACTGCACCGGCCGCCACCGCTGGATCAGGCCGTAGATCCCCTTGGGAGCGACGACCGCCATGGCCGCCGCCACCGTGCCGAGGATGATGAACCGCCAGGTGTCGGCCTCGGCCAGCTGCTCGTCGATGAACCAGTACACGAGCACGCCGAGGATCGGCCCTGTCGTGCTGCCCACGCCGCCGATGACGGCGATGAAGATCACCAGCGCGGTCCAGCGCAGCACGCTGAATGCAGAGTCCGCCCGGGCGGAGGGGCTGTTGAGGAGGATCACCGCCCCGGTGGCCCCGGTCCAGAACGCGGCGATCACCCACACGACCAGCCGGGTGCGGGTCACGTCGACGCCGACGCCGCGGGCGCCGCCCTCGTCGTCCCGCACGGCCCGCAGGCCGAGGCCGAGCCGGGACCGCAGCACGAGGACGACGATGGCGGTGGCGCCCACGGCCAGGCCGACGGCCAGCCAGTAGGTGATGTCGTCCCGGGCGTCGCGGGAGTAGCCGCCGAGCGAGGCTCGGGTCAGGCTGCGGACGTCGCCGCCGGCGAGCGAGTCGCTCTCCAGCACGAGCAGGCGGACGACCTCGGCGATCACCCAGGTGCCGATGGCGAAGTAGCCGCCCTTGAGCCGGAAGGCGAACAGCGCCACCGGTATCGACAGCACCGCGGCCACCAGCCCGGCCAGCGCCACCGACAGGTAGGGGTCGATGCCCCGGTCCTCGGCCAGCGTGAGCAGCGAGTACACGCCGATGCCCACGAACATCTGCTGGCCGATCGAGATCAGCCCCGCGAAGCCGGCGAGCAGGTTCCACATCTGGGCCAGCGACAGGTAGATCAGCACGACGACCAGCGGCGTCTGCAGCGTGCGCTCGGGGTCCCAGATCGGCAGGGTCACCAGCGCCACGACCAGGCCGGCCGCCACGACCAGCCCCACGGTCGACTCCCGCGACGACCGCCGGATGCGCGCCGCGTCGCTCATTGGCGCACCGTTCGGGATGCGCGCAATGAGCGATCGGCCCTTCGGGCCGGGCAACGCACCGTGCCCATGGTTCGCTCGCTGCGCTCGCTCACGTCCGCCCCCGCTGCCCGAACAGGCCCTGGGGCCGGAACGCCAGCACCACCAGGAACAGCAGGTGGCCGAACAGCACCCCCGACAGCAGGTCGTAGCGGACGTCGACCTGGTTCCCGAGCGCCTGGGCCAGCCCGAGGATGATCCCGCCCACCAGCGTCCCCCACAGTGAGCCCAGCCCGCCGATCACGACCGCCTCGAACCCGAACAGCAGCACCGCCGTCCCCTCGGCCGGCCCGAACGTCCCCCGGATGCCGAGGAACACGCCCGCCAGCGCCACCGTGGCGAACGAGATCGCCATGACCCGGGAGTGGACGCCGCGGTCGTCGATGCCCATCAGCCGGGCCGTGTCGGGGTCGTCGGCCGTGGCCCGGAACGCCCGCCCGGCCCGGGTCCGGGACAGCATGACCTGGAGCCCGATCAGCACCGCCACCGCGGTGACCAGCGTGAGCAGGGGCAGCCAGCCGACCGCGATACCGTCGGTGAGCCGGATGCTGCGGTCTTCGATCGCCCCCGCGTCCAGGCCCCGGGAATCGGCGCTGTAGTGCTCCAGGAGTGCGTTCTGGATCACGACCCCCAGCCCGAACGTGACCAGGATGGCCGGCAGCGGGTCCGGCCCGATCGTCCGGTCGAACACGAACCGCTGGAGGACGTAGCCGCCGGCGGCCATGACCGGCACGACCACCAGCAGCGACACGAACGGGTTGACGTCGAGGGCGGCGGTGGTCGACACCGCCAGGTAGGCGGCGAGGATGGCCAGGTCGCCGTGCGCCAGGTTCACGAACCGCATGACCCCGAACGACAGCGACAGGCCGGTGGCGAACAGCGCGAACAGCCCGCCCAGCAGCACCCCCTGCACCGCGGCGTTGGCCCAACTCATGCGCTCACGGTCCCGAAGTAGGCGGCCGTGATGTCGTCGCGGTCGACCTCCGCGGGCCGGGCCTCCAGGGACACCCGCCCCTCCAGCAGGCACACGACCCGGTCGGCGACGGCCAGGGCCTGGCCGATGTCCTGCTCCACGATCAGCACCGTGGTGCCCCCCTCGATCACCCCGGGCAGCGCGTCGTACAGGCGCCGCACCACCACCGGCGCCAGCCCCAGCGACGCCTCGTCCCACAGCATCAGCCGGGGGTTGCTCATCAGGGCCCGGCCGATCGCCACCGCCTGGCGCTCGCCGCCGGACAGCACGTCGGCCGACCGGCCCATCAGCGGCTCGATCAGCGGCAGCACGTCCAGCACCCGGGCGACGGTCCAGGGGCCGGGCCGGCGGGCGTGGGCGCCGACCAGCAGGTTCTCGGCCACGGTCATGCTCGGGAACAGGCGCCGGCCCTCGGGCACCAGGGCGATGCCCTCGGCCACCCGCCGGTGGGCGGGCACGGCCAGCAGGTCCTCCCCGGCGAACCGCACGGTGCCGCCGGTGGCGGTCACCAGCCCGGCCAGGGTCCGCAGCAGCGTGGACTTGCCGGCCCCGTTGGCCCCGATGACCGCCACGGTCTCGCCCTCGGCGACCCGCAGGTCGACGTCGAACAGGGCCTGGAAGTCCCCGTAGCCGGCAGAGAGCCCGGCCACGTCCAGCAGCGTGGTCACTCGGGAGCCACCCCCATGTACACCTCCTGCACTGCGGGGCTGGCCATCACGTCGTCCGGCGCGCCCTCGGCGATCTTGCGCCCGAAGCTCATGGCCACCATGCGGTCCACGACCGCCAGCAGCGCGTGGACGACGTGCTCGATCCACACGATGGTCGTGCCCTCGGTGCGGATGGCCTTCACGTCGTCGATCAGCTCCAGCACCTCGGCGTCGGTCAGGCCGCCGGCGATTTCGTCGAGCAACAGGACGCGGGGCTTGGTGGCCAGCGCCCGCGCCAGCTCCAGCCGCTTGCGGGACAGCAGCCCCAGCGCCCCGGCCCGGTCGTTGGCCCGGTCCACCAGGTGGGTGCGCTCCAGGGCGGCCAGCGCGGGGCCGATCGCGTCCCGCTCCCGCCGCGGCGACCCGGAGCCGAACACCGCCGCCGCCAGCACGTTCTCGAAGACCGTCATGTCCTCGAACGGCCGGGGCACCTGCGCGGTCCGGGCCAGGCCGGCGCGGCAGCGGCGGTCCGGCCGCTGCCGCGTCACGTCCCGGCCGTCGAAGACGATCGATCCCGAGTCCGGGCGCTCGTCGCCGGCGATGAGGTGCAGCAGTGTCGTCTTGCCGGCCCCGTTGGGACCGACGATGCCGAGCGCGTCCCCCTCGGCCACGGCCACCGACAGGTCGTCGATGACCTTGACCCCGAACGACTTCGACACCGCCCGGACGTCGAGCAGCAGGTTCATGCGATCGGCTGGATGGTCCCGTCGACCGGCAGGTCGGGCAGCTGGGCGTTGACGTTGATGGCCAGCTGCAGCGGGTATTGCTGCCCCTCCACCCACTGGCCGGCCACCAGCGGCGTCTTGGAGAAGTTGGGCACCGGGCCGGACGAGAAGTCGATCGGCCCGACCACCGTGGCCAGGTTGGTGCCGTTCAGTGCCTCGCTCACGGCGTCGACGTCGGCCGAGCCCGCCCGCTTGAGGGCGTCGATGGCGACCTCGAACAGCGCGTGGGCGAAGCCGAGCGGCTGGGTCGGCTGGTTGCCGGTCTCCTCCTCGAACGCGGCGGCCAGCTCGGCCGCGGTCTGGCCGGTCAGCGACGACGTGAACGGGTGGCGCTCGGTCCACCAGATCTCGGTGCTGAGGCCGTCGCCTCGGGGGAACGACTCGACCGCGCTCGGGAACAGCAGCGCCTTGGCCACCGTGACGACCGGCGGCGAGTAGCCCTGCTGGATCGCCTGGCTCTGGAAGTTGGCGAAGGTCGGCGGCGGCACCACTCCCGACACGATCGTGACGCCCGCCTCCCGGAACTGGTCGATCTGCGAGCTGAAGTCCTGGGTGTCCAGCGGGAACCGGCCGGGGTCGACCACGGTGAACCCCGCGGCCTCCAGGGCGGGCGGGAAGCCGACGTTGGCGTCGCTCCAGGCGTTGCCGTCGGGGTCGTTGGGCCACAGCCCGCCCACCACCTTGGGCACGCCTGCCTGCTCCCACAGGGCGATGAAGTTCTCGATGACGTCCTCCAGGCCCCAGAAGAAGTGCCAGTTGTAGGCCGACGCCTGCTCGGGCTCCTCGACGTCCGGCCCCAGCTCGCCGCCGGTGCCGAGGTAGTGGGGCTGCCACGGCGCCACCGTCGAGATGCACGGCACCTCGCCGAGGTCGCAGGCGCTGGCGACGGGGACCGTCGTGTCCGGCGTCGACGACACGAGGACGATGTCGACTCCCTCGCTGATCAGCTCCTGGGCCACCTCGCCGGCGCGCCCCGCGTCGGACTCGCTGTCCCGGTCGAGGATCTCGATCGAGTCGCCGTATTGGTCGGCCATGGCGGCGAGCACGAACGAGTCGGCCTCGCCGAAGGGCGCCAGTGGCCCGGTGCGGGGCGTGACGTAGCCGATGCGGGCGGACGGGATGTCGCCTTCCCCGCCTCCGCCGCCGCCGCCGCTGCTGCCCGAGCTGTCGTCGTCGTCGCCGCAACCGGCCAGCAGCCCGCCGCCGATGCCGGCGGCCGCCGCGCCCTGCAGGAACCCGCGCCGCGTGAGCACGGCTCCTCTCCGTTGGTGTCTGGTCATGGTGCCCCCCTGGGTGCTGTCGCTATCGATGGGCGGGGACGGCGGCCGGGCGCCGCCCCGCGAACGCGTCGTCGAGCATCCGGCGGATGCCCTCCGGCTCGGGCGGCCGGACGTTGGCGGCGGCCTCGGCCACCACCAGACGGGTCGCCTCGTCGAGCCCGTCCTCCGGCATCCCGATGGCCGCCAGGCTGGTGGGCGCCCCCACCGCCGCGGCCAGGTCGAACAGGGCGCCCGGGGCATCGCCGCTCCCGAGCGCGGCCTCGATGTCGGCCAGCGCGCCGGCGATGGCCGGGGCGTTGTAGGCCAGCGCGTGCCCGAGCACGACCGCGTTGGTGTCGCCGTGGTCGAGGCCGAACGTGCCCCCGAGGACGTGGCACGTCTTGTGATGGAGAGCGGTGCCGGCCGACCCCAGCACCGCCCCGGCCAGATACGCCCCGTAGAGCGCCTCGGTTCGGGCGCCGAGGTCGCCCGGCGAGGCGGACACCGCCGGCAGGCTGAGGTGCAGCGCCCGCAGCCCCTCCAGTGCCATGAGCGAGGCGACGGGATTGGCCCGCGGCCCGTAGAGCCCCTCGACGCAGTGGGCCACCGCGTTCATCCCCGACGGGCCCGCCACGCGGGGCGGCAGGCCGAGGGTCAGCTCGGGGTCGTACACCACCACCTCGGGCCTGACCCGGGGGTCGGACCCGGTGCGCTTGCGCCCGCCGTCGGTCAGGCCCCAGATCGCGGTCATCTCCGAGCCGGCGTAGGTGGTCGGGACCGCCAGCCTGCGCACGTCCCGGACGAGGGCGACCGCCTTGCCGAAGCCGATGGCCGACCCGCCGCCCACCGCCAGCACCGCGTCGGCGCGGACGTCTGCGGCCAGCGACCGGGCCGCACTGGCCGCGGGCAGCGGCACGTGCTGGACCACGTCGCGAAACTGCGCTGCGACCCGGTCGCCCAGCAGGTCGCGCACCGGCCGGCCGTGGCGGTCGCCCGCCACCAGCAGGACCCGCTCGGCGCCGAGCGCGTCGAGCTCGTCCGGCAGCCCGCCGAGGCTGCCGGGCCCGAACACCACGCGCCCGGGGGTGGCGTCGTACGTGAACGCCCTCATGCGACCCTGTCCGGTGCGCCCGCCAGCGAGCGGAGGGCGTCGAGTTCCGCCCCGGCCGGCGGGGCGGTCTCGGCCACCGTCTCGGCCACCGCCAGGTCCCACCCGGTCGCCTCCCGGGCCTCTCCGACGGTGTGTCCGGGGTGGAGGCCGGTGAGCACCAGCTCGCCCAGGTCGGTGTCCCGGGTGAGCACGCCGATGTCGGTGATCACCGTCGCCACCCGGTCGCCGAGCGATGTTCGGAACCCGACCCGCTCGACCAGCGCCCGAGGGCTGTGGCGCAGGATCACGACCACCCGCCCGCTCGACCGGGCGATCTCGGGCGCCCCGCCCGCCCCGGGCAGCCGCACCCGGGGCGTGTCGTACGCCCCGATGACGGTGGTGTTGATGTCGCCCCGCCGGTCCAGCTCGGCGGCCCCGAGGAAGCCGACGTCGATCCGGCCCGGCTGCAGCCAGTAGTTGAAGATCTCGGGGACCGAGACGACCGCGTCGGCGGTCTCGGCTAGCTCGCCGTCGCCGATCGACAGCGGGATGGTCCGGGGCTTCGAGCCGATCGTCCCCGACTCGTACACGAGCACCAGGCCCGGCGCGTGGGTGCGCCGGGCCAGGTTGGCGGCCAACGACGGCATGCCGATCCCGACGAAGCACACCTCGCCGTCGGCGAGGTGGCGCGCCGCGGCCACCGTCATCATCTCGTCGGCGGTCCAACCGCCAGTCACGTGCCGGCGCCCCCGTCGAGCCACGGGTAGCGGGCCGTGTCCTTCCCCGCGTAATCGGGATCCAGGTAGATGAACACGCGCTGGATCAGGAAGTCGCGGATCTCGAACACGTCGCACCAGCGGCCGGCGCCCCAGTCGGGCACGCCCGACCGCCACGGGCCGTCGCGGTGCTCGCCGTGGCTGGTGCCCTCGCACACGAGCACGTCCGAGCCCGAGAACACCCAGTTGAACTCGGAGTAGTGGTGCTCGATCGACTCGAGCGTCCCGCCGACGTCGCCGAACAGCTTGCCGATCTGCTCCTTCCCGGAGGCGATGCCCCACTTCGGGAAGTACACCTGGGCGTCGTCCGCGAACAGGTCGAGGATGCTGCTGCCGTCGGAGGTCACCCCGCCCCGGTCGAACGCCTTCAGGTACTCGATCGCCACGCTCTTGCGCTGCTCGTCGGTCATGGTCTGGCTTGCTACGGCCATGGGTCCTCCCCCTGTCACGCCGTGGTCGGCACGCCGCCGGTCACGTGGTCCTGCATCCACTGCCGGAAGGTGTCGCGGTCGCGGCTGATGGCGTCCCACGCCGCGTACGCCGCGTTGTCCCGCTCCGAGTAACCGTGGGCGTAGCTGGGCGCGGCGCCGCCCGGCACCTCGGCCACCGCGGTGACGACCCACGACGGCAACACGATCGCCCCCGGCCGGTCGTCCAGCTCGTCGACGACCTCCTCGACCGTCACGATCGACCGGCGGGCGGCCAGCACCGCCTCCTTCTGCACGCCGACGATCCCCCACAGCTGCACCGCGCCCGTGCGGTCGGCCCGCTGGGCGTGGACGATCGTCACGTCCGGCCGCAGCGCCGCCACCGCGGTCAGGCGCTCGCCGGTGAACGGGCAGTCGATGGTCGCGACGTTGGCCGTGCAGGCTGCCAGGTCGGTGCCGTCGTAGCCCCGCAGCACCGCGAACGGCAGGCCCGACGCCCCCGCGACGTAGCGGTTGGCCATGCCGGCGTGGCTGTGCTCCTCGAGCTCGAGCGGGTGGGGCCAGCCGTTCTCGACCGCGTCCCGGAACCGGTGCAGCGAGCCCACGCCGGGGTTCCCGCCCCAGGAGAACACCAGCTTGCGGGCGCAGCCCATGCCGATGAGCTGGTCGTAGACGATGTCGGGCGTCATGCGCACGATCGTCAGGTCGCGGCGCCCCTGGCGGACGATCTCGTGGCCTGCGGCGTGCGGGATCAGGTGGGTGAAGCCCTCCAGCGCCACTGTGTCGCCGTCGTGGACGTGAGCGGCCACGGCGTCGGCCAGCGTCGTGATGGTGGCCACGGTCAGCCCCGGGGGTACCAGGGCGGGATGGAGGCATCGACGTTGACCCACACCGACTTGGGGTCGGTGTAACCGCGGATCGCCTCGAACCCCATCTCCCGGCCGTAGCCGGACCGGCCGACGCCGCCGAACGGTGAGCCCGGGCTGGCGCGCTTGTAGCAGTTGACCCACACCATCCCGGCCCGGAACGCCCGGGCCACGCAGTGGGCGCGGGACACGTCGCGGGTCCACAGGCCGGCGCCCAGGCCGTAGTCGGTGCTGTTGGCCACGGCGACTGCCTCGTCGTCGCCGGCGAACGTGGTGACGGTGACGAACGGGCCGAACACCTCCTCCTGGCACACCCGGGCCGAGGGGTCGGCCCGCACGACCGTCGGCAGCACGTAGCAGCCGTCGGACAGGTCGGGGTCGTCCGGGGTGGTGCCGCCGTAGAGCACCTCGCCGCCCTCGTCCTGGGCCACCTTGACGTAGGACAGGACCCGGTCCCGGTGCTCGGGCGAGGTCAGCGGCCCCATCTCCGTGCCCGGCGCCAGCGGGTCGCCGATGCGCAGCGACCTCGTCAGGTCGAGGAACCGCTCCAGGAACTCGTCCGCGATCGCCTCGTGGAGCACGAGCCGGGAGCCGGCGATGCAGGCCTGACCCTGGTTGTGGAAGATGGCGAACGCCGAGCCGTTGACCGCGGCGTCGAGGTCGGCGTCGGCGAACACCACGTTGGCGCCCTTGCCGCCCAGCTCCAGGTGGAGGCGCTTGAGGTTGCCGGCCGACGCCTCGACCACCGAGCGCCCCGTGCGGGTCGAGCCGGTGAAGCTGACCTTGGCGATGTCCGGGTGGGCGGCGATGCGGGCACCGGCGTCGTGGCCGTAGCCGGGGACCACGTTGACCACGCCCGGCGGGATGCCGACCTCCGCCATCAGCTCGCACAGCCGCAGCGTCGACAAGGGCACGATCTCCGACGGCTTCATCACCGCGGTGTTGCCCGCGGCCAGCGCGGGGCCCAGCTTCCAGCTGGTGAACATGATCGGGAAGTTCCACGGCACGATCTGGCCGACGACGCCCAGCGGCTCGGGCGTCACGTAGTTGAGGAACCCGGCGTCGACCGGGATCACCGAGCCCTCGAACTTGTCGGCGAGGCCGCCGAAGTAGCGGTAAGTGGCGGCGGTGCGGGGCACGTCGAGCAGCGACGAGTCCTTGAGCGGGTGGCCAGTGTCGGTCGACTCCAGCCGGGCCAGCTCGTCGGCGTGGGCCTCGACCGCGTCGGCCAGCCGCAGCAGCAGGCGACCGCGCTCCGCCGCCGGTGTCGCCGCCCAGGCGGGGAACGCCCGTCGGGCGGCGTCCACCGCCCGGTCGACGTCGGCGGCCCGCGCCTCGGCCACCTCCGCCAGGAGCGAGCCGTCGTGCGGGTTGCGGACCTCGAGGGTGCCGCCGGCCAGCGCGTCGACGAACTCGCCCCCGATGAACAGGCGCGTCTGCACCGTCAGAACTCGACGGCCGTCTTCGGAGCCTTGCCCTCGGCGATGAGGTCGGGCAGCGCGGGCGACCCGTTCTCCCAGACGAGCAGCATGGCCCGCTTGGGCGAGTAGCCCTGGTGGCGGATGTCGGCCGGCATGGCCGCGACGTCGCCCGCCTTCATCACCACGTTGGCCCGGGGCGCCCCGCTCTCGCGGTCCTCGACCTTCCAGTGGATCTCGTCGGACAGCTGGACGAACCACTCGACCCGGTCGTTGCCGTGGATGATCGGGAGGATGAACTCCTCGGTCGTCGGGCAGTAGAGGCTGTCCTTGCACACCGTGACCACCGACGGGTTCCAGGTCACGTCGCTGCGGGACAGGTAGGCGAACAGGTTGAACGCCGCCACCTCGCCCTCGTAGCCGGGCTCGGGCTCGACGGTCGGCTCGTCCTGGGGGACATCGGCGAACATGCGGTTGACGGGGTGGCCGGTCTCGTCGCTGCGCAGCGGCTCGTCCCCGGGCACGCCCACCATGCGCTCGGCCGTGACCCGGGTCCGGGTCACCGCGGCGAGGTTGTCGCCGCGCTTCGCACCGAAGGCCGACCCGGTCTCCTGGGGGGCGGCGAACGGGTCGAAGCCGTCGTTCGTCCAGTCGGCCAGCATCGCCTTGAACGTGGCGATGATCTGGTCGTGGTCGAACGTCTCCTGGTGATCGAGCTCGGCCTTGCGGTAGGCGTCGTTGTAGCGGCCGGCGAAGAGGTCGACCGTCCCGTAGTGGTTCATCGTCCCGATGACCGAGTCGAAGTTGACGATGCCGTAGAAGAAGTTCCAGGCCACGTCGCGCATGAGGGCTTTGAGGAAGGCCTCGACGGACGCGACGTGGCGGCCGGTCGGCCATTCGATGTGCACGAAGTGCTCGTCGCGGCTGAACGTGAAGCCGCCGAGCCGGAACGTCGCGTAGCCGTGCTGGTTCCGCTCGCCGGTCTCGACGGGGGTTGCGGTAGCTGTCATCGTGGCTCCTCGATCCTCGGCGGCGGTCAGGCGGTCTGGCAGATGTCGGCCCAGCGGTACACGGTGTCCGGCCCCTCGATGGTCTGGAGCAGGATCACGCCCGGTCGCTCGGCGGTGAACCGGTAGCAGCGGCCCGCGGGAAGCAGCGCCATGTGCCCGCGGCCGGCGGTGATGCGGCCCATGGGCGTGCCGGACGGCTCGCGGTCGAGGGCGACCGAGCCGGAGCCGGTGGCGTCGGCCTGGGGCTCGTCGGGGTCGAGCAGGTCGACGACCACCTCGCCGTCCACCACCAGGGCGAACTCGTCGTGGGGCGCGGAGCGCCACTCGGACCTGCCCTCGGCCCGGATCACCTCCAGCACGTACTCCATGTTCTTGCCCACCGCGACCTTCTCCCAGGGCCGGGCCGCGCTGGCCACGTCGAACATGTTCGAGAACACGTAGTTCTTCGGATCGTCGTTGATGACCTCGACGCCACCCTTGTCGTAGCTGTCGAGCGACGCGAACGCCGTCGTGTACGTCGCCATCGGGTCCCCCTCGTGCTGGTGAGATCTGTTCGCATAGCGTACGATCGTGCGCACTGTGAACACTCCGACGATTGCCTAGGGCGGGAGGCGTGTCAAGGGTGGACTTCGTCCAGTCGCTCGAACGGGGCCTCGCCGTGATCCGCAGCTTCGACGCCGAGCATCCGGACCTCACGCTCAGCGAGGTGGCGGCCCGCACCGGGCTGACACGGGCCACGGCTCGCCGGCTTCTGCTGACGCTCGGGGAGCTCGGTTACGTGGCGACCAACGGGCGGCGGTTCTCGCTCACGCCCCGGGTGCTCGACATCGGCTACGCCTACCTGTCGTCGCTGAACGTGCAGCAGATCGCGCAGCCCTACCTGGAGGCGCTGTCCGAGCGTGTCCACGAGTCGGTGTCGGTCACCGCGCTCGACGGCGCCGACATCGTCTACGTGGCCCGGGTGCCGACCAAGCGGATCATGACCATCTCGCTCGGGCTCGGCAGCCGGCTCCCCGCCTACTGCACGTCCATGGGGCGGGTGCTGCTGGCCGAGCTGGCCCCGGAGGACCTGGCCGGCGCGCTGCCCGAGCGCCTGGAACGCCACACCGAGCACACGGTCACCTCGGTCGCGGACCTGGCGGTGGTCCTCAAGCAGGTGCGGGCCCAGGGCTGGGCGCTCGTCGACCAGGAGCTGGAGATGGGTTTGCGGTCGGTGGCCGCCCCCCTGCGGGACTCGTCGGGGCGGGCGGTGGCGGCCATGAACGTGTCGACGCAGGTGGCCCGCACCCCGATGGAGGAGCTGCACGAGCGCTTCGTCCCCGAGCTGGTCACCACCGCCGGCCAGATCAGCGAGGCGCTGGCCAAGAGATGACCGCGGCCGGCGCCGGCGACGCCCTGTGGGCCAGGGTCCACGACCTGGCGTCCCGGCTGCGGGGCGCCGGCGCCGACGTGTCGCTGTCCGAGCTGCTCGACGCCGCGGAGGGCGTGCGCCACATCGACCTGGCCGACCGGGCCCAGCTGCGGACCGCGCTGCGGGCCACGCTGGTCAAGCACGCCCACGAGCTGGACCGCTTCGAGGCCCTGTTCGACCGCTGCTTCCCGGCCCGGCCGGCGGCGACGCTGGAGCCGGTGCCGGCGGCCGGCGCCGACGCGGAGGCCTCCGGCTCGGCGGGGTCGCCGTCGCCCGCGCTGGGCGAGCGGGTGCGGGCCGCGGTCGACGCCGGCACCGAGGAGGAGCTGCGGATCCTGGCGGAGGAGGCGGTCGGGCGGCACGCCGGGTTCGAGGACGGCGCCCGCACCGAGCGCTACCACGTGTACCGGGTGCTGCGGGCGGTGGAGCTGGCCCACCTGCTGCACGACGCCCTGCGCCGGGCCCGCGAGCGGGGCGAGGACCTGTCCCGGGCCGACGTAGCTGCCCGGATCGAGGCGCTGCGCCGCCTGATCACCGAGGAGGTCCGGGCCCGCCTGGCCGCCGCGGACCCTGCAGCCGGTGCGGTCCCGGCGACGCCGGCCAACCCGTTCGACGTCGAGCTGGCCGCCGCCACCGCCACCCAGCTCGCGGAGGTCCGGGCCGCGGTCCGGCCGCTGGCCCGCCGGCTGGCCGCCCGCCTGCGGCGCCGCCGCCAGAGCATCCGCTCCGGCGCGGTCGACATGAAGCGCACGGTCCGCCGCTCCGTGGCGTCCGGAGGCGTGCCGCTCGACGTCGCCTACCGCCGCCCCCACGCCCACAAGCCGGAGGTGTTCACCCTCTGCGACGTGTCGGGGTCGGTCGCCGACTTCGCCGGCTTCACGCTCACCCTGATCTCCGCACTGGCCGACGAGCTGGCCCGCACCCGGTCGTTCGCCTTCGTGGACGCGGTGGACGAGATCACGGCGGTGGTCGACGCCTGCACGGGCGTGGTGGAACCGTGGCAGATCCTCCAGGCCGGCCGCGTCATCGGCCCCGACGGCCACAGCGACTACGGCCGCGTCCTCCACGACTTCCGCGACCGCTACGGCCGCGGCCTCACCGACCGCTCGACGGTCATCGTGACGGGCGACGCCCGCACCAACTACCGGCCGGCATCCGCCGACGTCCTGGCCGAGATCGCCACCCGGGTCCGCGCCGTCTACTGGCTCAACCCGGAGCCCCGCGCCCAGTGGGACACCACGGACTCCGTCCTCCACGCGTACGCGCCCCACTGCCGCGGCGTGTTCGAGGTCCGCACCCTCCGCCAGCTCGCGGACGCGGTCGAGCGCATCCTCTGACGCCGACCCGGGCGTATCACGACGCGCCGACACGGCTCATCCACAACGGGTCACGCAGGCGGTGGATCGCGCTGACCGCCCGGCGCGCCCGGCACGCCGTCCGGTGATGCCCCCGTCGTGCCCGCCCGGCGGCCCTCGCCCGCCGGGCGGTCAGGAGGGCGGCACGTAGAACTCGGTGGTGGCCTCGGTCGCCCGCTTCGCCGTGGCGTCGTCGACCCCGGACGCCCGGTAGGCCTCGCCCCAGGCGCCGCTGCTGGCGGTCATGCACTCCCGCATCGCCGGGTCGGCCTCCAGCTCGGCGGGGGTGCCCAGCACCTCGCCGGCCAGGTGGGCGGCGAGGCCGAGGACGGCCAGGTCCCAGCCGACGCCGACCGCCCCGGGACCGAACTGGTCCCACATCTCGGGCGGCACGACCGCGGTGTGGACGAGGGTCAGGCGGGTGCCGCCGTCGCCGTCGGGCTCGAGCCGGACGTCCACGATCGACGCGTCCTCGGGTCCCGGGGGCTCGCCGAAGATCCAGGTGAGCTGCAGGTGGCGGGGTGGCTCGCAGGCCCGGATCTCGCCGCCGGCGTTGCCCTCCAGCTGGTAGGTGCCGCCGAGGCGGAGGTCGCCCCTGACCGGCAGGAACCAGCGCTTGATCCGCTCGGGGTTGGTGATGGCGTCCCACACGTCGCCGGCGTCGGCGGGGTAGCTGCGGGACAGCTCGACGACCTTGGCCTCGCCGGCCGGCAGCGGGCCGGTGCCGACCGCCCGCGCCGTCGCGTGCAGCTCGTCGATGAGGTCCTTCATGCCTTCCTCCTGGGTTGTCTCGATCCCTTGGTGGCCGCCTTGTCGCCCGCGGCGGCCCGCCGCTCCCGGGCCCCGCGGGCCAGCTCCGTGCCGAGCGCGTCGAGGCGCTGCTCCCACTGCCGGCGCAGCCCGGCGATCCACTCCCCGGCCCGGTCGAGCGGCTCGGGGTTCACCGAGTAGAGGCGGCGGGCGCCGTCCGCCCGCACCCGGGCGAACCCGCTCTCCCGCAGCACCCGCAGGTGCTGGGACACCGCCGGCTGGCTGATGCCGAACTCGCGCCCGACCGTGGCGACGATCCCGCCCGCGGACAGCTCGCCGCGGGCGAGCAGCTCGACGATCCGCCGCCGGACCGGGTCGCCGAGCACGTCGAACGCCTCCACGGCCTCCTATCTATCAGGTGCTGCTTATATAAGTCAACTCCGATATTACGTCCACCACCGCTTCCCAGTCGGACCGGTAGAGGCCATGGCCCGCCGCGTCGAGCAGCAGCAGGCGGGCGCCGGGGATCGCGGCGGCCAGCGCCTCGCCGTGCGCCGGCGGGAACATCGGGTCGGCAGTGCCGTGGACGACCAACGTCGGCACCGCAATCGACGACAGCGGCCGGCGGGCCCGGTCGTCGTCGGGGATCACATCGTGGTTCTGCGCCGCCCCGGGGTCGTCGGCCCGCGCGACGTCCCGCCGGGCCAGGTCCCGGAAGCCGGCGTCGTCGAACGGCCGCCGGTCGCCGGCCAGCACCCGGTAGAAGTCGACGAGGTACTCGACCACCGATTCGGGGTCCGACCAGTCGACGGTGGCGGTCGACACGAAGCGCATGAACGCGTCGGTCGGCGGCGGCAGCGGCGCCCGGCCCTCGCTCGTGGCCGGCGACGTGCTGATCAGCGTGAGCGACAGGACCCGCCCGGGGTGGTCGAGCGCCAGGAGCTGGGCGGCCCCGCCTCCTGCCGACAGCCCGATCACGTGCGCCGCCGGCAGGCCGTACGCCTCGATCACCCCGGCGGCGTCGTCGATCAGGTCCGAGCCGGTGTACCCGGGCCGGCCGTGCTCATAGGTGACGGACAGCCCGGTGTCCCGCTGGTCGTAGCGGATCACGAACCGGCCGGCGCCCGCCAGCATCCGGCAGAAGTCGTCCTCCCACCAGACCATGGACCGCCGTTCCCGTGGCATCAGCAGGACCGGCGGGTCGGCGGGGTCGCCGAACGGCTCGGTGCAGAGGCGGACGCCGTTGGCCGTGATCATGCGCTCGGTCACACTGCCTCCCTCGGTGGTGGCACACTCAGGATCCCTTGCATACAAGGAGGCGAACATGGCCGAGACAAAGTCGCACCTCACCGGGACGTACGCCATCGATCCCGCGCACAGCCGGATCGGCTTCGCCGTCCGCCACGCCATGGTGAGCAAGATCCGCGGCTCGTTCAACGACTTCGACGGCAGTGGCTTCTTCGACGCCGACACTCCGTCGAACTCGCGGCTGCAGCTGACGATCAAGGCCGACAGCATCGACACCCGCAACCCGGACCGGGATGCCCACCTCCGGACGAACGACTTTTTCGACATGGACAACTACCCGGAGATCACGTTCACCTCGAGCTCCGTCGAGGGGAAGGGCGACGATGCCTTCCTGGTGACGGGCGACCTGACGATCAGGGGGGTCACCAAGCCGGTCACCATCGACTTCGAGTACACCGGCGCCGCCACCGACCCGTTCGGCAACAACCGGGTCGGCTTCGAGGGGAAGACCGAGGTCAACCGCAAGGACTGGGGCATCAACTGGAACGCCACCCTGGACACCGGCGGCGTCATGATCGGCGACAAGGTCACCCTCGACCTCGACGTCTCGGCCATCCGCAGCGACGACGCGGCGTCGTAGCCGCACGCGCCGCACCACCGCCCTCCCCCGCGTCGTCCCATGGGGGATCAAGGCGCGGAAGGAGGTGGCACCTGTCTCGAGGGCACGCCGGCTCAGGCCCGGCAGGTCGCGAGCGCGACCGCCACGAACGCGGCGGTCTGGTCGGAGGTGTCGCCGGTCCGCCAGGCGACGCGGAACTCGTCGTACAGCGCCACCGGTCGCAGCCGCCGGACGACGACGTCCGTGCGGCTCCGTCCCCGGGCCGCCTGCCACGAGTTGAGCCAGCCGATCCCCGTGCCCAGGGCCACCAGGTCCAGCACGCGCTCCACCTGGACGGCGGCGTGGGTGATCCACCGCGGCCGGGCGCCCATGGCCGCACAGTAGGACTCGATCTCGTCGTGAGCCGTCGGGGCGTCGGCCCGCTCGACGACGAGCACCGGCTCGCCGTCGAGGTCCCGCGCCCGGACCACCTCCCGGCCCGCCAGCCGATGGTCCGGGGGGACGGCCACGTGGTCGACGGGCACTCGGGCGAGCGACGCGGACGCGACGGGACCAGGTTCGGCCACCGGCCCGCGCACGATGCCGACCGCGATCCGACCGGCGCGCAGGCCGTCGAGGATGAGCAGCGAGGTGAGCCCGTCCGGCCGGAGGACGGCGTCGGGATACTCGGCCCGGAACGCCCGGACGGTCCGCATCATGCCGTCCTCGCTGCCGTGGCAGTAGCCGACGGTCCAGGCGGCGGGCGCCGAGGCGACCTCGGCCGCCGCGACCTCGAACCGGTCCATGGCGCGGAGAACGGCGCGCGCCTCGACGAGCAGCCGCTCTCCGGCCGGGGTCAGCGCCACCCGGCGGCTCGTGCGCTCGAACAGGGCCACGCCGAGCTCGCGTTCGAGCTCCTGGATGCGCTGCGAGAGCGGCGGGGCGGAAATGTGGAGCCGGGCCGCCGCTCGCCCGAAGTGAAGCTCCTCGGCGACGGCCACGAAGTAGCGCAGGCGTCGCACGCCGACCCCCCGACCCACGGCCCGAACGTTATCGGTTCGGACATGATCCGTGTTGCAGACGGTCGTGGACTTTCGGCAGCTGCTCGGCGAGCGTAGGACCGTGAAGCTGCTGTGGTTCCACCTCATGCCGTACCCGGAGCTGCCCGAAGACTTCAACCGGAAGCACCGCAGCGTCTGGGTCGACGTGGACCCCGCGCTGTTCGACCCGGAGGTGATGGCCGCCTGCTACGAGCGCTACATCGACCAGCTCGTGTTCGCGGAGCAGTGCGGCTTCGACGGGATCTGCATCAACGAGCACCACGGGAACGGCTACGGGCTCATGCCGTCCCCGAACGTGATCGGATCGGTCCTGGCCAGTCGCACCACCCGCGCGGCCATCACCGTCCTCGGCAACTCGGTCGCCCTCTACGATCCCCCGATCCGGGTCGCCGAGGAGATGGCAATGCTCGACCTGCTGTCCCACGGCCGGTTGATCAGCGGGTTCCCGGTCGGCACGTCGATGGACACCGCATACGCCTACAGCGTGAACCCCGCGTCGCTGCGCCAGAAGTACCGCGAAGGCGTCGACCTGGTGCTCAAGGCGTGGACCGCCACCGAGCCCTTCGCCTTCAACGGACGCTTCACGCAGATGCGCTACGTGAACGTGCTCCCCCGGCCGCTGCAGCGCCCCCACCCGCCGATCTGGATCCCCGGGGGCGGCTCGGTCGAGACGTGGGACTACTGCTCCACCAACGACTACGTCTACGGCGCGCTGTCGTACTACGGCCACCTGATGGCCAAGGAGACCGTGGGCGGCTACTGGCGGACCGTCGAGGAGAACGGCAAGGACGCCAACCCGTACCGGCTGGCGTTCCTCCAGTTCATCGGGGTGGCGGACACCGACCGGGACGCGTACCGGCTGTACAAGGAGCCGGCCGAATACTTCTTCAACCGCTCGCTCCATGTGTACCCGGGCTATGCCGACGCCCCCGGCTATCTGACGGAGGCATCCGCCCGGGCGCGCTTCGCATCACGGGTCCGGGCGACGGTGCGGGCCAAGCAGGCCCGACACGATCTGACGTGGGACGAGATGCTGGAGAAGGGCTACGTGGTCATCGGCAGCCCCGACACCGTACGGGAGACGCTCGAGGACGTTGCCAAGACCTTCAACTGCGGGCACCTGCTCACCATGCTGCAGTTCGGCAACATGAGCGACGAGCTCACCCGGCACAACTCGAAGCTGTTCGGCGAGATGGTCGCGCCCGGCCTGCGCGGCCTCTTCGCCGATGCCGAGGACCACTGGTGGCCGACGAACGCGGTGGCGGCATGAGCGAGCGGAGCGAGCGAGTCACAGGCACAGTGCGTTACTCGGCACGAAGTGCCGATCGCTCACTGCGTGGAGCCCGAAGGGTGCACCAGTGAGCGGGGCAGCGCCGGTGGCCGCGGACGGTGCGACGCTCGTCTACCTTCCCGGGATCGCCGGCCACCCGGCAAGCTCGCCGGCGCTCGACGCCCTGGGCGACGCCGGCTGGCACGTCGTCGTTCCCCGGATCCCCGGTCTCGACGGGCGATCGGGCTTCTGGGCGCCCGACGACTACCTGGGCTGGCTCGCGGTCGTCTGGGACGCGCTCGACGCCACCGGCGCGCTGCCGTGCCCCGTCGTCGGCGCCTCGCTGGGCGGCATGCTCGCGGCCGATCTCGCCGTGTTCCGGCCCGAGGCGGTGACCGCGTCGGTGCTGCTCGCGCCGTTCGGCATCTTCGACGAGTCGCACCCCGGCCTGGACCTCTACGCCGTGCCGACGGCCGAGCGGATGGGCCATCTCTTCGCCAAAGGCGTGCCCGAACCGTTCGTCGAACGCTTCGCCGAGCTCGGCCCGGAGGACGGGCCGGTGGCCCGCTACCTGTGCGACGCGGCGGCGGCGAGCCTGCTGTGGCCGCTCGGCGATCGCGGGCACGCCGGGCGTCTCCACCGCCTCACCTGCCCGGCACTGGCGCTCTGGGGCGAGTTGGACGAGCTGCTGCCCGTCGCCACGTCGCAGGCGTGGGCCGACCGCGGCGTGCCGGTGGAGGTCGTCGCCGGCGCCGGCCATCTGCTCGAGTGGGACGAGCCCGACGGCGTCGCCGGCCGCCTGGTCGAGTTCCTGGCGAGCGTCATCCGCTGAGGGGGTCCGATGGGTCTGGTCGATCAAGCCGAGTTCCACTTCTTCCACTTCTTCCCCTACACGGACCTGCCGGCGGACCACCGGGAGCGCGCGTCGCTCTGGGTCGACTTCTCCAACGCCAACTACGACCCGACGGTGGGCCACGACCTGTACAACCGCTACCTGTCGGAGATGCTGCTCGCCGACAAGCTCGGCTACGACGGGCTGGTCCTCAACGAGCACCACAACACCCAGTACTCGATGAACCCCGCGCCCAACCTGACGGCGGCGGCGCTGATCCCCCAGACCAGCGGCTGGATCAGTGTGTTCGGCACACCGCCCAACCTGGGCTATCCGAACCGGCTTGCCGAGGAGTACGCCATGCTCGACGTGATGTCCGGCGGGCGCCTGCGCGTCGCGTTCCCCCTGGGCACGGGCATGGAGTACTGGGCCAACGCCGTGAACCCGGCGACGGCCCGGGCCCGGTTCCGCGAATCGATCGACATCATCCTGCACTGTTGGACCGATGACGGCCCCCGGAGCTACGAGGGCGACTTCTACACGTACCGCTACCTGAATCCCTGGCCCCGGCCGCTGCAGCAGCCCCACCCCGAGTGCTACATCGTCGGGACCGGCTCGCCGGAGACGATCGAGTTGGCGGCCGAGCTCGGGTTCGGGTACTCGGTGGTGTTCATCCCCCGAACGGTGCAGCTCCAGGTGTTCGACCGCTACCGCGAGCGCCTGGCCCACCACGGTCACGAGCCAACGCCCGAGAAGGTGGCCATCGGCGTGATGGCGTACGTGGCCGAGAGCGACGCCCGGGCGGAGGAGGAGTTCCTCCCCCACGTCATGTACTTCTTCGAGAACGCGCTGCGCACGACTCCCCGCTACCTGAACCCACCCGGCTACGTCACCGTGCCCGAGTTCCGCAAGCGGATCCAGGCCGCCGACGTGCACGGCTCCGCCAACTGGGACGACCTCGTCGCCATCAACCGAATCGTCGCGGGCACGCCGGAGAAGGTGGCCGACGCGATCGGCGGCTGGATCGAGGAGGCGGGCAGCAACCGCCTGACCCTCAACCTCACCCTCGGGGACATGCCGCACTGGAAGGTCGTGAAGAACACCACGCTGTTCGCCGAGGAGGTCATCCCCCGGCTGCGGGCGAGGAAGGAGGCGGCGGCATGACCGCGACGCCCGTCACCCCGGCCGGGCCAGGGTCGCGCGTCCTCTTCGATCAGCTCGACTACGACGTCAACGGCACCCCCACGACCGTGCTGGCGGCCGGGAACCCCGACGCCCCCCGGATCGTGTTCCTCCACGGCGCGGGCACCTTCCACGGCTGGGCGTTCGCGGAGCGCTGGACCGAGCGATACCGGGTGCTCATCCCCCACCACCCCGGCTATGGCGACTCCGGGGACCTCGACGGGCTCCGCGACATCCACGACCTGGTGCTGCACTACATCGAGCTGTTCGACCAGCTCGGGCTGACCGCGGACGTCAACCTCGTCGGCTTCTCGCTCGGCGGGCTGATCGCCGCCCGGTTCGCGATCGAGCAGAAGCACCGGCTGCGGCGCCTGGTCCTCGTCGCGCCGGCCGGGCTGCGGGTGCCCGGCCTGGCGGTCGACGACCTGTTCCGCATCCCGCCCGAGGAGCTCCCGGGCCGGCTCGTGCACCGGATGGACACGCTCCTGCCGTACCTGCCCAGCGATCCCGGAGACGTCGACTTCACCGTCGACCGCTACCGGGAGATCCGCACGACGGCGATCATGCTGTGGGAGCAGCCGTACGACCGGGTGCTCCCCCGCTGGCTGGGTCGCGTGGACATCCCCACGCTCGTGGTGTGGGGTGCCGAGGACCGTCTGCTCCCGGTCGACCTCGCAGACAGCTGGGCCGCACTGCTGCCTCGATCGACCGTCGCCCGCTTCCCCGATGCCGGGCACCTCGTGCTCGACGAGTCGGCCGACGCGAGCGCGGCCGTGGCCCGCTTCTGCGACGGCGGCGGCTGATCCCGGCCCGTTCCGGGGCGGGCCGGGATGCCGACGATGTACGAGGCGCTGCTGCTGGACATCGGCTTCGTGATCATCGACGTGACGTGGGCCGCGGTCGACGCCTACGAGAAGGCCACCGGGACGGGGCCGCCCGGGCGTCCGCCGGTCGAGCGGGAAGGCGATGCCCGGTGGCGCGCCCACGTCGCGGGCACGATCACCGCCGATCGGTACTGGGACGAGGTCGCGAGGTCCCGGGGGTTCGACGGCATGACGGGCCTGTTCCGGGCACTCGCCGACGTCGTGCCGGACGACCTGTTCGATCCGGCCGCCGTCGCCCTCATGCGCGACGCCCGCGAGGCCCGGCGCCGCGTCGGCGTGCTCTCGAACGAGGCCTACACCTTCATCGGCAGGGACTTCTTCGCCGGGCGACCGGAGTTCGCCCAGCTCGACGCGTTCGTCGACGCGACGGAAGTAGGCGTCCGCAAGCCGGCGCCCGAGGCCTACCTCGCCGCGGCCGACGCCCTCGCGGTCGTGCCGCAGGGCGTCGTCTTCCTCGACGACACCCCCGAGTGCGTCGAGGGCGCCCGCCGCGTCGGCATGCACGGCATCCTGGTCGATCCGTTCGACCGCACCCCGGCCTTCGATCGGGCCCGTGCGCTCCTCCACCTCCCGGCGTGACGCCACACCGGGTGCTGCGGGGCCGTCAGCCCGACCGTTCCCCGCCGACGGTGTATCCGCCCTCGGCGATGGCCAGGGTGAGCCGGCGGGCGCCCGCCTTGAGGACGCGGACATGGTCGCTCTCGTGGTCGCCCACCACCCGGCCGGTCGGCCCGACCATGGAGATCGCCGCCACGACGGGCCCTGCGGGTGACTCGCGCACCGGCACCGCGAGCGACGACATGCCGAGCTCGGTCTCGTCGACGCTGCGCGCGTAGCCGCGCTCGCGGACCCGGGCGAGCTCGGCCAGCAGCAGGTCGGGGACGACGATCGTGTAGCCGGTGCTGGGCGGGAGGCCGGCCCTCAACCGGGCCTCGGCGAGCGCCGGGTCGTACGCGGCCAGCACCTTGCCGGCACTCGACCGGTGCAGCGGCGAGCGGCGGGAGTTGGTCGAGTAGCGCAGCGCGCGTTGGCCCTCCACGCGCTCGATGTAGACGACGTCGGCGCCGGCCGGCACCCCCACCTGCACGGTCTCCCCCACGGCGTTGCGCAGCTCGACCAGGAGGGGTAGGGCCTGGTCGCGGACCGCCGTGCGCTCCGTGGCCACGTGGCCGTACTCGACGAAGCGGAGCCCCAACCGGTACCCCCGGCCTGCGGTGCGATCGACGAGGCCCCTGCGGGCGAGCACCGCGCAGGTGCGGTGGGCCGTGCTCTTGGCCACGCCGACCCGCCGTGCCAGCTCGCTCAGGCCCAGCTCGGATGCCCGGGCCAGGGCGTCGATGATGTCCAGGGCGATGCCGACCGACTGCAGCGCGGGCCGCCCGGGTCCGGGCGCGTCGGCGCCGTCCTCGTCGCCGTCGTCCGGGTGACGGTCCTCGCCGAGCGCGCTCACCCTGCCCAGTGAACCACCACGCCGGCGCTCGTGACGGCCCGCCCGCGCGAGGGTCCAGGTCAGTGGGGCACGCGCCCGCCGTTGACCAGGAGGGTCTGGCCGGACACGAACTCGGAGTCGTCGGACAGGAGGTAGCAGAATGTGCCGAGCAGGTCGTCGGGGCGCATGACGCGGCCGAGCGGGGTGCGGCTCGGGTCGTAGGCGCCGAGCACCCCCGACCCCGGCGTCGGCGTGAAGCCGGGGGCCACGCAGTTGACGCGGATGCCACGGAGCCCGAGCTCGTTGGCCAGCGCGCGGGTCATGGCGATCACCGCGCCCTTCGACGCGACGTAGTGCACGAAGCCGTGGGACCCGGTGACGGCGGTCTCGGATGCGACGTTCACGATGCTGCCTCCCCGGTCGGCCATCGCCGCGGCGGCGGCCCGTGCGCACAGGAACGAGCCCCGGACGTTCACCGCGAACATCCGGTCCCATTCGTCCAGGCCGATCTCGTCGTAAGCCCGGCGGCCGACGAGCAGCGCCGCG
>Ga0209382_10002191_pt1 | contig 29037 bp, 28 predicted proteins | sample SoiMetdeltSBSDD5_FD_187599 | JGI IMG/M metagenome (GOLD analysis project Ga0209382, IMG submission 187599) | Bulk soil microbial communities from a Populus tree surrounding site in Tennessee, USA - Soil MetaG P. deltoides SBSDD5 (SPAdes) (version 2) | ecosystem: Environmental > Terrestrial >...
GATCGGCTCGCGGTACTGACCGCGAGGGAACGCGAGGTGCTCACACTGATCGCCCAGGGTCGGTCCAACGCCGAGATCGCGGACGAGCTGCACGTGTCCGGCAGCACGGTCAGTACCCACATTGGACGGATCCTCGCCAAGCTGGACCTCCGGGACCGGGTCCACGCGGTGATCCTCGGGTACGAGTGCGGCCTCGTGGACTAGATCTTCGCGCCCAGCAGGCAGCGCACGGCGACCGAGACGCGCCGGTGTCGCGGTACCGCTGCCCGGCCGGCGAACACGTCGCAGCCGGAGCGCTCGACCTCGTCGAGGATCCCGCCGTAGAGGTGGTAGGCGGTCCGGATGCACGCCCGTGCACCGGTCGACAGCATCGGGATACCCGGAGCCGCCGCGGCGTAGTGCTCACGGGCACGCGCTATCTCGTACCCGATCAATGCCCTGATCTGGCCGCCCGCGCGACCAGCGGCGGCTGCCTCGATCAGGTCCGAAGTAGACAGTCCGAATCGGGCGAGGTCGGCCAGCGGCAGGTAGATCCGCCCGCGGGCCAGGTCTTCGGCTACATCGCGGATGAAGTTGGTCAGCTGGAACGCGAACCCGAGCTGCCGTGCGGGCTCGCGGGCGGCGGCCGGGTCGCGGGCGCCCAGGATCGGCAGCATCATCGTACCGATGGCCGCCGCCGAACCGTCCATATAGGACAGCAGGTCCTCGTACGTCGGGTACGACGTGACCGTGAGGTCCATCGCCATGCTGTCCAGGAACGCGATGAAGTCCCTTCGGTCGAGCCGGCAGACCTCGATGGTGTGCCGTACGGCCGGCAGGATGGGGTGGTCCACCGGCCCGCCGTCGAGCCCGGCGCGCAGCTCGCCCAGCCGCCGCTCGCGCTCGGCCGGCATGGTGGGACCGGTCTCGTCGACGATCTCGTCGGCGTACCGGGCGAACCCGTAGAGCGCGTGCACGTGCCGGCGCTTGGCCGGCGGCAGCAGCATGGTGGCCAGGTAGTAGGTACGGCCGTGCCGGCGGTGCAGCCCCCGGCACCGGTCGTACGCCTCCGCCAGCCTCCGGTCCACCACGGGAGAATATTCTGGCCACCGTGAGCCTCGTCGAGCTGGTCGACACCACCGGCCGGGTGACTGGTTCCTCCACTGTGGAGGAGGCGCATGACGCGCCGGGCCAGTTGCACCGCGCGTTCTCCGTACACCTCGTCGATCCGGCCGGTCGCGTGCTGCTGCAGCAGCGGGCGGCGGTCAAGACGAGGTTCCCGCTGCGCTGGGCGAACGCCTGCTGCGGGCACCCGGCGCCGGGCGAGCCGGTGAGCGCCGCGGCGACCCGTCGCCTCGGCGAGGAGTTGGGCGTCGCCGGGGTGCCGTTGACCGAAATCGGCGTTTACGTCTACCGCGCCGACGACCCCGCCACCGGGCGGGTGGAGCATGAGTACGACCACGTGCTGCTCGGCCGGGTACCGCCGGACCTGCCGATGTCCCCCGACCCCGCCGAGGTGGCCGCCGTTCGCTGGCTGTTCCCGGCTGAGCTGGACCTCTTCCTCGCCGAACCCGACCAGTGCGCTCCATGGCTGGCCGGTGTGACGGCGGTCCTTACCGGCAGCACCCCCCTGCGTTGATCATGAAGTTGGTGCGACGACACGCCGTCGAACCCGAAACTAACTTCATGATCAACGGGGTCGGTCGTGGGGGAAGTTGTTGCGGCTTCAAATATTGACTGTGGGTGTATTTTGTGGGTGTCTTGGGCGGAACCACGATCTTGGGAGCTTGCAGTGACTGAGTGGAACGCTATGGCGTACGAGGGGAAGGACAACCTGCTGCGGGTGGTCAGGCGGGAGGCGGAGCGGTTCTTCGCGCTGGCCGGGGAGCCCGGCGCGTGGGAGGCATCGACCGCGTGCCCGGAGTGGGAGGTACGGGACATCGTCGGTCACCTCATCGACGTGACCGAGAGCTACTTCGTCGGGTTCGACGCCGCCCGGGGCGGGCCGACCGCGCCGGACGCGCTCGGCGTCCGCGTGATGCAGCAGCGGCTGGACGAGGGCGCGAAGGGGCACCGCGCACTGTCGCAGACCGAGGCACTCGACCGGCTGCGCGCGGACTTCACCAAGCTCATGGACATGTGCGATGCGCTCGGCCCGGACGAGTGGGGCGGGCTGACCGTGCCACACAAGTACATGGGGCCGCTGCCGGCGTTCTTCTACCCGACCTTCCAGCTGATGGACTACGGCGTCCACTCGTGGGACATCCGGCAAGGAACCGGGCGCGCCCACGGTCTGCATGCGGACGCCGCAGACCTGCTCGTGCCGTTCATGTTCATCCTCTGGCAGGCGACCGCGGACGTACCGGCCGACGCCGAGCCGTGCGAGGTCGGCATCCGGGTGTCCGGTCGCAACGCCGGCGAGTGGCGGGTGACCGCCGGTCCGGAAGGAATCGCATACGAGGCGAGTGCCGTCGACGACCTGCCCGCCGTCATCGAGTTCGACCCGGGCAGCTTCGTGCTGACCGCCTTCGGCCGGAGCAACTCCGGCACGATCAGTGGCGACGTGGCGGCGGCCGACCGGTACCTGAACCTGTTCTTCCGCATCTGAGTCCCCGGGGAGGTTCCAGATGATCGATCTCGAAGCCATCGAGGCGGAGCGGGCGCGCATCCGCGAGCAGTACCTGCGGCCGGCCGACGACCGGCCGGCCAGCACTGCTCGCGGTGTGCACCACGTCGCCCTGCTCAGCTCCAATGTGGAGCGTACGGTCCAGTTCTACCAGGGGCTGCTGGAGTTCCCGCTGACCGACATCTTCGAGAACCGGGACTACAAAGGCTCGAACCACTTCTTCTTCGACCTCGGTCACGGCAACCTGATCGCGTTCTTCGACTTCCCGGGGCTCGACCTCGGGCCGTACGCCGAGGTGCTCGGCGGGCTGCACCACCTGGCCATCTCGGTCGAGCCGGAGAAGTGGGAGTACCTCAAGGGCAAGCTGGACGATGCTGGGGTGTCGTACCTGCACGAGAGCGGTACGTCGATCTACTTCACCGACCCGGACGGGGCTCGCGTGGAGCTGATCGCCGACCCGCTAGGCGAGATGTACGGCCACCAGGTCCTCTAACGGAGAGAGGACCGGAGGCTAGATCCAGGAGCTCAGCCACATGCGGGAGGCCCATTCGGTGTACGGAATGGACTGTCCACTGTAGATCGGATAGAACCAGGCAAAACACAGCGCGACGAGCAGCACGAACCCACCGGCGACCACCGCGCCCACGGTGCGCCGGTCGGCCGTGGCGAGACTGGGCGGCGTACCTGGTCGCGGGGTCATGATGGCGCCCAGGACGAACACGACCGCGAGGATGAAGAACGGCTCGGCCGGCAGCGCGTAGAAGTAGAACATCGTGCGCTGGTAGTACGCGTAGTAGAACCACGGTAGGTAGTTCGCCGCGAGCGCCAGCCCGATGGCCAGCGCGCGCCAGTCCCGGCGGGCGACGCCGAACCAGACGAGAAGCGGTAGCGCGACCACGAAGGACCACCACAGCACCGGCGTGCCGAGCAGTACCACCTCGCCGGCGCAGCTGGTGGATCCGCACGGTCCTGCGGGCGACCAGTAGAAGGCCACCGGCCGGCCGAGCAGCAGCCATTGCCAGGGCCACGACTGGTACGTGTGCGGCGCCGCGAGACCCTGGTGGAACGCGAACGCCTCCTGGTGGTACTTCACGAGGTTCCACAGTGGACCGATGATGGGGTACTCGTGGCGACCCTCCGCCAGGAGGCGGTGTCGGCCGTGGCCGTCGTCGGACAGGAACCAGCCGGTCCACGTCGCGAAGTAGGTCACCCCGGCGAGCACCACGGCGAGTACCAGCCAGCCGAACTCGTCCAGGAACGTGTCGCGCCCCGGTCGCCGAACGCCGGCCGACCGCCGGGCACCGATCTCCCACAGCACGACGAGCGTGACGATGACGGGCAGGAAGAACATCGCGCTCCACTTGACGCCCAGCGCGCAGCCGAACATGACGCCCGCCGCGAGCCGCCACCATGGCGTGCTCTCCCGCCAGGATCGCCAGGACCGCATGTTCAACCGTGGCCGTGAGCCCGGCCCGGCGCGCGTCGGGTCGCCACCGGAGGCGATGAAGCGCAGCCAGCGCCGCCGCCGCGCGTCGCGGTCGAGCACCAGGCAGCCGAACGTGGCCAGCAGAAACAACATGAGGAAGATGTCGAGCAGCGCGGTACGGGACATCACGAAGTGCATGCCGTCGAACGCCATCAACAGCCCGGCCGCGCAGCCCAGCACGGTCGACGCGAACATCCGTCGGGCGATGCGGACGATCATCAGTACCGAGATGATTCCGGCGACCGCCGCGCTGATCCGCCAGCCGAATTCGTCGTATCCGAAGAGCCACTCGCCCAGCGCGATACACCACTTGCCGAACGGCGGGTGCACGACGTATTTGGGGACGTTGTTGTCGAAGTCCCACTCGATGCCGTGCTGGAGCAGACCCTGCGCCTCGGTCGCGTAGTACGTTTCGTCGAAGATCTTTCCCGGTGGAAAGTCCAAGTTGTACAGTCGCACGAGCGCCGCGATCAGCGTGACGAACCCGGCGGCGAGCCACGAGTGCCGGTCGAGCCGGGCATCGAAGGGCGCGAGCCTGCGCCGGACGACCTCCGGCACCCCCTCGGAAGGGGCAGCCGGCGCTTCATTCGAGATGGTCACCGCCGCGGTCACCTCGCGATCGTAGGCTGCGAACATTAACTTCGGCGGTCAGGGTGACGGCGATAGGAGATATGTCCGACTTAGGAAGACTAGTGTTGGTCGGCGCGCCGCTCGGCAACGTCGCCGACGCGTCCGACCGTCTGCGCGAGACCCTCGCCGCGGCCGACGTGATCGCCGCCGAGGACACCCGCCGCCTCGCCCGGTTGGCCCGTGACCTGGGCATCGCCATCTCGGGCAAGGTCGTGTCGTACTTCGAAGGCAACGAGGAACGGCGTACCCCCGAACTCGTCGAGGCCATGCGCGACGGCGCATGCGTGGCGCTCGTGACCGACGGCGGGATGCCCAGCGTGTCCGACCCGGGCTACCGGCTCGTGCGCGCGGCACTGGACGCGGGCGCGGCGGTCACCGCGGCCCCCGGGCCGAGCGCGGTCACGACGGCGCTCGCGCTGTCGGGTCTGCCGGCCGACCGCTTTTGCTTCGAGGGCTTCCTGCCGCGCGCGTCCGCGCAGCGCCGCGCCCGCCTGGCCGCGCTCGCCGCGGAGCCGCGCACGCTCGTGTTCTTCGAGGCGCCGCACCGGCTGGCCGCGGCCCTGGCCGACCTCGCCGTGGCGTTCGGCGACGACCGCCCGGCGGCCGTCTGCCGCGAGCTCACCAAGACCTACGAAGAGGTGCGCCGCGAGCCGCTGGGTAGCCTCGCGGCGTGGGCCGTGGCCGGCCCGGTGCGCGGCGAGATCACGCTGGTGGTCGCGGGCGCGCCCGCAACGTCCGTGCCACGCCCGGCCGACGCGCGGTTGCGGGCCGCGGTCGCCGAGATGGAAGCCGGGGGTACGAGTCGACGCGATGCGATCGCGGCTGTTGCCCGGGACTTCGGCCTTCGGAAGCGGGAGGTGTACGGCGTCGTGGTGTCACCAGGCGGCGACGAGGAAGCCGAACGCGAGCAGTAGCGGGCCGCCGACGCTGGCGACGACCGCCGCCATGCGCCCCCGCTCGAGCCGGAACGCGCCGGTAGCCCAGGCGATGCCGAGGCCGCAGAGGACGATGAGCAGCAGCCCGGTGATCCAGCGCAGGTGCAGGCCGGGATGGCTGGCCGCATACGCCCGGCAGCTGACCCGCGTATCACCGCACCGGTGCGCGGCCACCATCCGGGCGGTGACGGCCGAACCCGCGTGCCGCTCGTCCTCGGCGACGCCCAGCATCGCGACCCGGTCGACGGTGAACGCGCCGTCGGAGGCGGTGAACGCCCCGACACAACGCTGGCTCACGCCGGTACCCGTGCAGTTGGTGATCGTCGCCGTGCCGCGGTCGGCGTGCCCGAACGCCAGCCACATCGGCTCGGCGGTGACCCACGCGAAGAACGTCGCCAGCAGGGACAGCAAGACCAGCATGCTCAGCGCGAACCCGGCTTGGCGCGGCTCCTTGCGTCGCCGCGCGTCCGGCGGGTGCACCCGGATGGGCGCCTTCGAGTGCCAGTTCGCGTCGAACGCCGTCACGATCGGGCGTGCCAGCTCGACTGCCTGATGCTGCACCGGCGGGGGTGCGGTCGGCGGCGGCATGAGCGGGACGAGTATCCGCGGCGTCTTGACCGGGACGGGCGGCTTGGGTGGTAGACCCACCGGGGTGAGATCGCGGGCGCGGACCACGTCGGACGGCAGGTTGGGCTCTGGCGCCGGGTCCGAACCGGCTGTGGTCAACGGCTTCGCCCACGGCCCGGTCGGCCCCGTGTCGGTGTCGTCGCCACCATTCGGTGTGGTCACAGTCTTCATTGGACAACGGTTGGTTGGCTGGCCGCTCGTCGCCACGCCGGGTCGGTAGGCTCTCGTATATGAGTCACGTCCTTGCCGCGGTCGCCTGGCCGTATGCCAACGGCCCGCGCCACATCGGCCATGTCTCCGGCTTCGGGGTCCCCTCCGACGTGTTCAGCCGGTACATGCGGATGGCCGGCCACGACGTGCTCATGGTGTCCGGGACCGACGAGCACGGGACGCCGATCCAGGTGCAGGCGGACAAGGAGGGCCTGAGCCCGCGGGCACTGGCGGACCGGTACAACCGGGTGATCGTGGAGGACCTGCACGGCCTCGGACTGTCGTACGACCTGTTCACCCGGACCACGACCGGCAACCACTACGAGGTGGTCCAGGAGCTGTTCGCCCAGCTGTACCACAACGGCTACATCACCGCGAAGACCACGCTCGGCGCGATCTCTCCCTCGACCGGCCGCACGCTGCCCGACCGGTACATCGAGGGCACGTGCCCGATCTGCGGGTACGACGGCGCGCGCGGTGACCAGTGCGACAACTGTGGCAACCAGCTCGATCCCGTCGATCTGATCGACCCGCGATCCAAGATCAACGGCGAGACCCCGTCGTTCGTTGAGACCGAGCACTTCTTCCTCGACCTGCCAGCCTTTGCCGAGGCGCTGGCCAAGTGGATGGACACCCGGGACGGCTGGCGGCCCAACGTCTTGCGGTTCTCCCGCAACCTGCTCGACGACCTGCAGCCGCGGGCGATCACCCGGGACCTGGAGTGGGGGGTACCGATCCCGCTCGACGGCTGGCGCGACCGTGACGACAAGCGGATCTACGTGTGGTTCGACGCGGTGATCGGCTACCTGTCCGCCTCGATCGAGTGGGCACGCCGGTCGGGTGATCCTTCCGCCTGGCACAGCTGGTGGACGGACTCGGACGCGCGGGCCTACTACTTCATGGGCAAGGACAACATCGTCTTCCACTCGGTGATCTGGCCTTCGCTGTTGCTCGGCTACTCCGGGCTCGGCGACCGCGGCGGCACACCAGGTTCGCTCGGCGTGCTGAACCTGCCGACCGAGGTGGTGTCCAGCGAGTTCCTGACGATGGAGGGTCGCAAGTTCTCCTCGTCCCGCCAGGTCGTCATCTACGTGCGCGACTTCCTCGCCCGGTACGACGCCGACGCATTGCGGTACTTCATCGCGGTCGCCGGACCGGAGACCCAGGACACCGACTTCACCTGGGCGGAGTTCCTGCGCCGCAACAACGACGAGCTGGTAGCGGGTTGGGGCAACCTGGTCAACCGCAGCCTGTCGATGGCGGCGAAGAACTTCGGCGCGATCCCGCCGGCTGTCTCCTTGACCCAGGCCGACCACGATCTGATGTCGTCGTCCGTCGCGGCGTTCGGGACGGTCGGTGGGCTCATCGAGCGGCATCGGCAGAAGGCCGCGATCGGCGAGGCGATGCGGGTCGTGGCGGACGCGAACAAGTACCTGTCCGAACAGGCGCCGTGGAAGCTGAAGGACGACCCCGATCGGATGGGGACGGTCCTGCATGTCGCCCTGCAGGTGGTCAGCGACGCCAACACGATGCTGTCGCCGTTCCTGCCGCACTCGGCACAGAAGGTCTTCGAGCTTCTCGGGGGGACCGGGGTGCACACGCCGATGCCGCAGATCCGGGAAGTGTCCGATCTGGACGGTGGGCCGGACTACCCGATCCTGACCGGCTCCTATACCGAGGGCGCCCGGTGGGAGTCGGTACCGCTGTCGGTGGGTACGCCCCTCCAGCCACCCAAACCGGTTTTCCGCAAGCTGGATCCGTCCATTGTGGACGAGGAGCTGGCCCGGCTGGGCGCCTGATGAACCCGCCACCGCCGCAGCCGCTGGCCGTACCGGTGCTCGACAGCCACACCCATCTGGACATCGTGGGCACCGACCCGGGCGAGCAGATCGAGGCGGCCCGCGCGGTCGGCGTGGACCGCCTGGTCCAGGTCGGGGTCGATATCGACTCGTCGGCGTGGAGTGTGGAGCTGGCTTCTGAGCACCGGTCGGTGGTCGCCACGGTGGCCGTACACCCCAACGAGGCACCGCGACTGTCCACGTTGGACGAAGCCCTGCGGACCATCGAGTCGCTCGCCGGCCACGAGCGGGTCCGCGGCATCGGCGAGACCGGGCTCGACACGTACCGCACCGGCGATGGCGGGCGGGCCGCTCAGGAGACCAGTTTCCGGGCGCACATCGCGATCGCGAAGCGGTACGGCAAGCCGCTCGTCGTCCACGACCGGGACGCGCACGACGGCATCCTCCGCGTCCTGGACGAGGAGGGCGCCCCGGATACCGTGGTGCTGCACTGCTTCTCCGGGGATGGTGAGTTCGCCGCCGAGTGCGTGCAGCGGGGATACTTGCTCAGCTTCGCCGGTACCGTCACGTTCAAGAACGCGGAGGCGCTGCGCGACGCGGCCCGCATCGCCCCGCCGGAGCAGATCCTCGTGGAGACCGACGCGCCCTACCTCACGCCGATGCCGTACCGCGGCCGGACCAACGGTTCCTACCTCATCCCGCTGACGGTGCGGTCGCTGGCCGAGACCAAGGGGATGGACGTCGACGAGCTCTGTGCCGCCATCTCCGCGACCGGTGAGCGCGTGTTCGGCCCGTGGTGACCGAGCTGCTCGGGCCGGTCGAGATCCGGTCCCTCGCCAAGCGGCTCGGCCTGGTACCGACCAAACGCCTCGGTCAGAACTTCGTCCACGACGCCAACACCGTACGGCGCATCGTGCAGTCCGCCGCGCTGGCGGACAGCGATGTCGTGCTGGAGGTCGGGCCGGGGTTGGGTTCACTGACGCTCGCCCTGTTGCCGGCCGCGGTACACGTGCACGCCGTCGAGATCGACCCGGTCCTGGCGGCGGCCCTGCCCCGAACCGCGGCGGACCGCGCGCCGGGGCTCGCGTCCAAGTTGACCGTGCATCAGGAAGACGCGCTGACCGTGACCGCGGCCGAGTTCTTCCCACCGCCGGCCGCCCTGGTCGCGAACCTGCCGTACAACGTCGCCGTGCCGGTGGTGCTCCATCTGCTCGCCACGCTGCCGACCCTGCGACACGGGCTGGTGATGGTGCAGAGCGAGGTGGCCGACCGGCTCACCGCCGGGCCGGGATCGAAGGTGTACGGCATACCGTCGGTGAAGCTCGCCTGGTACGCCCACGCCCGCTCGGCCGGCCGGGTGCCACCCAACGTGTTCTGGCCAGTGCCCAATGTGGACTCCGGACTGGTCGCCTTCGCCCGGCGGGACCCGCCACGGGACGACGTCGGCCGCGAGGCGGTGTTCGCCGTCGTCGACAACGCGTTCGCGCAACGACGCAAGATGCTGCGGTCGGCCCTGGCCGGCTGGGCCGGGAGCGCGGACCGCGCCGCCGCGGTGGTGACCGCGGCCGGGGTCGATCCGACCGCGCGCGGCGAGTCATTGACCGTGGGCCAGTTCGCCGCCATCGCGGCGGCCGCGCGGCGGTAGGGTGACGGGAATGACTGTGCCAGCCATCACCTGGTCATGGCCGGCCCCCGCTGACGCCGGGGGCCGGCCATGACCGAGCCGCTGTACGACGACGAGGAACGCGACCGGCCGAGGCTGGCCGCCTCCGGCCCGGTCAAGGTACGCGTGCCGGCGAAGATAAACCTGCACCTCGGCGTCGGTTCGGTGCGCGGGGACGGCTACCACGAGCTGACCACTGTCTACCACGCCATCGCGTTGTTCGACGAGCTGACGGCGCGGCGCGGGGACACGCTCGCGCTGACGATGGAGGGCGAGGGCGCCGGCGAGCTTGCGCTAGACGACACGAACCTGGCGATCCGGGCGGCGCGGGCGCTCGCCACGCACACCGGAATGCCGGCGCACGCCCGGCTGCACCTGCGCAAGCAGATCCCGCTGGCCGCCGGGCTCGCTGGCGGCAGCGCGGACGCCGCCGCCGCGCTCGTCGCGTGCGACGCGCTGTGGGGTACCGGGCTGTCCCGAGAGGAGCTGGCGGGCGTAGCCACCCAGCTGGGCAGTGACGTGCCGTTCCTCGTGTACGGCGGTACGGCGCTCGGCACCGGACGGGGTGAGACGGTCAGCCCGGTACTGGCCCGGGGCAACGCGTGGCACTGGGTCGTCGCGATCGCCGACAGTGGACTGTCCACACCGGACGTCTACCGGGAACTGGACCGGCTGCGGTCCCGGGGCAGCGCACCGGCACCAGCGGGCCAGCCGGCGGGACTGCTCGCCGCGCTGCGGCAGCGGGATCCGGTCGTGCTGGCCGGCGTACTGGCCAACGACCTGGAACCGGCGGCCGTCTCGCTACGCCCCGCTCTGGCCAAGACCCTCGCGGCCGGCCGGGACGCCGGGGCGCTCGCCGGGATGGTCTCCGGTTCGGGACCGACGTGCGTGTTCCTCGCCGCCGACGCCGGCCACGCGGCCGAGCTGGCCGAGTCCCTGGAGGCCGCCGAGGTATGCGAGACCGTCCGCACTGCCCACGGCCCGGTGGCCGGCGCGCGCGTCATCTAATCCGTCAGTGGCCGCGGATCGGGTGCGCGCGGTACGGCACCTCCAGCCGGCTCACCTCGTCGTCCGACAGCGATACCGATACCGCCGCCACGGCATCGTCGATGTGCCCGATGCGCGTCGCGCCGATGATGGGTGCGGTGACGCCGGGCTTGGCCAGTATCCAGGCGAGGGCCAGCTGCGCCAGCGGGACGCCACGCTCGCCGGCCAGCCCGGCGAGGGCGTCGACGACGTCGAAGTCCGACTCCTCGTACAGATCGCGGGCGAACTCGTCGCTGCGGGCGCGGGCGGTGGTGGGTTCACCGCCCCGAGTATCCCGACCGGTCAGCAGGCCGCGGGCCAGTGGACTCCAGGGGATGATCCCGACACCCTGGTCGAGGCAGAGCGGAATCATCTCCCGCTCCTCCTCGCGGTACACCAGGTTGTAGTGGTTCTGCATCGACACGAACGGCGTCGGCGCGACCTGTTGCGCCTTCGCGAACTGCCAGGCGTACATGCTCGACGCACCGATGTACCGTGCCTTGCCCGAACGCACGACGTCGTCCAGAGCCTCCATCGTCTCCTCGATGGGAGTGTCCCGATCCCAGCGGTGGATCTGGTACAGGTCGACGTAGTCGGTACCGAGCCGGCGTAACGAGTTGTCGATCGACGCGAGAATGTGCTTGCGGGACAGGCCGGTGTCGTTCGGCCCCGGGCCCATGACGCCACGTACCTTCGTGGCCAGCACATAGTCGTCGCGGTTGGTGAAGAACTGCGCCAGCAGCCGACCGGTGATCTCCTCGCTGACTCCGGTGGAGTACACGTCGGCGGTGTCGAAGAACGTCACTCCGCGCTCGACGGCGTGCCGGACGATCGGTTCGGCCGCACCCTCGTCGAGCACCCAATCCCGCCAGGATTTGCTCCCGTAGCTCATCATGCCGAGGCAGATGCGCGATACCTTCAGACCCGAGCCACCCAACCGGACATAGTCCATGGTGCGTAGTCTTCCCGGAGCCGGATGAGAGGACAAGCGGGAGGAACGTGGCGAACATCATCAGTGTCGACCGGGTGTCGAAGGGGTACGGCACCTCGGGTCCGCTGTTCGAGGACGTCTCGCTCGGGCTGGCCGACGACGACCGGGTCGGTGTGGTCGGGCTCAACGGATCCGGCAAGACGACGCTGCTGCGCCTGCTGACCCGCGCGGAGGAACCGGACTCCGGGCGGGTGACCCACCGACGCGACCTGCGGGTGGCGGCTCTCCCGCAGACGTTCGACCTGCCCGGCGACACCACGGTGCGGGACGCCGTACTCGGCGGGTTCGCCGCCGAGCACGAGTGGGCCGGCGACGCCGGCATCCGTACCGTCCTCAGTGGACTCGGCATGCCCGGTCTCGGCCTCGACGAGCCGGTGGGCCGGCTCTCCGGAGGGGAGCGGCGGCGGGTCGCGCTGGCCGCCCTGCTCGTGCACGCGGCCGATGTGCTGGTTCTCGACGAGCCGACCAACCATCTCGACGTGGCCGGCATCGACTGGCTCGCCCGCTGGCTGACCGAGCGCTGGCGCGGCGCGCTCGTCGTGGTCACCCACGACCGGTGGTTCCTCGACGCCGTCTGCACGGCGACGTGGGAGGTCGCCGACCGGACGGTGCGGACGTACGAGGGCGGGTACGCGGCGTGGACCCTCGCTCGCGCCGAGCGCGCCCGGGTCACCGCCGCGGCCGAGGCCCGCCGGCAGAACCTCCTGCGCAAGGAGATCGCCTGGCTGCGTCGCGGGCCACCGGCCCGCACGTCAAAGCCCAAGTTCCGCATCGAGGCCGCCCAGGCGCTCATCGCCGACGTCCCGCCGCCGCGCGATGCGGCCTCGCTGCGCCGGCTCGCCACCGGACGACTGGGCAAACAGGTGTACGAACTGGCGCGGGTGACTGTCCATGCTGGACCGTCGACGATCCTGCGAAACGTCGACTGGTTGGTCGGGCCCGGCGACCGGGTCGCCATCGTGGGCGCGAACGGAGCCGGCAAGACCACACTGCTACGGGTGCTGGCGGGTACGCGTACTCCCGATGAAGGCCGCGTGGTGACCGGGGCGACGGTCCGCGCGGCGCTGCTGTCCCAGGAGCTCTCGGAGCTGCCCGACCAGCTGCGGGTACTGGAGGCCGTGGAGGAGGTGGCCCGCCGGGTGATCCTCGGCGATCGCGAGCTGTCGGCGGCGCAACTGGCCGAGGTGTTCGGATTTGGCGAAGGGAGACTGTGGACACCCGTGGCGGATCTGTCCGGCGGCGAGCGGCGGCGCCTGCAGTTGCTGCGGTTGCTCGCCGGCGAGCCGAACGTACTGCTGCTCGACGAACCCACCAACGACTTCGACACCGACACGCTCGCCGCGCTGGAGGATCTGCTCGACACGTGGCCGGGGACGCTCGTCGTAGCCAGCCACGACCGGTACCTCGTCGAGCGGGTCGCCGACACCGTCTACGCCCTGTACGGCGACGGCCGGCTCACCCACCTGCCGGGTGGCGTCGAGGAGTATCTCCAGCGGCCGGCCGCACCCGACGCACCGCCGGCACCCCGTACCGTCAAGGAGGATCCGCGTACGGCGCGGCGGGAGCTGGTCCGGCTCGAGCGGGAGGTGAACCGGCTCGCCGAGCGGGAGGCACAACTGCACGAGGAGCTCGCGGCGCACGCCACGGATTATCAGAAACTGTCGGTTTTGGACACCGCGCTGCGGGAGGTCCAGGCCGCCCGCACCCGCGCCGAGGAGGAGTGGCTGACACTCGCCGAACGCGTCTTGTAACGTACCTTGCTATGTCACACTTGCCCGTCAACCATCACCTGCGACCGCTCTACCGGGTGCTCGCGGGGCTCGCGGGTTTGTACGTTCTGGTGTTCGGGATCGTCGGTCTGGTCCAGACGTCGGGTACGCCGCTGTTCGGCCGGGAGGACACGTACGCGCTCGGCCTGAAGACGAACCTCGCCTTCTCCGTGCTGTCCATAGTGGTCGGTGCGATCGTGTTGATCGGTGTGCTCGTCGGCCGCAACGTCGACCGGGCCATCGACCTTGTCGGCGGTGTCGTATTCCTGGGTGCCGGTTTGTTGATGCTCCTGGTGCTGCAGACCGACGCGAACATACTCAACTTCAGCGTCAGTACGTGCGTCGTATCGTTCGTGATCGGCCTGGTGCTTTTTACCGCCGGGCTGTACGGCCGAGTCGGTAGTCGCGCGAAGGCCCGGGCCGAAGAGGCGTTCCGCCACGGCGGGCGCGACACCGAGGAACACGTCTGGCAGCTCGAGCAGGAGAAGGCCGGCTGAGCTACTTTCCCCGCCGGGTCATCAGGCCCGGCTTGGGCTCGAGGTGGGAGAGGCCGTTCCAGGCGAGATTCACCAGGTGTGCGGCGACCGTCTCCTTGCGCGGCCGGCGTACCTCGAGCCACCAGCGACCGGTAAGAGCCACCATCCCGACGAGGGCCTGGGCGTACAGTTCGGCCAGCTTCGGGTCGTACCCCCGGGTCTTGAACTCGTCGCCCAGGATGTGCTCGACCTGGTGGGCGACGTCGTTCAGAACGCTGGAGAAGTTGCCCGAGGCTGACATCACCGGCGACTCCCGCACCAGTACTCGGAAGCCGTTGGTCTCACCCTCGATGTAGTCGAGCAGCGCGAGAGCGGCCTGCTCGAGCAGCTCTCGCGGATGACCCGCGGTCAGGGCGGTGGCGATGCGGTCGAGCAACGCACGGACCTCGCGGTCGACCACGACCGCGTAGAGGCCCTCCTTGCCGCCGAAGTGCTCGTACACGACAGGCTTGGACACCTTGGCCCGCGCGGCGACCTCCTCGATCGACGTCGCGTCGAACCCCCGTTCGGCGAAGAGCTGGCGGCCGATGGCGATCAGCTGCTCGCGGCGTTGTGCCGCCGACATCCGGACCCGGCTCTTCGCCGGCGGCGCGGCCGCGCGGCCGCCTGTGGGTTCCGTCACGCTCGCTATCGTGTCCTTGATTTGTCGATGAGTTTCGTTGCCACGCGTTCCGGCTTGGGCCACCGTACGTCGTACGCCCAACCGAACTTCTCGAAGAGCCAGATGGTGCGGGCCGACGGGTCGATCTGGCCGCGCAGCACACCGTGCCGGGCGCAGGTCGGATCGGCGTGATGCAGGTTGTGCCAGCTCTCGCCGAACGAGATGATCGCCAGCGGCCAGAAGTTCGTCGCCTTGTCCCCGTCGCGGGTCTCGAACGGGCGCTCACCGACGACGTGGCAGATCGAGTTGATCGACCACGTGACGTGGTGCAGCAGCGAGACGCGAACGAGGCCGGCCCAGAAGAACGCGGTCAGCGCGCCCTGCCACGACCACGTGATCAGCCCGCCGGCCACCGTCGGGGCGAGCATCGAGATCACGACCATCAGCGGGAAGAGCTTGCCGACGCGCCGGATGTCCTTGTCGACCAGCAGATCGGGAGCGAACCGCTCCCGGTTGGACATCTCGCGGTGGAACAGCCAGCCCACGTGCGCGTAGAGCAGGCCCTTGGTCAGGCCCCAGACGGTCGACCCGTACCGCCACGGCGAGTGCGGGTCGCCCTCGGCGTCGGAGTACGCGTGGTGCCGCCGGTGGTCGGCGACCCACTGGGTGACGTCGCCTTCGATCGCGAACGAGCCCGCCACCGCGAGCGTCACCCGCAGCCAGCGCTTCGCCTTGAACGAGCCGTGGGTCAGGTAGCGGTGGAAGCCGACGGTGACGCCGACGCCCGCGACGAGGTACATCACCGAGAAGATCGCCACGTCGGTCCAGGTGAGCCAGCCGCCCCAGGCGACGGGTACCGCGGCGATCAGCGCGACGAACGGAATGACCACGAATGCCCAGAGGGCAACGAGGATGCCGGTCGGCTGGCGTCCGGTGGTGAGTGGCTTGGAACCACCTTGGGTCGGTGGGCTGAGCAGTGTAGTGGTCACGGGCACCTCGCTGGGGCTGGAACTGGCTACGCTTACGTCACCGTAACCTACGGTGGCGTAGATAGCGAGCGGCGAGCGTGTCGTACGCCTGTTCTAACCTACTGAATGTGACCAAGGACGCGTTGCGGGAACGGGCTCTCGGGCTCCGGGGCGAGGGCTGGTCGGTCAACAACATCGCGGTCGAGTTGGGTGTGGCGCGATCGACCGCGTGGCGTTGGGTGAAGCACCTTCCGCTCGACCGTGATTCGGAGCGGGCCAGGAAGAAACGTGAACACTCGAAGCTCATGACCGACGCGCAGTGGGCCGCCCACCGTCGGGACCGCGACGCCCGTCACGCCGCGATCGTGGACGAGGCGGCGGGATGGGCGGGTTCCATCAACGAGCGGGAGCTGCTGTTGGTCGGCGCTATCGCGTACTGGTGTGAAGGGGCGAAGGCGAAGCCATGGCGCTCCGACATCCGACTCAAGTTCGTCAACAGCGACCCGTCGCTCGTGGAGATCTTCCTGAGATTCCTTGGTGCGCTCGGCGTCCCGCGCGACAGCCTCACCTACCGGGTCAGCATCCACGAGTCGGCCGACGCGGATGCGGCGACCGTATGGTGGGCCGGCGTCGTCAACGTTCCGGCCGCCCACTTTCGACGTCCGACGCTCAAGAGACACAAGCCGTCGACCAACAGACTCAACACCGGCGACTCGTACCATGGCTGCCTGCGGATCGAGGTGCCGAAGAGCAGAGACCTCTATTGGCGGATCGAAGGTATGGTGCGGGGGATCTCCGCGGCGACCGGTACTCTTTAGGACGCCAGAGAAGGCAGCGATGTCCGTTTTGCTATCCCGGGTCGTCTAATGGCAGGACTTTGGGTTTTGGTCCCAAATATAGGGGTTCGAATCCTCTCCCGGGAGCTCTAATCGTTCAGCGCTCGGCCGATGTAGCGGAGCTGGACCGGCGCGGCGAAGTGCCAGAACGCGTTGTCGTGGCAGCCCGGCGCGAAGTGGACGATGGACGGGTCGGGCAGGTGGTCACGGAGCGCGCGGACGCCGGCCGCGAACTTGTCCGCCTCACCGCAGTCGATTCGCAACGGCACGCCACGAAACTCGGCGGCGCGGCCGACGAGGTCGTGCGCCGCCCAGTCGGCCGCCGAGTCGAACGCGATGGGGTTGATCCGGTGTACCTCGTCCCACGAGCGCCAGACCGCCGGCGCGTTCGCGACGACGGCCGCGAACCGACCGGGTCGGGCGAGCGCACACTGCAGTACCCCGAAGCCACCCATCGACCAGCCGAGCAGCGCGGGACGCGTCACGTCGAGCCCGAGCGTCGACAGCAGCGGGAGGAACTCGTCCAGCACCATGCCCAGCGGATCGTCGCCGGAGGACCGACGGTGCCAGTACGCGTTGCCGCCGGCGCAGGCGGCGAGCGCGAACGGCGGTACGCCCGCGGCGGTCGCGCCGGCCAGGTACCGGTGGTAGCCGATTCCGTCGAACGCGGCGTGCTCGTCCGCCCCGAGCCCGTGCAGCACGACGCACACGGGGAGCCGGTCGCCGGGGCGGGCACCGGGCGGGTACGCGATCGCGTACCCGACATCGCGACCGCGCCGAGCGGAGGGGAACGAGCCCGTGGTCACCGGACCTGGTTCGGCGGTCGCGCCGGCGGGTGCGATACCCACGTCGCAGGGGCCGAGCAATGCCTTGGCCGGCATGGCGTCGCGGTTGGTGAACACGACGGCACCGGTCAACCCGAGCGCGCCGAGAAGTAACGACCGACGCCCGATACCGCCCCTCATGGGCGCGGACGATACGGGACCAATGCCACCCCGCGCCTCAGGCGGTCGTACGGTCGTTAGCATGGCCGAGCGGCCACTCCACAGTTGGGAGCAGCGCATGACGAACCCTCGTACGGTGATCATCCTCGCGGCCGGTGAGGGCAAGCGCATGAAGTCGGCGGTGCCCAAGGTGCTGCACCCGTTGCTGGGTAGGACGATCGTGGGTCACGTAGTCGCCACGGCGGCGACCCTCACCGCCGACCGCACGCTGGTCGTGGTGGGCCGGGGTGCGGACGAGGTGACGCCGCACCTCGCCGGCATCGCGCCGGATGCCGTACCGGTCCTGCAGGCGGCCCAGCGCGGCACCGGGCACGCCGTCCGGCTCGCGCTCGAGGCCGTGCCGGGCGAGGGCACGGTGGTCGTGCTGAACGGGGACGTACCGCTGCTGCGGCCCGAGACCCTGGCCGCGCTGGTGACCGAGCACGAGAACGCCGGTGCCGCCGCCACCGTGCTGACCGCGGAGCTGGCCGACCCGACCGGGCTCGGCCGGATCGTCCGCGACGCCACCGCCGGGCTGGCCGCCATCGTCGAGGAACGGGACGCCACCGTGGAGCAGCGCGCGATCCGCGAGATCAACGGCGGGGTGTACGCGTTCGACGGCGCGCAGTTGTCCGCCGCGCTCGGCAAGCTGACGACAGAGAACGACCAGGGCGAGGAGTACCTCACGGACGTGATCGGGCTCTTCGTCGCGGCCGGACAGCGGGTCGTCGCGTACCCCGCGACCGACCCGACGGAGACGTTGGGCGTCAACGACCGCGCCGAGCTGGCCGGTCTGCGGGCGGTGCTGCGGGACCGGGTGAACCGACGCTGGATGCGGGACGGCGTGACGATTCTCGATCCGGCCACGACGTGGATCGACGTGACGGTCACGCTCGGCCGGGACGTGGTGCTCGAGGCGCATACCCAGCTGTGCGGGGCGACGGCGGTTGGCGACGAGGCGGTCGTCGGGCCGGACACCACGGTCGTCGACTCGACCATCGGCGAGGGTGCGAGCGTCGTCCGGGCACACGTCATCGGCTCCGAGATCGGCCCTCGTGCCAGCGTCGGGCCGTACGCGTACCTGCGCGCGGGGACCCGACTGGCCCGCTCGAGCAAGGTCGGCACGTTCGTCGAGACGAAGAACGCGGACATCGGTGAAGGTACGAAGGTGCCGCACCTGTCCTACATCGGCGACGCGACGATCGGTGAGCAGACGAACATCGGGGCCGCGTCGGTGACCGCCAACTACGACGGGGTGAACAAGAACCGCACGGTGATCGGCAGCCACGTCCGCATCGGGGTGGACAACATGTTCGTGGCGCCGGTGGAGATCGGGGACGGCGCGTATACCGGCGCCGGATCCGTCGTGCGACGCAACGTACCGCCGGGTGCACTCGCCGTGTCCGGTGGACCCCAGCGCATCCTGGATGGCTGGGTGGAGAAGCACCGCCCGGGCAGCGCGGCGGCGGAGGCCGCGGCGCGCGCCCAGACCGCGGACGAGGACCCGACGGGGGATACTGCAACCGACAAGGCCAACTGACGGGGAGCCATCAGGCCATGGGCAGCATCATTGCGGAAAACCGCAAAACTCTCATGCTCTTCTCGGGCCGCGCCTATCCCGAGCTGGCCGAGGAGATCGGCCAGGTCCTCGGAGTGGCGCCGACCCCGACCGACGCCTACGACTTCGCTTCCGGCGAGATCTTCGTGCGGTACAACGAGTCGGTCCGCGGCTCCGACGCATTCGTCGTGCAGTCGATGGGCCCGCCGGTCAACAAGTGGGTCATGGAGACCCTGATCATGATCGACGCGCTCAAGCGCGGTTCGGCCAAGCGCATCACGGTGGTGTTGCCGTGCTACCCGTACGGCCGGCAGGACAAGAAGCACCGCGGTCGCGAACCGATCTCCGCGCGGCTCGTCGCGGACCTGCTCAAGACCGCCGGCGCCGACCGGATCCTCACCGTCGACCTGCACACCGCCCAGATCCAGGGTTTCTTCGACGGCCCGGTGGACCACCTGTTCGCGATGGACACGCTGGCGACCTATGTGGAGGCGAAGTACGCCGGCCGGCCGATGGCGGTCGTTGCACCGGACTCGGGCCGGGTGCGGGTCGCGGAACGGTGGACCGACAGGCTCGGCGGTTGCCCGCTCGCGTTCATCCACAAGACGCGGGATCCGGTCCGGCCGAACCAGGTGATCGCCAACCGGGTCGTCGGTGAGGTCGACGGCCGCGTCTGCCTGATCGTCGACGACATGATCGACACCGCCAGTACGGTCTGCCGTGCCGCCGAGATTCTCGCGGCGTCCGGCGCCGGCGATGTGATCGTCGCCTCCACGCACGCCGTACTGTCCGATCCAGCGACCGAACGCCTGAAGAACAGCCGGATCAGGGAGGTCATCGTCACGAACACGCTGGCGCTGCCGCCCGAGAAGCAGCTCGACAAGATCACGGTTCTGTCGATCGCCTCGTTGATCGGGCGGGCGATCCGGGAGGTCTTCGACGACGGCTCGGTAACCACCCTCTTCGGAGGGTTGAGTTAACCGGTAGACTGGTGCGGTTGCCACGGCGAGGGTGCCACGTGAAGTTGGCACCGTGATCGACGCGGTGCTCCGGGCACACAGCCCCGCGCGCCCCTGGCCCGGCACCGCAGGAACGTCAGTCGACATATGCAGCATGGAGTGCACCCGTGTCCGAGGTAAAGATCAGCGCCGACCTTCGTACCGAGTTCGGCAAGGGTGGTGCTCGCCGCACCCGGCGGGCCGGCAAGGTGCCCGCCGTGCTGTATGGCCACGGCGAGAAGCCCAAACACATCGCGCTACCCGCGCGCGAGTTCGCCGCCGCGATCAGGCACGGTGGCATCAACCAGATCTTCAGTATCGACTTCGGCGATGGTACGACGACCCTCGCGCTGCCCAAGGCGATCCAGCGGGATCCGCTGAAGGACACGTTCGAGCACATCGACCTGTTGATCGTCAAGCGCGGTGAGCAGATCACCGTCGATGTCCCGGTGCGCCTCGTCGGCGAGCCGGCGCGCGACACGCTCGTCATGCACGAGCACGACCGGATCTCGATCACCGCGGAAGCCCTGCACCTGCCCGACCACCTCGAGGTGTCGATCGAGGGCATGACGCCCGGCACGCGGGTCACCGCGGCCGATGTCGTCCTGCCCCGGGGCTCACAGCTCGCCGCCGAGCCCGGGCTGGTCATCGCGATCGTCGCCAACGCGCCGACGGCCGAGGAGATCGAAGCCGAGATCGGCGAGGTGGCGGAACCCGAAGCCGAGGCCGCCGAAGGCGCCGAGGAGGCTCCGGCCGAGGCCGAAGCGCCGGCAGAGCCGGCTGCGGAGTAGCCGACGCGTGATCAGGGGAGTGAGCTGGCTGCGCTGGCGGCCAGTGCGCTCCCCTGATCAACGGCAAAGAGGGGTGACGGGCGTGGACGCGCCGTGGCTCGTGCTGGGGCTGGGGAACCCCGGGCCGGCTTACGCGCGGCATCGGCACAACGTGGGCTTCCGGGTCGTGGACCTGCTCGCCGAGCGGATCGGTACGAAGTTCCGCCGGCACCGCCGGGCGGTGGCCGAGGTCGCCGAGGGACACCTGCGCCCCGGGGGACCGAGGCTGGTACTCGCGAAGCCGATGACCTATATGAACCTTGCCGGTGGCGCGGCAGCCGGACTCATGAACTTCTACAAGGTCCCCATCCACCAGGTGATCGCTGTCTACGACGAGCTGGACCTGCCGTACGGGCAGATCCGCCTGAAGGTCGGCGGCGGCGAGGGCGGACACAACGGGGCGAGATCGGTGTCCCAGTCCTTGGGCAGCCGGGACTACCTCCGGGTGCGGTTCGGCATCGGCCGGCCGCCGGGTCGACAGGATCCTGCCGACTACGTACTGGCGGAATTCTCCACAGTGGAGCGTAAGGAACTCGATTTCCTGATCGACCGGGCGGCCGACGCGGTCGAGGCGATCGTCGAGCACGGCCTCGAACCGGCGCAAAATGTGTACCACGCGCCGTGAAGATCCGTCGGATTGGTGACCTGCGGATTGGCCGCGCGCATGATTGCCGTTCAACTGGAGGCCGTGCCAATGTAATGCGATCGTGACACCCGGTTCAAGCGGCGGACTTGGTCGAGCGACGTTTCGCGCACCGTGACGTGGGGTATCGGTCGCGCGTTTGTAACGGCAGGCGTGTAACCAACGACTCACTTTGTGACGTTGGGTTCGTGTCTGCGGGGGCTTGGGCTAGGGGGTCGGGTGACGACGCAACAAATCGGTGGACCGCAGCCGCCCGCGCCAGCCAGCCAGCCCGACTACTACGCGCTGTCCAATGACGACACCGTCGTATTCACCATCGATCCGAACACCGACACGATCGTGCTCGAAGCGGTCACCGAGAACCTCGAGCGGACGTACGTTCCCCTCTATCCGGCCGCGGCCCCCGTGAGCCAGCCCGGTCGCCCGGCGAGGCCGCGCCGGCCGCGCTTCGACTGGGAGGCGCGCTACCTCGCCGCACTGCTGGTCACCGATCTGGTCGTCGGGCTCGCCGCCGGACTCGTGGCCTTCTACGCGAGGTTCGGTCAGACCGTCACGCTGTACAACCGCCACTACGTTGTGTTGACCGCGCTGCTGCCCCTGGCGCTGGTGGGCTCGCTCGGGTTGACCCGGGCGTACGAGCGTCGCTTCCTCTACGTCGGCACCGACGAGTACCAGCGGGTGATCCGCGCCGGCATCGGGCTGACCGCGACCAGCGCGCTGATCGCGTACGCCTTCGAGATCCCGCTGGCGCGCGGGTACATGGTGATCGCTCTGCCGCTGGCGACGGTGGCCTGCGTGGTCACCCGGTTCCTGCTGCGCAAGCAGCTGCACCGGCGGCGGGCGCGCGGTCAGGCGCTCAAGCGGGTCGTGGTCGTCGGCCACGAGCTGGCGGTCATCCACCTCACGCGGCAGTTGCGGCGCGAGCGGTACCACGGTTTCAAGGTCGTCGGCGCATGTCTCCCGCCGGGCCACGACGGCGATGTGGGCCTACAGGTGTATGGCACCTTCGACGACGTTGCGAACGCGGTCGTCGCGGCCAACGCGGACACCGTTGTCGTGCTGTCCTGTCCCGAGCTGGACGGGCACGCGCTGCGCCGGCTGGCCTGGCAGCTCGAGCGCGACGACGTCGATCTCATCGTCGCCAGCTCGCTGATCGACGTGGCCGGCGACCGTACGACGATCCGCCCGGTCGACGGCCTGCCGATGCTGCACGTGGACCACCCGCGGCTGTCCGGCGGCCCGCGCATCGTCAAGGAAATCTTCGACCGGGTCGGCGCGGTCGCGCTGCTCGCCGCCATGTCCCCGCTGCTCGCGCTGATCGCGCTGCTCATCAAGCGGAACTCGCCCGGTCCGGTGTTCTTCCGCCAGGTGCGGGTCGGCCGCAACGGCCGGGAGTTCGTGATCTACAAGTTCCGCACGATGTACGTTGACGCCGAGGCGCGCCTAGCCGACCTGCGGCACCTCAACGAGCACGACGGGGTGCTGTTCAAGATGCGCAACGACCCGCGGGTGACCCCGATCGGCAAGTGGCTGCGCCGGCTCTCGATGGATGAGCTGCCGCAGCTGTTCAACGTCGTACTCGGACAGATGTCGCTCGTCGGGCCGCGACCGCCGCTGCCGGAGGAAGTCGCGGCATACCCCGACGACGCGCGCCGGCGGCTGGCCGTCAAACCCGGCATGACCGGGCTCTGGCAGGTGTCGGGCCGCTCCGACCTGCCGTGGGAGGAGGCGGTCCGCCTCGACCTGCGGTACGTCGAGAACTGGACGCTCTCGCTGGACCTGGTCATCATGTTGCGCACGCTGACCGCCGTGTCCCGAGGTTCCGGGGCGTACTGATGTCTGTTGTAATGTCCGCCACTCGACGGCGCGCTTCTCCTTCCGACGCTGGCAGGCTGCAATAGACGACAACCCCCCGGAGGAGCCCTCGGTCATGAGCACACCGGCGTACCGTGTGTCGCATCTCGACGCCCTCGAGGCGGAGAGCGTCTTCGTCATGCGCGAGGTCGTGGCCGAGTTCGAGCGCCCGGTGCTGCTGTTCTCGGGCGGCAAGGACTCGATCGTGATGCTGCGGCTGGCGGAGAAGGCGTTCTGGCCGGCGCGCATCCCGTTCCCGGTGATGCACGTGGACACCGGGCACAACTTCGATGAGGTACTCGCCTTCCGCGACAAGCGAGTCGACGAGCTGGGCGTACAGCTGCTGGTGGCCTCGGTGCCCGAGGCGCTGGAGGCCGGCCTGGTGGCCGAGCCCGCCGATGGCTCGCGCAACCGGATCCAGACCCCGGTGCTGCTGGCCGCGATCGAGAAGTACCGGTTCGACGCGCTGTTCGGCGGCGCCCGCCGCGACGAGGAGAAGGCCCGGGCCAAGGAGCGGGTGTTCTCCTTCCGGGACGAGTTCGGCCAATGGGACCCGAAGAACCAGCGGCCGGAACTGTGGTCGCTGTACAACGGACGGATCGCGCCGGGGGAGTCGATCCGGGTGTTCCCGCTGTCGAACTGGACCGAACTGGACGTCTGGCACTACATAGCGCGGGAAAGCATCGACCTGCCGGAGATCTACTTCGCGCACGACCGCGAGGTCGTCGAGCGCGACGGGATGCTGTACGCGGTCAACGAGTTCATCACGCCGCGCGCCGGAGAGACGCCGTTCACGGAACGGGTTCGGTACCGCACGGTGGGCGACGCGTCCTGCACGGCCGCGGTCAAGTCCGAGGCCGACACCGTCGAGGCGGTCATCGAGGAGGTCGCGGCGACCCGGCTCACCGAGCGCGGCGCGACGCGCGGCGACGACAAGGTGTCCGAGGCCGCGATGGAGGACCGCAAGCGCGAGGGGTACTTCTGATGGTTGCTATGACGGGGCGGGCGGAGCTGCTCCGGTTCGCCACCGCGGGCAGTGTCGACGACGGCAAGTCCACTCTGATCGGTCGGCTCCTCTACGACACCAAGACGATCTTCGAAGACCAGCTCGCCGCGGTCGAGGCGGTCTCGGCGGCGCGGGGTGACGAGTACACCAACCTGGCGCTGCTCACCGACGGGCTGCGCGCCGAGCGCGAGCAGGGCATCACGATCGATGTCGCGTACCGGTACTTCGCCACGCCTCGGCGGAAGTTCATCATCGCGGACACGCCGGGGCACATCCAGTACACCCGGAACATGGTCACCGGCGCGTCAACGGCCGACCTGGCGTTGATTCTCGTCGATGCCCGGAAGGGGCTCATCGAACAGTCCCGCCGGCACGCGTTCCTGTGCTCGCTGCTGCGCGTACCGCACCTCGTGTTGTGCGTCAACAAGATGGACCTCGTCGACTACGACCAGGGCGTATTCGAACGGATCGCCGCCGAGTTCACCGACTTCGCGGCCAAGCTCGACGCCCCCGACCTGACCGTCATCCCGATCTCGGCGCTGCACGGCGACAACATCGTGAGCCGCTCCGCGACCATGCCCTGGTACGACGGCCCGTCGCTGCTGCACCACCTCGAGCACGTGCACATCGCGTCCGACCGCAACCTCGTGGACGTCCGGTTCCCGGTGCAGTACGTGATCCGTCCGCAGTCGTCCCGGTACCCGGACTACCGCGGCTACGCCGGCCAGGTCGCATCCGGCGTGCTCAAGCCGGGCGACGAGGTGATGGTGCTGCCGTCGGGCTTCACGTCGACGATCACGGACATCGACACCGCCGACGGCCCGGTCGCCGAGGCGTTCCCGCCGATGTCGGTCACGGTACGGCTGGCCGACGAGATCGACATCTCCCGCGGTGACATGATCTGCCGGCCGCACAACACCCCGATGGTCGCGCAGGACATCGACGCGATGGTCTGTTGGATGGACGAGACGAAGCCGCTCGCGGTCGGCGGTCGTTACGCCGTGAAGCACACCACCCGCAGCGCCCGGGCGATCGTCCGCGACCTGCAGTACCGGCTGGACATCAACACGCTGCACCGCGACGAGGACGCCACCGAGCTGAGGCTCAACGACATCGGCCGGATCCGGCTGCGGACCACGATCCCGCTGCTGTCCGACGAGTACCGGCGCAACCGCACCACCGGCGGTTTCGTCCTCGTCGACGAGCACACGAACCGTACCGTTGGCGCGGCGATGATCCTCGAGGCACGCTAGCGCGCATGGACGCTGTGGCCCGCGCGGGCGAGGGATTCGTCAGACAGTACGGCGAACCGCCCGAGGGCCAGTGGGCCGCCCCGGGCCGGGTCAACCTGATCGGCGAGCACACCGACTACAACGCCGGCTTCGTCCTGCCCTTCGCCCTGCCGCACCGCACCGTCGTCGCGGCGTCCACAGTGTCCACTGCGGACAGTCCGGAGTGGACGGTGTGGTCGGAGCACACCGGCGAGCAGGTCTCGTTCACCGCCGCGGAGCTGCGTCCGGGCGCGGTACGAGGCTGGGCGTCCTATGTGGCCGGTGTGGTGTGGGCGCTGCGTCGGGCCGGATATGACGTACCGGGTGCGCGGTTGGCCATCGCGTCGGACGTACCGATGGGCGCGGGGCTGTCGTCCTCGGCCGCCCTCGAGTGCGCGGTGCTCGCCGCGCTCGCCCCCGACGGGCTGCCGATCGACGAATGGCCGGCGCTGGCGCAGCGAGCGGAGAACGATTTCGTCGGCATGCCGTGCGGAATCATGGACCAGTCGGCCGCCACCCTCTGCCGCGCCGGACACGCCCTCTTCCTCGACTGCCGGTCGCTCGCCGTCGAGCACATCCCGTTCGACGTCGCGACGGCTGGATTCGCCGTGCTCGTCATCGATACCCGCGCGCCGCACCGCCTGGTCACCGGGGAGTACGCAGCCCGCCGCGCCGACTGCGAGTCGGCGGCTCGGGTGCTGGGCGTCCCCGCGCTACGCGACATCAACGTGGCCGATCTGCCGGCGGCTCTGCCTCGGCTGGAGAACGAGGTGGCCCGTCGGCGGGTCCACCATGTGGTGACCGAGAACCAACGGGTCCTCGACACGGTCGCGTACCTGCGCGCCGGCCGGGTCCACGACATCGGTCCGCTGCTGACCGCGTCCCACGCTTCGCTGCGCGTCGACTTCGAAGTGACCGTGCCGGAGCTGGACACGGCCGTGGACGCCGCACTCGCCGCGGGGGCGTACGGAGCCCGGATGACCGGCGGTGGCTTCGGCGGCTGCGTGCTCGCGCTGGTGAGCGCCGCCACGGCCCCGACGGTCGCGGACGCGGTCGCCAGCGCGTTCGCCGCCCACCGCTTCGCTCCGCCGGCATGGTTCGTGGCGGTACCGAGGGGTGGCGTCTCCCGCATCGATCGCGGCGTGTCACGCGTCGATCAGTCGGAGTGACGCGTCGGTCAGTCGGAGCGACGTGCGAAGGTCCAGGCGTCGGCGACCATCTCGTGCAGGGTGGGCTTGGCCGGGACCCAGCCGAGTTCGGCGCGCGCCTTGGCGGACGAGGCGACCAGGAGCGCCGGGTCACCCTCGCGGCGCGGGGCGACCTCGACCGGCACCGGGTGTCCGGTCACCTCGCGCACGACCTCGACGACTTCGCGGTTGGAGAAGCCCTGACCGTTGCCGAGGTTGTAGATCCGGTGCTCGCCCGGCTGAACCGCGTCGAGCGCGAGCAGGTGAGCCCGCGCGAGATCCTCGACGTGGATGTAGTCGCGCACGCACGTGCCGTCCGGCGTCGGGTAGTCGTCGCCGAACAGTTGCAACTTCTCCCGTTGGCCGGCGGCAACCTGCAGCGCGATGGGGATCAGGTGGGTCTCCGGGTCGTGCCGCTCGCCGTACGAGTGGCCGTCCGGGCGGATGGACGCGCCGCACACGTTGAAGTAGCGCAGGCTCACCGCGGCCAGCCCGTGCCCGACCGCGTCACCGGTCAACGCGTGGTCCACCGCGAGCTTCGATGCGGCGTACGGATTCGGTGGTCGGGTGACAGCGGTCTCCGGGATCGGTACCTCGTCGGGGTCGCCGTAGACGTTGGCGGTCGCCGAGAACACGATCCGCCGTACGCCAGCCGCCCGCATCGCGTCGAGCAGGCGCAGTGAGCCGACCGCGTTGTTCTCCCAGTACTTCTCCGGGCGCTGGACCGACTCGCCGGCTGCGATGAACGCGGCGAAGTGCAGGACCGCGTCGAAGTCGGGAGTGAGTACGTCACCGATCGAGTCGTGAATCCGCCCGCGGACCAGTTCGGCCCCGGGCGGTACCGCGTCCGCGTGGCCGGTCGACAGGTCGTCCAGGATCACGACGTCGTGGCCGGCATCGAGCAACATCGCCGAAACGACGCTACCGATGTACCCCGCCCCACCAGTGACGAGCAGCTTCATTCAACGCACATTACAGAGCAGGCTCAGACCCCCGCGGGCGGCGTCGGACACCTATAACATTCTATTTCAAGAGATGCGACGGGGGAGGAAATCATGGCGGGATGGCCGGCACCACCGCAGGTCGGGGTTTACGTAGACGGCTACAACCTCTACTACGGTGGTCGCAAACTCATGGGCGGTGCCGGGAAACAGGGCTGGAAATGGCTCGACCTACGGCGGCTGGCCGAGGCGATCGTGTTCGCGAACTCTGGCTGGGACAACGCGCAGATCGCGCGGATCGTGTACTGCACCGCGCCGATAGACGGGGCAAGCAACCCGAGCGGCGCCCGCGACCAGAACGTCTATCTGCGCGCGTTGAAGGCCGCCGGCTCGGCCGATGAGATCGAGAAGGGACGCTACATCAGTAAGGTGATCAGCCGTCCCCTTGCGGTTAGAGGTCCAACCGGCAGTCCTGTTCTGACGAGGGCGGCATGGCCGGTGACCGTTCAGGATCCCCATGATCAACCGGTTGCTGGTGCACGCTTCATGGTCTCCGTGGCACACCGCGAGGAGAAGGGGACCGACGTCAACGTGGCGTCCCACCTCCTACTCGACATCCTGCACCAGCGGATTACGGCCGCGGTTGTCATCAGCAACGACAGCGATCTGGCGTATCCCGTGGCTCGTGCGCGCGAACTTGTGCCCGTCGGAGTGGTCAACCCCGGGCCGAACCAGACCGCCGGTGCCCTGCGTGGCCGGCCGACGGATGGTGTTGGCGGCCACTGGTGGTGTCGCCTGGTTGCCGAAGACCTCACCGCGGCACAGTTGGCCGGCCAAGTCGGGTTGCTGACGAAGCCTCGAGATTGGTGAGTTGGTTTGACCCTGCAGGCTCGGGCGTGGGACAATCATGGAGTTGACCACCCGACCCCTTCGTGGGTCGGGTTTTTCATGAGAACCCCGGGCTAGCATGGCCGGTATGGCTGAGACCGGACCGTTGGCCCGCGCGCTCGCGCGGATCCTGGTCCGAGGAGCCGATGCGTCGACCCGCTGGGTCACCCGCCTGCTCGGGGCGAGCCCGACCGCG
>Ga0209382_10002192_pt1 | contig 29029 bp, 19 predicted proteins | sample SoiMetdeltSBSDD5_FD_187599 | JGI IMG/M metagenome (GOLD analysis project Ga0209382, IMG submission 187599) | Bulk soil microbial communities from a Populus tree surrounding site in Tennessee, USA - Soil MetaG P. deltoides SBSDD5 (SPAdes) (version 2) | ecosystem: Environmental > Terrestrial >...
CGTGGCTCCGGGCACGTCAGGACGAGCACGCCGACGTCCGCTCCGCGCGCGCGTATCTCACGACCATCGTGACGCGGCTGTGCATCGACCATCTGCGCAGCGCCGAGCGGACCCGGATGGAGTATCCAGGTCCATGGCTGCCCGAGCCGTTGGCCGAGCCGAACCAGGAATCCGCCGAGCTGGCGTCGTCGCTGACCACGGCATTTCTCGTGCTGCTCGAACAGCTCACCCCGACCGAGCGCGCGGTCTTCCTGCTGCGCGAGGTGTTCGAGCTCGACTTCGACGAGATCGCGAGGAGCATCGGCAAGAGCGAGGCGAATACGCGGCAGATTCTGAGCCGCGCGCGCGGCCGGCTGCGCGAATCACGCCCGCGTTTCTCCGCGTCGCGCCGGGAATCCGAGGAGATCGTGCGGCGCTTTCGACATGCCACCGTCACCGGCGACGTCGAGGAGCTGATGGGGGTGCTGCACGCCGACGCGAAGCTCGTTGCCGATGGCGGCGGCAAGGCAGCCTCGGCGACGCGGCCCGTGCTCGGCGCCGAGCGCGTCGCGAAATTCGTGCTCGGCTATGCCCGGAAAATTCACTACTCGGAGACGGACTTCCAGCTCCTCACGATCAACGGCGCCCCGGGTCTCCTCCTGCGCCACCCAATCGCCGGCAACGGGACCTACTCGTTCGACATCGCCGACGGCCGCATTCGCGCCATCTACGTCGTCCGCAATCCCGACAAGCTGCGCGGATTTCTCGAGCGCACGCACTGAGCCCGGGAAATAATTACCGGGTTCCGCAAGCCCGCAGCCCGCAGCCCGCGGGTCCGGACTACCGGACTACCGGACTACCGGATCCCGGAGACGAGGCGAGAGCATGTATGGACTGATCGGAAAGATGACGGCAGTCGCGGGCCAGCGCGACGCGCTCGCGGGAATCCTCCTCGAGTCGACTGGAGCCATGCCGGGCTGCTTCAGCTATGTCATCGCCGCCGATCCTGCAGAACCGGATGCGCTCTGGATCACCGAGGTCTGGGACAATGCCGCAAGCCACAAGGCGTCGCTCGGCTTGCCCGCGGTACAGGCCGCGATCGCCAGGGCCAAACCGCTGATTGCGGGGTTCAGTAACCGGGTCGAAACGGTCCCCCTCGGCGGGTACGGGTTGATCAACACATAGAACGCTTGAAGAAAGCAGGAACGGGACGATGAGAGTGACACGATTGTGCATCGCGGTGCTGGTGTGCGGCGTTACAGGCAGCAGTACGGTCGCGCAGACTCCGCAGACTCAGGGAAGCACGACATCCACTGCGCCGGCGGTACAAGGCAATCGACCACCGGCCCCCGTTCGCGATCCGCGCACGCCGGGTTATGTCACCGCCACCACCGCGACCGATCTGCCGGACGGCGCCGTCCCGCCAGTCGATGCGTATGGCAACTACATCCTCGGTCCGACTCACACGGCGGCACCGGAGACGACCGGGCAGGACGGCGTCCCTCGCGGTGTCGTTCACACTTTCACCATGAGTTCGGCCGACAGCAAGATCTACCCTGGCATCGCCCGTACGCCAGGCTCCCGTGCGACCGTTGATCCGACGGATCCCGCGAAGCGCATCGTGAACAGCGGTCCGGCGCCGTACACGCGGAACGTCGCGGTTTACGTGCCCCAGCAATACGTACCGGGCACCATCGCGCCCTTGATCGTTGGCGCCGACGGACCCGATCAGCTGCTGTTCACAACCCTGGACAATCTGATCGCACAGAAGCGCGTGCCGGCGATGATTGCGATCTCCATCGCCAATGGCAGCGGCGACGCGCAGGGCAGTCAGCGCGGTCTCGAATACGACACGATGTCGGGGCTCTACGCGCAGTTCGTGGACACCGAGGTGCTGCCGCTCGTGGAGAAGCAATACGGCGTGAAGCTGACCAGGGATCCGGACGCTCGTGCCACCATGGGCTGCAGCTCGGGAGGATCCGCGGCGTTGGCGATGGCGTGGTACAGGAACGATCTCTACCATCGCGTGCTGACCTACTCGGGCACGTACGTGAATCAGCAGTGGCCCTACAACCCCGAAACTCCCGGCGGCGCCTGGGAATTTCATCGAAGCCTCATTCCGAAGACACCGGCAAAACCGATCCGCATCTGGCTGCACGTCAGCGACCGGGACAACTACAGCGAGAGCGACGGCATGCACGACTGGGTGCTGGCGAATCAACTGATGGCACGGACCCTGGCCGACAAGGGCTACAAGTACCAGTTCGTTTTCGCACGGAATGCCGGGCACTGCGATCGCAGCGTCAAACAGCAGACCCTGCCGCAGGCGCTGGAATGGCTGTGGAAGGATTATCCGGACAAGGGGCGGTGAGTCCTCAAATCCCAAGCTCCAAGTTCCAAATCCCAACGCACTCCCAACTTCCAAATCCCAAACCAATTCCCAACCGGTTGGGAATTAATTTGGGAATTGGTTTGGGATTTGGAGGTTGGCAGTGCGTTGGAGCTTGGGATTTGGAGCTTGGGATTTGACCAGCGGCGCTCAGACGGCGCCGGCCACCTCTCCCGCGACGAGCCTTTCATCCCGCGCCGCTTCCTGCTCCACAGCCACGTGCCGCCGCGCAACCAGCACATAGATCGATGGCACGACGAACAGCGTGAAGATCGTGCCGATGATCATGCCGGAGACCAGCATGATGCCGATGCTGTTGCGGGCGCCGGCCCCCGGACCGGTCGCGGTGATGAGCGGCGCGTGCCCGACCACCGTGGCGGCCGTCGTCATCAGGATCGGGCGGAGGCGCGTGGATGCGGCCTCGATGACCGCATGGAGCTTGTCGGCCCCGGTCTCCTGAAGATGGTTCGCGAACTGGACGATCAGGATGCCGTTCTTCGCCACCAGGCCGACCAGCGTGATGAGACCGACCTGACTGTAGATGTTCAGCGTCGTCAAGCCGAGGAACGAGAACAGCAGCGCGCCTGAGATGGCGAGCGGGACGGACCCGGCAAGGACGATGAACGGGTCGCGGAAGCTCTCGAATTGCGCTGCGAGCACGAGGTAGATGAGGACGGCGGACAGCAGGAACACGCCGAGGAATTTGCTTCCCTCGGTGCGCAGCTGCCGCGATTCTCCCGCGTAGTCGATGGTGAATCCCTGCGGCAGAATCGACCGGGCTTCCTCTTCGAGCATCGTCAGCGCCTGGTCGAGCGGGACCGGCGGCGGGATGACGCCCTGGATCCGCACCGCGTTGAGCTGCTGGAACTTCTTCAGCTCGCGCGGCTCGGTCGTGGTGCGGAGGCTGGCGAACGTGGACAGTGGAACCAGGCCGGACGAGGCCGAGCCGGTGATGTAGATGTCGGAGAGCTGATCGGGCGTCAGCCGCTCGGCGCGCTTGACCTGCGGAATCACCTTGTAGCTGCGGCCGTCGATGCTGAAGCGGTTGACGTAGTCGCCGCCGAGCAGCGTCGACAGATCGCGTCCGGCCTGGCTCAGATCGACTCCCTGCGAACGCAGCTTGTCGCGATCGAACACCACTTCAGTCTGCGGCTGATCGAACTTCACGTCGGCATCCGCGAAGATGAACATGCCGCTCGCGAACGCTTTCTGCACCAGCTGCGTGGCGAATTGCTGGAGCTGTTCCGGCTCGGCAGAGGACGCGATCACGAGGTCCACCGGAAAGTCGCCGCCGCCGGGCAGCGCCGGAGGTGTCAGCGGAATCACGCGGATCCCCGGGATCTTCGACAGCGGGCCCATCGACTCCATCAGGAGCTGCTGCGTGGTTTTGGTTCGTTCACTCCACGGCTTCGTCACCAGGCCGCCGAAGCCAGCGGTCGGCGAGGTGATCTGGAAGATGCTCGCCGTTTCCGGGAACGAGCGGTAGACGTCGTGCACCTGCTGGGTGAAGAGCCGGGTCTGATCGACGGTCGAGTTCGCCGCAGCCTGGACGATCCCGAAGACCACGCCCTGGTCTTCGGCGGGCGCCAGTTCGCGCTGCGAGAACAGGTAGAAGGGCACTATCAACAGCGTGACGATGGCCCACAGCACGAGCACGACCGGCCGGTAGTTCAGCGTACCCGCGAGCGCTCGCGTATACGCGGCGCGAAGCGCCTCGAATCGCCGGTTGATCCAGCCTGAGAAGCCCCGTTCCGGGCCGTCGGCGCGGAGGATCCTCGACGCCATCATGGGCGAGAGGGTCAACGCGACCACGCCCGAGACGATGACGGCGGCTGCCAGCGTAAAGGCGAACTCGCGGAAGAGTGCGCCGGTCAATCCGCCCTGGATTCCAACGGGGGCGTAGACCGCCGCGAGCGTGATGGTCATCGCGACGATCGGGCCGACGAGCTCCCTGGCGGCATCGACGGCGGCCTGGAACGGGCGCTTGCCCGCATGAAGATGGCGTTCGACGTTCTCCACCATGACGATCGCGTCGTCCACCACCAGGCCGACCGAGAGCACGATGGCGAGGAGCGTCAGCAGGTTGATCGTGAAGCCGGCGACGAGCATCAGGAACACGGCACCGACCAGCGAAATCGGAATGGCGACCACCGGGATGATCAGCGCCCGCACCGAGCCCAGGAACAGGAAGATCACCGCGATGACGATCAGGAGGGTCTCGGTCAGCGTGGTGAGGACCTCGTCGATCGCGTCCTGGATGTACTCGGTCGAGTCGTAGGGGATGCCGACTGACATGCCGGCCGGCAGTTGCGCCCGGATCCCGGGGATTTCTCCACGAACCTTCTCGATCACCTCGAGCGTATTGGCGGTCGGCAGGACCCAGACCCCCATGAACGTCGCGGCCTGTCCGTTGAACCTGACGTCCTCTTCATAGTTTTCCGCGCCCAGGACGACGTCGGCGATGTCGCCGAGCCGCACGACGACACCATTCGCCTCCTTGACCACGAGCTGTTTGAACTCTTCGGCGGTCCGCAGGTCGGTGTTGGCAACGAGGTTCACCGACACCATCGAGCCCTTGGTCTTGCCGAGCGCGGACAGATAGTTGTTGCGGGCGAGCGCATCGCGAAGCTCGGAGGGGGAAATGCCGTGCGCCGCCATCCGGTCCGGCTTCAGCCAGACCCGCATCGCGAACGTGCGATCGCCGAGGATGTCGGCGCGCTGCACGCCGCTGACCGCGCTCAGCTTCGGCTGCACGACCCGGGTCAGGTAGTCGGTGATCTGGTTCTGATCGAGGTCGGCGGACGAGAAGCCGATGTAGATGGCCGCAAACTGCGTGTCGGCCGTCTCGAGCTCGATGACGGGCGCCTCGGCCTCGGGCGGGAGGTCGTTGCGGACCTGCGCGACTTTCGCCTGAATCTGCGTCAATGCCGCGTTGGTGTCGTAGTTGAGCCGCAGGTGGACCGTGATCGTCGACACCCCCTGCGCGCTCGAGGACTCCATGTAGTCGATGCCGTCGGCGCTGGCGATGACGCGCTCCAGCGGCGTGGTGATGAACCCTCGAACCAGGTCGGGGTTCGCGCCCACGTAGACCGTTGCCACGCGGACCACGGCGATGTCGCTACGCGGATACTGCCGCACGCTGAGCGCCCGGATCGACTGCAGACCGGCGATCAGGATCACCAGATTGACGACGATCGCGAGCACCGGACGTTTGACGAACAAGTCTGTGAAGGACATGGTGTTCTCGCTTCCCTCGGGTTTCACTCATCGCGGCGACGCGCCGCCCGTCAGCTGTCCTCGGGCTTGGGCTTCTTGCTGTTGCCCGGCTGCACCTTGTTGTTGATCTGGACCGCTGCGCCGTTGCGCAGCTTGAACACCCCGGAGGTCACGACCACCTCGCCCGGCTGAACCCCGGACAGCACCGCGATCTGGTCGCCGCGGGCGCCGCCCAGCTTCACGACCTGCTGGCGGACGCCCTGATAGGACTTGCCGCCCTGGTCTTTCAGATCGGTGACGACGAAGACCGAGTCGCCGTACGGCGCGTAGCTGATTGCCGAACCCGGCAGCGCGATGACCGGCTGATTGGCGCCGAGCACCACCTGTGCCTGGACGAACATGCCCGGACGGAGCCTTCCGCCGGGATTTGCCAGCGTCGCCTGGACCCGGACGTTGCGGGTCGCTTCGTCGACCACGGAGTCGAGCGCGCTGATGCGCCCGCCGAATTCCACGCTGCCGGGATCGCTTGCCGTGATCCTGACCGCGCGCCCGAGCCGCATCCGGCTGACGTCCTGCTGCGGAACACCGAAGTTGACGTAGATCGGATCGAGCGATTGCAGCGGCACGACCGCGTCGCCGCCCGTCAGGTACTGGCCCAGATTGACGGCGCGGATGCCGAGCACGCCCCCGAACGGTGCACGGATGGTCTTCCGTGCGATGGTCGCGTGGATCTCGCGGATCCGGGCCTCGGCCTGCTTGAACGCAGCCGCGGCCGTGTCGTATTCGGCGCGCGACACGGCATCCTGCTCCACCAGTCCCTGCATGCGCTGGAAGGTCAGGCGCGAGAGCTCCAGCTGTGCCTCGGCGGCCGCCAGCTGCGCCTGCTCCTGCCGGGTGTCCAGCTGCACCAGGACATCCCCCTCCTTCACCGGCTTTCCCGAATCAAAGCCGATCCGGTCGACAATGCCGGGCAGATCGGCACTCACCGTGACGCCTTGCACGGCGGCGACGGTGCCGATGGAGCTGATCGTCGCCGGCCACTCTTCACGCTGGGCCACGATCGTGGTGACCGCTTCGGGGGGCGGCTGCATCGCCGCGAACTGCGCGGCCATGGCCTGGAACTGCCTGAACTTGATGAAGGCCAGCCCGGCGATCAGGGCGATCATCAGGACCAGCATCGCAATCATTCGCTTCGCCATTGGTGTCCTCTCTAGATCCGAGGGGCTTCGCCCCTCGGACTCCCCTACACCGTCGCTCGCGCCCTTCGACGTCGCTCAGGGCGCCCCGAGCACTGTCGAGGGGCGGGGGCCCCGATTGCCCCGCTCCGCTCCGGTGGGCGCGCCTGTGGCGCGCCTAGTCCGTACAGCGGACTAATTCCTGTTCACGACCAGCCGCCGCCGAGCGCCCGATACAGCTGCACGATCGACGACAGCTCCTGCTGCCGCAGGCGTGCGAGCTCGAGCTCGCGGGCAAAGAGGCTCCGCTGCGCGTCGAGTACCGGGAGGTAGCTGTCCAGTCCGCCCTGGTAACGCTGGGTCGAGAGCTCGGTGGCGGCGCGGAGCGTCGCCACCAGCCGTTCCTGCTCGGTGCGCTGCTGGCTCGTCTTCGTGTACGAGGCGAGCGAGTCCGACACGTCGCGGAACGCCGTGTAGATCGCGCGCTGATAGTTCACGAGCGCTTCGCGCTGGAGCGCCTCGGTCAGCTGCACGTTCGCGCGCGTGCGTCCGGCGTTGAAGATCGGCGCGGCCGCGCCGATGCCTGCGCTGGCGAGACCGGCGGGGCCGGTCAGCAGATCCGTGAGCGCGCGGCTCTGCACCCCGAGAAAGCCGGTCAGGCTGATGCGCGGGAAATACTCCGCCTTGGCGGCGCCAATCTGCGCGTTGGCGGCGATCAGTTCCTGCTCCGCCTGCCGGATGTCCGGCCGCCGCTCGAGGAGCGCCGACGGCAGTCCGGCGGGGACGCTCGGCGGCGCCTGAAACGCCTCCAGCGCCCGGCCGCGCGGCACCTCCCCGGGCGTGCGCCCGAGCAGCAGGCTCAGCGCGTTCTCGGCCTGCGCGATCTCGCGCTCGATGCCGGCAATCTGCCCGGTGGCCGAGTACAACAGCTGCTCGGCCTGGCGGACGTCGAGCCCGTTCGCCACTCCCCCTTGACGGCGCACTTCGATCAGGCGAAGGCTGTCGGTGGCCGCGCCGCGAGTCCGCGTCGCGATCTCGAGCTCGAGATCGAGCGCGCGCAGCGCGAGGTAATTCTCGGTGACGTCGGCGATGAGCGTGGTGATCACACCGTGGCGGGCCTCTTCCGTCGCGAGGTACCGCGCGCGTGCCGATTCGTTCAAACGCCGGAGCCGCCCCCAGACGTCGATCTCCCAGCTCAAACCGAACCCCGCTTGCACGTAGCTCACGCTGGTGTCGGCGTCGTCCGGAATCCCCTGCGTCGCGCCGACCCTGGACGCCCGGGCCGCGACGAGATCGGCCGAGGCGGTCACTTCCGGAAACTGGCCGGACCTGGTGATCCCGTAAGCCGCGCGCGCCTGGAGTACCCGCTCTGCCGCGATCCGCAGGTCGAAGTTCTGCTTCAGCGCCGTGTTGACGAACTCGGTGAGCTGATCGTCCTTGAAGAGGTCGAACCACTTCAGATCGGCAACCGAGTCGGTCGTGGGTGGCGCCGACGTCGCCCCACGGTAGGCCCCCGGCGTTTCGACGATCGGTCGTTCGTAGTTCGGGCCGAGCGTGCACGACGCGACGGCCGCGGCACACAGGAAAGAGACTGCAATACGCACCAGGATGGACACGATCAACTCCTCCGCCCGTGCTCGAGCGACTGCGAGATCTCGCGCACCAGCTCCGGCATCACGAAGCCGCTTGCCACGAAGCGCACGCCGCGTCGATACATCGCTGTCATCAGGTCGCGACCGGGGGTATCCACACTCCCCACGTCAGTGAGGTCAACGCGGACGCGGCGTATCTCCGGCGTCGCGGTGACTTCACGCCAGCACCTCCCCAGCTCCGGTACCCAGGCGCCTGTCAGATCGCCTTCCAGCTTCAGGAGGCACTCGTCTTCGGCGATGTATGTCGTGATGCGGAGCATGTGTCGAATCCCGTTGCCTGCTCGTGGAGCGATGATCGTGCCGGCGCCGCCGGGCCCGCGACGCTGGTATCCAACATCCAGAGGCATCGGTACTTACGGGGAAAGCGATCGCGCGCCGGACCGCCCGTGCCGACATCGTGCCGAGCCCGCCGGCCGGCACCGTGCCGATCGAGCGGCGCGACTACCAGTCCGCGCAGGTGGCCCCCCCGGCCGCGGTTCGGCCGCCAGGGAACCGCCGGCCGCCGGAACAAGTCTTAGTAGGAATCGGTGGTGCGCCGAGGTGCGTCGCGGGCCGTCTCCAAGGGATGAGCCACGTTGGCGCGCAGTTCACGTATGCTGGGCATGACGGCGCTCTGGTCTCGCGCCGGTTCTGCGGGTCTTATGCACAACAATTCGCTTGCCGTTGCCGAGTTTCCGGCTCGTAGCCGCGATCAGTTGCGCCTGCTCATCCAGGTGTCGGAAGCGATCGCGACCCACCGCGACCTCACGACGCTCTTCCGCGACCTTGCCAGGCAGCTGCCGGCGATCGTGCCGTTCGAGCTGATCGCCCTCTTTCTCCACGATCCGGATCGCAACGTCATGCGCGTCCACATGCTCGGCGGGGCGGACGGCGACCGGATTCCGCCCGGCCTCGAGGTGCCCGTCGACGGGTCGTTCAGCGGGCAGGTGTTCACCACGCAGCGGCGCGTCAGCGTGCACAGCCGGCAGGAAGCGGCGCGCTATCCCTCGACCGCGGCCCTCGTGGACCAGATCGGCGTCGAGTCGTTCTGCATGCTGCCGCTGACGACGACGGTGCGTCCGCTGGGCGCGATGGGGTTCGGCAGCTCACGTGCGGTGGCGTTCGACGAGGCCGAGCTCGAGTTCCTCGAGCTCGTCGTCCGGCAGGTGGCGGTCGCGGTGGACAACGTCCTGCACGACGAGAGCGCCACGGCGGTGCAGGCCGAATTGAGCCAGGAGCGCGATCGGCTGCGCCTCCTGCTCGAAGTCTCGGAGTCGATCGCGGCGCATCGCAGCCTCGACGAACTCTTTCACGATCTCGCGAAGCGGCTTCCTTCGATGGTGCCGTTCGATTACATCAATCTGCTCCTGCACGATCCCGTCAAGGACGTGATGCGCCTCCATATCCTGGTCGCGCCCGAGGGCAGCACGATCCACCCCGGCCTGGAGCTGCCGATCGGCGAATCCGCGTCCGGCCTGGTCTGGCAGACGCAGCAGCCGGTGATCGTCGACGACCTGGACGCCGAGGACCGGTTTCCGCGGCTGATTGCCATGATGCGCGAGAACGGCGTGCAGTCCTTCTGCACCCTCCCGCTGACCACGGCGCTCCGCCGGCTTGGTTCGCTGGGATTCGGACGGTTCACGCAGACGGTGTACGCGCCGGCAGACCTCGCGTTCATGCAACAGGTCGCCAATCAGGTCGCGGTCGCCGTGGACAACGTGCTGCACGACGAGAGCGTCAGGACCGCTCAGCAACTGCTCACGCGTGAACGGGACCGGCTCCAGCTCCTGCTCGAGGTCAATAACGCCGTGGTCTCACGGCTGAACCTGGACGAGGTCTTCACCTCTGTCAGCAGCTGCCTGCAGCGGGTGATCCCGCATGAGCACTCCAGCCTGCTGCTCTACGAACCGGAAACGCGCCAGTTCCGGAAACATGTGCCGCACGTCGCGGGTAAAGAGGTCGTCATCGAGGACTGCCAGGTGGACGCGCAGTCCGCCCGGTCCCCGGCCGGAATCGCCATCACGACGAAGCGGCCTGCACTGTTCGCGGAAGACGATTTGAGAGCGCTCGCCGCGGAGTCGTGCATCGCGAAAATGGTCCTCGACGGAGGATTCAAGTCGGTGTGCAGCGTCCCTTTGCTGTCGCACGACCGGGTGCTCGGGGCGCTGAATGTCGGCAGCGAGCGGGCCGGCGCCTTTTCAGCGGACGACGTGGAACTGCTTGGGCAGGTGGCCCAGCAGATCGCGATCGCCGTCGAGAACGGGTTGGCCTTCCGCGAGATCGCCGAGCTCAAGGAGAAGCTGAACACCGAGAAGCTGTACCTGGAGGACGAGATCCGGACCGAGCACAATTTCGGCGAGATCGTCGGCCAGAGCCCGGCGCTGAAGCAGGTGCTCCAACAGGTGGAGATCGTGTCGCCCACCGACTCGACGGTGCTGATTCAGGGCGAAACCGGAACTGGAAAGGAGTTGATCGCGCGGGCCATTCACAACCTGAGTGGGCGGCGGGACCGGACGTTCGTGAAACTGAACTGCGCCGCGATTCCGACCGGCCTGCTCGAGAGCGAATTGTTCGGGCACGAGAAAGGGGCATTCACCGGCGCGATTGCGCAGCGGCTCGGACGCTTCGAGCTCGCGCACGGCGGCACGCTCTTTCTGGACGAGGTCGGCGACATCCCGCTGGAGCTGCAGTCGAAGCTGCTCCGGGTGCTGCAGGAGCAGGAGTTCGAGCGTCTGGGCAGCACGCGGACGATCCGTGTGGACATCAGGCTGGTGGCCGCGACCAATCGCGATCTCGTGGCGATGGTTGCCGAGAAGCAGTTCCGCAGCGATCTGTACTACCGGCTGAACGTGTTCCCGATCGTCAATCCCCCGTTGCGCGACCGGCAGGACGACATCGCTGCGCTGGTGCGCTACTTCACGCAGAAGTTCGCGAGGCGGATGAACAAGCGCATCGAGCGGATTCCGACCGAGGCTCTGGCCGCGCTGTCCGCCTATTCCTGGCCGGGCAACATCCGCGAGCTGGAGAACCTCATCGAGCGGGCCGTCATCGTCTCGCGCGGATCGCGGCTGGAGATCCCGTTCGCCGAGCTCGAGCAGGCCGGCAAGCTCGCGGCCGCGATCGAGGCCCCCCGCCGGCTGACCACGCTGGAAGAGGCCGAGCGTGAACACATCCGACAGGCGCTGCACGAGGCCAACTGGCAGGTGGGTGGGCCGTCAGGTGCCGCGGTTCGGCTAGGTATGAAACGCACGACCCTCCAATCGAAGATGGCCAAGCTCGGCATCGAGCGCCCTGCCGTCCGCTGACGGCAGCTGAAGGAAAATGAACACCTGATACAGAGTTGGCTGTCGTGTGACAGAAATGTCACGACGCAGGCGAAGGCGTTGAACAGCAGCCGGAGGTTCGCCGCCATTTGACGCGGGTACGGAACTTGACCCTCACCGCGCGTGGGTTACCGCCCGGACGACACCGACCCCCTCGAAATCATGATCGCCCGCCAGAGCATGTGGCGGCGTGTGCTGCTGTTCGTGCTCCTGCTCGGGATCGTGCGACTCCTCTGGCGCCCAGAGTTTCCGAAGCTCGTCGGCATGGGCTGGTTGCTCGTTTCGGCCGCCTCGACGACGACGCCCTCGCCGCCGACGCCGGTTGCGAAAGTCGTCAAGCTGACCGCGGCTCAAGTGGAGCAGCAACTCCGTGTGACGCCGGTCTCGACCGGCTCGCCCCGAAACCACACCTGTGTCCCGGGAGAAAAGGGGTGGGACTACGTGTGCGCCTACAGCGCGGCAAATCCCGCGGTGATTCGAATGAAGATCGGCGTGAGGGTTGGTCCGACCGAGATCGTGGAGGCGTCGATGCCGTACCCAGTCTACGCCTCCCTGCCGCCGGCAACCGGACTCTGAGAGCGATTACCCGTGCCGAGCCGGCAACCCCTCGCCGGGCATGGTCGTCGTCGAGCACTGGTTCGACGAGTTGAAGCAGCGTGTGAATGGAAGTGACAAGTCCAGATCGAGTGGTCAGAAAAAACGGGGGACGGCGCGCCGTGCGCACCGTCCCCCGCTTTCCTGGCTGTCAGCGTCCGCTTTGTGCGGATCGCCTGTCGACTCGAGCGCTTAGAACACGAACCGCACGCCGAGTTGCACCCTGCGTGGTTCGCGCCAGCTTCCCTGTCCTCCAGCGGCATAGCTCCGGATGCGCATGAAGTTAGCACTGGTGATGTCGGTTACCGGGTTGGCCCACTGCGGGTGGTTCAACACGTTCTGCGACTCCACTCGAAGCTCGAGATGGTAGTGGCCGAAGTTGATCGTCCGGAACAACGACGCATCGAGATTCCAGGTCAGCGGTCCGCGGAACTGGTTGCGGCCGGTGTTGCCCCACGCGTTGCCGGGCTGCGAGAAGATTGACGGGTCGTACCACTGCTCGTTTGGACCCGCTTCTCCGAATCCGGCCTTCGCCTCGCCGGTGAGATTGATCGTCTGCGAGCCGCCCTGCTGCTGCAGCAGTCCGTTGTCGCCACCGATGGTGAACGGCCTGCCGGACAGCCAGGACGCCATGCCATTGATCTGCCAGTCCTTGATCACCACTGCCAGCGGATTCGAGCTGTTCTTGGCGAACGGCAACTCGTACACGAAGCCCATCTGCAGCATGTGCGTACGATCGCTGTTGGCCAGCGCGTAGTTGCGGCTGAACTGCGACGGCTGGGCCCACGTGTATCCGCCGCCATCATCCTCAACCTCATTCATCGCCTTGCTCAACGTGTAGGCGCCTTTGAGCATCAGGCCGTTCTTGAAGGGCCGGTTCACCGCCATCTGCAACGAGTTGTAGCGTGCCTTCGCGGCGCTCGCGTAAACATTGATGGCCGCCGTATTCGCCTGTGCGAACAATTTCCTGGCGCCATTGCCGCCGGAATCGGCGTAGTTCAGGTTTAGCGTCGAATAGCCATCTACGGTGGCCGTCCCGGCGTAGCCGACGCTGACCGAAATGTCGAGCGGAAGCCGGCGCTCGATGAACGCGTTATAGGAATGGATCGAGCCGCGCTCCGAGTTGTTCACGTCCGGCGTGGTCATGTCGACGCCCCGCGGCAACGGAATGGTCCCCGCTTCGAGGTTGGGGCTTGGCGCGGCGCCGATGCCCTTGGAAATGTCCCCGTAGGGGGTGAAGCCGTTAATGCCCGCATCGCTGTAGGCAATCGTCAACGGGAAGCGCCCACGCATCGGACGAGTCCACGGCAGCGGGTCGAAGGTCCTGCCGTAACCCGCACGGAGAACCGTGTTCTCGTTGAGACGGTACGCCGCGCCAACGCGGGGGGCCAGAAGCGTGCTGCTGACCTTGATACCCAAGTCCTTCGGGTTGCCGCCGAGGCCGCCGAGATGGACCATGTAGGCAGCGACATCGAGCGTTTCGATGCCGCGGGTCTCACGCTGCATCAGCGGGTAATATTCATAGCGGAGGCCCAGGTTCACCGTGAACTTCTCGTTGACCTGCCACCGATCCGCCACGTACACGCCGTACTGGTTCTCGCGTCCGCTCAGCTCTTCGTACTGAATGGTCTTCGCGTAGTTGCTCATCTGCCCGAGCAGGAATGCGGCGTAGCCATTCCAGCCGCCGACGCTGGAGTAGCCCGGAGTTCCGGTCACGCCGCCGCCAAATGTCAGACCGCCTCGCGGGTTGCCGCCGGATTCCGGCTGCCAGTGGTTGAGTCTGAGGCGGATGTAATCGACGCCCGTCCGAATCTCGTGCCGTCCGGCCACCTTGGTCAGGTTGGCCGATGCGGTGTAGCTGCGCTCGTCGCGCCAGACCGGCGTCCACGTTGAATTGTTGCCAATCACCGAAAGGCCGGTCTCGACCTGCGGCATCCCGCTGTACCGAGTGAGATCGGACGATCCCGGTCCACCGGCCGTATCGGCGTTCAAACCCGGAATGCCCCACACCTCGCTGCCGTAATTGGTGCCGTAGTCGGGGCCCCGGAAGTCCTGCTGCATCGAGTTCACACCGACGCTGGCATCGAACAGCAGTGTCGGGGTGAGCGTCCATGTCTGACCGCCGGTAAACACCATCGTCCTGGTGGGACCGCCACCGGCTTCGTCGAACGGAATGTAGAACAGATCGAACACGTTCGCCTTCATCATCGAGAACTTGCCCCAGATCTGATGCGCGGTCGTCCGGTTCCAGTTCACCTTGAAGTCGTAATTGTCGCGGTCGGCCTTGGGATTGCGGGGAATCTTGGCGTTCTCCAGCAGTCCGTTGCTGGTGCCCGCCGCGTTGGGTGCCGGATAGAGGGCCTGGATATTCCGGGAAACCTGGCTGATGCGGTTGGCAGGAATGATCGCGCCTTCGAAGAACGTGCGGTTCCTGCCGTCGGAGGTCCCCGTCGCGGGGTCCCAAATGCGGAAGCTCGGGTTCAACGCCAGCACTTCGCTGAAGTCGCCCTGGCGCATTTTCGCGGTCGGCACGTTGTAGGTGCTGAAGATGCCCTGACGTTCGGCGTTTCGCTCCCACGATCCAAAGTAGAACAGCTTGTTGCGGCGAACCGGGCCGCCGGCCGTGCCGCCCATGATCGACGTACTCGAATCGACCTTGGCCGGGTCGAAGTATCCGCGGCGCGCATTCAGCTCGTCCTGCTGACGGAAGAAAAAGGCCGAGCCCTTGAACGTGTTGGTCCCCGACTTCGTCTGGACCACCGCCGCCGCTCCACCGGTCATGCCCTGGGCAGAATCGAAGCTGTTGGTCGAGATGTTGACGTTCTCAATCGTTTCTACCGGCGCAACATAGCCGGCATGATGCGGCAGCCACACGTTGATGCTCGCAGCGCCGTCGATTCGCGTGACGTTGTTGTTGCGATTCGTGCCATTGACGTTGACCGACAGCGAACGCGCGGGCGTGTCCGTCTGCGCGTTCTGGAACTCGGGCGGCGTCGCGCCAGGAACGAGGTTCATCAGGTACTGATAATTTCGGTACTGATTCAGCGGCAGGTTCGTCACGTCCTCCGGCCGAAGGTCGGTGCTGATGTCAGCTTTGTCGGTCTTGAGGATGACCGCTTCGGTGGTCACCGTTACCGATTCGCTGAGTGTGCCAACCTCGAGCTTGCCGTTGATGCGGACGATCGATCCAGCGGTAATCGGGATGCCGGTCTGCACGAACTCCTTGAAGCCCTGCAGCACGGCTTTCATCGTATAGGTTCCGCCAGTAATGTTTCGAATCGTATAGGTGCCGGTTTCGTCCGTGACACCGTTCAGTTCGAGGCCGGTGTTTTCGTCTTTGATCGTGACGGTCGCGCCGGGGACGCCGCCGCCTGACGTGTCGGAGATGGTTCCCGTCAGGCTTCCATAGAGGGCCTGCGCGTCAGCAGGAGAAGGCAGCCATGCGATCGCGGCGACAACCGCCACGATCACCACGGCGGGGAGGAGCGGACGACCACGCACACGCATACACGCAACGGACTCGGTCACAATGTCCTCCTTCGAGCGAACCGGAGCCTCGACCCGGCAGGGGAGCCGCCGGGGACCGTCTGGTTGGGCCGGGTGTTTTTACGCACCCCTCCGTGAGCACGGATAAATCACGCGAGGGGCTGCGATGTCAAGGCAGGAGTGGACCATGCAAGGCACTTCGAGGCGCTGGTTGATCGGGGCGGCATGCCTGGCCGGGTTGGTCGGGGCTCTGCTGTCGCATGCTGTCCGCGCTCAAACACAGCCGTTCAGCCCGGAAGTCGACGAGTTCGTCCGGATCTATCTGAAGAATGGCGGGGACAAGCTCACCAACTGGGTTCAAAGGGACGCCACCTCGTCGCCGGACGCGGCACTCCGCGCGTTCAAGCCGATCGCCGGGCTGAGCATCGACCTGGTCGCGTCGGAGCCCGTGATCCGCCAGCCAATCGACCTCCACTTTGACGATCGCGGACGCCTGTGGGTCGTGCAGTACCTTCAATACCCGTTCCCCGCCGGTCTGACCATCACCTCGTACGATCAATATTTGCGCGCGCGTTACAGCGCGGTCCCTGCGGCACCACCGAATCACCTGCGCGGCGCCGACAAGATCACCGTGCTCGAGGACACGAACGCCGACGGCACGTTCGACTCGCACAGGGACGTCATCACCGGTCTCAACATCACGACGAGCGTCGTGACGGGGCGCGGCGGAATCTGGGTCATGAACCCGCCGTACCTGCTGTTCTATCGCGACCGCGACAGCGATGGATCGCCCGAGGGCGATCCGGAGGTTCGGCTGGCCGGGTTCGGCCTCGAGGATACGCACTCGCTCGCCAACAGCCTGACGTGGGGTCCCGATGGCTGGCTCTATGGCGTGCACGGAAGCACCAGCACCGCGCGGGTCAGGGGCATCTCGTTCCTCGGGCAGGCCGTCTGGCGCTACCACCCCGAGGCGGACAGGTTCGAACTGTTCGCGCAAGGCGGCGGAAATCCGTGGACGCTCTCGTTCGACAGCAAGGGCCGCGCCTTCTCTGGAGACAATGGCGGCAACAGCCGCGGATTCCACTGGGTCGAAGGCGGACGCTACGAGAAGAACTGGCCGAAGCACGGGCCATTCACCCGGCCGTTCTCGTTCGGCTTCATCCCGCACATGGACCATGCCGGGTACGCCGCGCGGTTCGCGATGACCGGCGTGATCTACGAGGACGGAAAGCTGCCGGGGTACGAAGGACAGCTCATTTCCGGCATGGCGCTCACCAGCCGCATGCAGGCCACGCGCCTGATGGCTGAGGGATCGACGTTCAGGACCGTCGATACCGATGCGCTCCTGACGACCGCGGACCGGAGCTTCCGTCCGGTCGATACGGCCGTCGGGCCCGACGGCGCGTTGTACATCGCCGACTGGTGCGACATCCGGATGGATCACACCGATCCGCGCGACACCTGGGACAAGTCCTGCGGCCGGATCTGGCGGCTGCGCGCCAGGGACTCGCGGCCGGCGCCTCGCGTCAACCTGGCCGGGTTGAGCAGCCAGGAGCTCGTGCAGCTGCTGGGCGACGGAAGAAAGTGGTACCGCGAACACGCGCGACGGCTGCTCGGCGAACGTCAGGACCGTTCGCTCGTTCCGCAGTTGCGGCAGCTCGTACGCGACCGGCGAGGCGCCTCCGCACTCGAGGCCTTGTGGGCGGCGAACCTGATTGCGCCGATCGATCCCGCCTGGACCTCCGAGCTCCTGGCGCATCCCGACGCCGCCGTTCGCGCCTGGGCCCTGCGGCTGTTCAGGCCCGAGTCGATCGTTCCCTCGATGCGCGACAGACTGGTGAGACTCGCCCGCACCGAACCCGACGCTGAAGTAAGGAGCGAGCTCGCGAACATGACGGCGCGTCTCACACCGGAGGCGGCGCTTGCGGTGCTCGGGGCACTCGCCGAGCGGGAAGAAGACGTTTCCGACCGGCACATCCCGTTGCGAATCTGGTGGGCGCTCGAACAACACGTCAGCGGTGAACCGGATGCCGTCCTGAGCTGGGTCGAGAAGTCGGGCGTGTGGCACGCTCCGGTGTTCACCCAACACATTGCCGGCCGTTTGGCGCGGCGGCTGGCAGCGGAGCGCGGGGACCAGCAGTCGTTCACGCGCATCGACCCCGACGAGAACTGGAAGGCCTACGCAGAACACCCGCGCACGCTCATGCCGGGCGGGAAGGGCGACTACACGGATTGGCAGGGTAACGAGACCCCGGAGGTCCGCGAAAGGAACCTGAGGCGCCTTGCGCGGTTGATGCAGAGTGCCCCCACCCCTGCGGATCGTGATCGGTTGCTCGCCGCTGCCGGAGCGGCCGACACGACTCGACCGGCCGGTCCGATCGACAGTGGGTCAGGCAGAGAGGCGTTTCTCACGTATTGCGCCCCTTGCCATCAGCCGGACGGCAGCGGCATGGCGCGCCTGGCCGCACCGCTGCGCAATTCGCCGTGGGTGCTGGGCCGCGAGGACCTGTTGGCCCGGATAGTGCTGAACGGCCTCAAAGGCGACCTGCTGATGCCGCCGATGGGGACGCTCGATGATCGCCAGCTCGCGGGAATACTGACCTACATCCGCAGTGCGTGGGGGCACGACGCGGCGCCGGTTTCGCCTCAGACGATGGCGCAGGTTCGCGCGGCCTCCGCAGCGCGTCAGACGCCGTGGACCGCGGCGGAGCTTTCGGCGCTGGGGCGGTAGCCGAACGCCGGCCACAGCCTTCCGGCTAAAGCCGGAAGCCACACTAATCTAAGATCACACAATCGTATTGGAGAGAGGTACGACATGCGCACTCCGCTCAGAGCGCTCGTGACGGTCGCGGTCGTCAGCGGCCTCACCCTCCCCTCGCTCGCGCAGGACGACCCGCACTCCGAGACGCGGAGCGGCCGGACAATGAAGCCGGTGATCACGGGACGACAGTACGCCGTCACGTCGATGAAGCATCAGGCAACGGAAGCGGCGGTCAGGATCCTCGAGAAGGGGGGCAACGCGTTCGATGCCGCCGTCGCCGGTCAGGCCGTGCTCGCGCTCGTCGATCCCGCCAACAACGGCTACGGCAGCGATGCCGTCGTACTCCTGTACGACGCCGCGGCCCGGAAGGTGTGGTCGATCAACGCGGAAGGGCCCGCGCCCAGGCTGGCGACAATCGAGTGGTACCAGCAGCACAACGACGGGAAGCTCCCGGACAGCGACGGCCTCCTCTCGGCCACCGTTCCCGGCGTGGTGGACGCCTGGTGCACCATGCTCGATCGCTGGGGCACCATGAGCTTCGCGCAGGTGCTGCAGCCCGCGCTCGAGATTCTCGAAGAGGGCCTTGTGCTCACTCCCGGACTCGCGCGGTCGATGGGCGCGAACAAACTGAAGAAGTATCCGTCGAGCGTGAATCTCTACATGCCCGGCGGCAAGCCTCCGGCGGCGGGCTCCGTCTTCAGAAACCTCGATGCCGCGCGGATGCTCCGAAAACTGCACGACGCGGAAAAGGCCGCCGGCCCGGACCGCCGCGCCGGCCTGCGCGCCGCGCGCGATCGCTTTTACAAGGGCGACATCGCCCGGTCGATGGCGGAGTTCTCCGAGAAAAGCGGCGGCTTGTTCCGCTACGACGATTTCGCCTCCTACACCGCGCTCGTCGAAGCGCCGGTGTCCACAAACTATCGCGGCTACGATGTCTACAAGAACCCGTCGGCCAGCCAGGGGCCGGCGGAGCTCTTCGCCCTGAACATGCTCGAGGGCTACAACCTGAAGCAGCTCGGGCACAACAGCGCCGCCTTCATTCACACGAGCGCCGAGGCGCTCAAGCTGGCCCTCGGCGATCGCGAGAAGTATCTCGGCGACACGGCGTTCATCACGATCCCCTACGAGGGCCTGCTCTCCAAGGAGTACGCCGCCGAGCGCCGGACGCTGCTCGATCCCGACAAGGCGTCGCTCGAGCTCCGCCCCGGCGATCCGGCGAAGTTCATGAAGAAGACCGATGCGCTGGTCCGGCCCTTTCATGTCACGACCACCGGTGCGGCCGATCACGTCGGCGACACCAGCTACATCGCCGTCGTGGACAAGGATCGGAACATGGTCAGCTTCGAGCCGAGCCTGCACAGCGGCTGGGGCACGGGAGTCGTGATGGGCGATCTCGGGTTCATCCTCAATTGCCGGGGGGACTACTACTCCCTCGTGCCCGGCGAGGCGAATGCGCTCGAGCCGGGCAAGCGCCCCCGCAGCACGCTTCAGAGCACGCTCGTGATGAAAGACGGCCGGCCCTACATGATCCTGGGCAGCCCCGGCGGCGACGATCAGATCATGCGGACGATGCAGACCCTCATCAACGTGATCGACTTCGGCATGAACATCCAGCAGGCGATCGAGGCGCCGCGCTGGTCCACGCGCAGCTTCCCGGCGTCGCCATTTCCACACACGATGTACCCGGGCGATCTCTCCGTCGAGGACCGCGTCCCGGTCGCGGTGCAGAAGGCGCTTTCCGCGAAAGGACACAAGTTGACGGTGTCGGGCCCGTGGTCGCTCGGCGCGAACGCGGCGATTGTCGTGGACGTCGAGCGCGGCGTGCTGGGCGCCGGCGCCGACGTCCGGAACGACGCCTACGCCTGGGCGCGATAAACGCGCGGGCTGCCCGATCCGGCGCCGCGCTCCGTACGGAGTGACACATGCTTCCTCTTCAACGTCGACTCGCGATCCTGGCGGGTGTGCTGTTGGTGGTCGTCGGCTGCGTCCCCGTGTCGTCGGCCCAGGTCCGGCAGCCCAACATCGTGATGATCGTCGGTGACGACATGGGGTACGCCGACATCGGCGTGCACGGAAGCAAGGACATTCCCACGCCACACATCGACGCGCTGGCGAAAGGCGGCGTTCGGTTCACCGATGCCTACGTCACTGGCCCGCACTGCAGCCCGACCCGGGCCGGACTGCTGACCGGCCGCTATCAGCAGCGCTTCGGGCACGAGGTCAACATGGGCGCCGATGCCGGCCCGAACGGCGGGCTCCCGCCGAGCGAGAGGACCATGGCCGATCGGCTGAAAGCCGCGGGATATCGAACCGCGCTGTTCGGTAAGTGGCATCTCGGATCCGCCGCGCATCTTCACCCGATGTCCCGCGGCTTCGACGAGTTCTACGGGTTTCTCGGAGGAGACCACTCCTACTTCGAGTCGACGGAGAACGGTACGAATCCGTTGTACGACGGCAGAGATCGTGTCGAAGCGAGCGGATATCTGACCGACGTCCTGACCGATCGCGCGGTCACCTTCATCAAACTCGAGAAGTCCCGGCCGTTCTTCCTCTATCTCGCGTACAACGCCGTGCACACGCCGATGCACGCGCCCGAGAAGTACCTGGCCCGATTCAGCGGGATTGGGGACGAGCAGCGCCGCACCTACGCGGCGATGATGTCCGCCATGGATGACGGCATTGGCCGAGTGGTCGCCGCGCTCCGTGACGAAGGCCTGGAGGAGAACACCCTGATCTTCTTCTTCAGCGATAACGGTGGCCCAATCATGCCCGGAACGACGATCAACGGATCGACCAACACGCCGCTGCGCGGATCCAAGCGTCAGACATGGGAGGGCGGCATCCGCGTGCCCTTCATGATTCGCTGGAGGGGAAGGCTTCCGGAAGGAAAGATCGACTCGCGTCCGATCATCCAGCTCGATGTGCTCCCGACCGTGCTGGCCGCCGCAGGCGTCGAGCCTAAGGTCGAATGGAAGCTCGACGGCGTCAACCTTCTTCCGTATTTGAGTGGCAAACGTCAGGACGCGCCGCACGAAGCGTTGTACTGGCGGCTGTTCGGGCACATGGCCATCCGCAAGGGTCCGTGGAAGCTGGTGAAGACGATGGAAGGTCCGTTACTGGTGGCGGACACGACGAGTCCGGATCTGTCAGGGGCGCAGCTCTTCAACCTGGCGAACGACGTCGGCGAGCAACACGATCTCGCAGCGACGAATACCGGGAAAGTCAAGGAGCTGACCGACGACTGGCTGCGCTGGAACAAGGAGATGGCGAAGCCACTCTGGGGGCCCGGTGCTGGTGGAAGGGGACGGGGAGGAGAATGACACAGAGATCCGTAGTTCTGCTCGGGCTGCTGCTCGCTTCCGCCTGCGCGCGCCCGGTGGCGCAACAGCCCTACGACGTCCTGATCACCGGCGGCTCGGTGCTGAACGGCGAAGGGGCTCCCGCCGTCCGAGCCGACGTGGGGATTCGCGGCGGGCGCATCGCGGCCATCGGCGACCTCGGGACCGCGGCGGCGGCGCGTCGAATCGAGGCCACCGGTTTGACCGTCGCCCCAGGCTTCATCGACATCCACAACCACTCGGACTACACGATCCTCGCAGAACCGAAATCCGAGAGCATGATCCGCCAGGGCGTGAGCACGATGGTGCTGGGCGAGTCGCGATCGGCGGGACCGATCAAGGCGGGAGCCGAGGAAGCGCGTGCCCGCGCCGACGGCGTGACCGCCGACTGGACGACACTCGGCGGGTACTTCGCGAAGCTCGAACAGCAGCACATGTCGACGAACATCGCGTCGTACGTCGGCGAGGAGCAGGTATGGACGTACGTGAAGGGCTACGGCCAGTCCACGGCGACGCCGCAGGAGCTCGACGAGATGAAGCGCCTGATCGCCGCGGCAATGGAGGAGGGAGCGATGGGCCTCTCGACCGCGCTGCTGCAGCCTCCCTCGAGCTTCGCGACGACCGCCAATCTGATCGAGCTCGCCAGGACCGCGAAGCAGTACGGCGGCATCTACTCCTCCCATATCCGTGATGAGGGCGAGGGTGTCTTCCGCGCAATAGACGAGGCGATCCAGGTGGGCAAGGGGGCCAGGATTCCCGTCGACATCATTCACATGAAGATCGCGCACAAGAAACTGTGGGGCCGCGCCAACGAGATCATCGCGATGGTGCAGAAGGCGAGAGACGAGGGGTTCGACATCCGCGCCAACGTCTACCCCTACACCGCAGGTCAGAACAATCTGTCTTCGATCGTTCCCCCGTGGGCGCACGACGGCGGCCGCGAGAAGCTGCTCGAGCGGCTCAAGGATCCATCAGCGCGGAAGCGGATGCGCGGGGAGGTCATGAACGGCCTGCCGAACTGGTACAACCACTACCTCGCGACCGGGGACGGCTGGGCCGGGATGATCCTCGTGATGCTCAAGCACGAGCGCAACAAGCCGTTCCAGGGCAAGCGCATGAGCGAGCTCATCGCCGCTCGCGGAGGTCATCCGGCCGACGTCCTCTTCGATGTGCTGCTCGAGGAAGGCGGGAGCGTGCCGACCGTGTTCTTCCATCATTCCGAGCCCGACATGCAGCTGATCATGCAGCAGCCGTGGACGTCGATCGGCTCGGACGGCAGCGCGGTGAGCCCGGACGGCCCGACCGGCCGCACCCATCCGCACCCGCGCTACTACGGCACCTTCCCGCGGGTGCTCGGACGCTACGTGCGCGAGTCGAAGGTGATCACGCTGCCTGAGGCGGTGAAGAAGATGACGAGCATGAACGCCGACAAGCTTGGCATCGCCGATCGCGGCCGCTTGAAGGAAGGGCTCGCCGCCGACGTGACGGTCTTCGATCAGGATCGCGTGCTCGATCGCGCCACCTTCGAACAGCCGCACCAGTTCCCGGTGGGCATCAAGTACGTCCTCGTCAACGGCGTCGTCACCGTCGACAACGAGCAGCACACGGGCGCCCTCGCAGGACGGGTGCTCTATGGGCCGGGGAAGCAGCGCGCCGGGGCAACTCGAGGAGGCGCTCCATCCCGGTTGCCAGGTGGGAATTGAGTACGGCAGTCGCGCCAGATGCTCGCGGGGAGCTGCAATGACGTTGCGCTCGCTCTGCAAAAAATGGCATCGGTCGGGCGGCGCAGTCGTACTGGTGGCCTGCATGCTTGTCGGCGGGGCCTGCCGGCAGCAGGCAGGATGATGAAGGGTCACAATTTGAGGGCCCGATTGCTCTCGACCGACAATCGTCGCAAGATCGGGTTGTGGCTCCGAATTTCCAGCAGGCCGCCGGGCTCCTGGCCGAGGTCGGCGAACGCTTCGACGCACGCAACTGGGTCCTCGGAACAAGCGGGAACTTCAGCGTCGTCCTCGGCCGCGACCCGCTCAGGTTGGCCATGACACGCAGTGGCATGGCGAAAGGTCGTCTCGATCTCGATGCGATCGTCGAAATCGACGGTGATGGCACCGTGGTGCGCCCAGCCGGCGCAAGGCCGTCGGCGGAAGCGCTGCTGCACGTCGAGATCGTCCGTGCCCGCGGGGCGGGCGCCGTACTTCATACCCACTCAATCTGGTGCACAATCCTTTCGAATCGCCATGCCTCTGCCGGCGGGCTCGGCATTGCCGGCTACGAGATGTTGAAGGGCCTCGAGGGGATTTCCACCCATGAGCACGAGGAGTGGATTCCAATCCTCGAGAACGATCAGGACATGACCCGCCTCGCCGGGCGGCTCCGTCAGGTGCTTGCGGAACACGCGGCCTGTCACGCGTTCCTCCTTCGTCGTCATGGCATGTACACCTGGGGACAGACGTTGCCCCAGGCCGTTCGCCACGTCGAAATCGTGGAGTTTCTTCTGGAGACCGTCGGGCGGACAGAAGCAATGGAGTCACCATCATGGCAATCGTGAGAATTCCCGCCGAGGACGTCACGCTGAGGGAGCCGGCCGAGGTCGGATCATTCCTCGCGCGGTTTGGCATCGAGTACGAACAATGGACGCCCGATCGCCCGCTGCCGGCTGACGCGCCGCCGGACGTCGTCCTTGCCGCCTACGGCCGCGAGGTCGAGGCCTTGAAGGCGCGCGGCGGCTACGTGACGGCCGACGTGATTGACGTGAAGCCCGAGACGCCGAACCTCGATGCGATGCTCGCGAAGTTCAGCCGCGAGCACTGGCACGACGAAGACGAAGTGCGGTTCATCGTCGAGGGTCGCGGCCTGTTCCACGTGCATCCGGCGGAGAGCGCGGTCTTCGCGATCGAAGTCGAAGCCGGTGACCTGATCCGGGTCCCGCGCGGCACTCACCACTGGTTCGATCTCTGCGCCGATCGGCGGATCCGCGCGATCAGGCTGTTCCAGGATCCCTCGGGCTGGACACCGCACTACACGGATACCGGTGTCGACCAGGGATTCCAGCCGGTGTGCTTCGGCCGTTCCTACGTCGCGCCGATTCAGCCGATTCGCGTGTGAACCCCAATCCGGCCGCGGCCGGGATCGGCGCAGTCCTCCTGGATATCGAGGGCACGACCACGCCGATTGCCTTTGTCACGCAGGTGCTGTTCCCGCACGCGCGAACACACCTGCGTTCCCACCTCGAACGGCACGCGCGTTCGCCGGCGTACGAGACGCTGTTCGCTGCCTTCCGCGAAGAGCATGCCGCCGATTCGCTGCGCGGCGAGCCCGTACCCTCCTGGGCCGACGAGCCGGCATCCGCCCGGCTCATGGCGGTCGTTGCCTACGCCGAATGGCTCATGGATCGCGATCGCAAGTCGCCACCACTCAAGGATCTGCAGGGCAGGATCTGGGACGACGGCTATCGGCGTGGCGAGCTGGTTGGCGAGGTGTTTCCGGATGTGCCTGGTGCGTTTCGCCGCTGGCAGGAACGCCAGGTGCCGGTCGGCATCTTCTCCTCCGGAAGCGTGTTGGCCCAACAGCTGCTGTTCGGCCATTCATCCGCCGGCGACCTGACGCCGTTTCTTCGCTGGTACTTCGACACCCGCGTGGGAGCGAAGGTCGAGGCGGACAGCTATCGCGCGATTGCCCACACGATCGGCCTGCCGGCCGGTTCCATCCTGTTCGTTTCGGATGTCACCGGGGAATTGATCGCGGCACGTGCCGCTGGAATGCAGGTCCGACTCTCAATCCGGCCGGGCAACGCGCCACAGCCCGAGGCGGCCGCGTTCGAAGTGCTGACCAGTCTCGCCGAACTCTGAGGCGACTGGTAACTGGTTCACAGTTCGGCGGTCTCGGCCAACGCGCCCTGTGTCTCCACTCGCAGCCGGGGATGGAGGTTGACCGTTCCCCCCAGGTCCGGGTCGTTGACATGGATGACCGCATGCGGTCCGCGGCAGCGATCCCGGCGCTCCACGCTGTCCCAGACAACGGTCTCGACCGTGAGATAACCATGCCCTGTATTCGCTTGCAGGTCCATCGTCGCGACGAACTGGCCGGGTTCCGACAGCCTCGGCTCGCGCGCCGATAGATCCAGTACGAAGACGTCTTTGACAGTCTGAAGTGCCCGCACGCGGACCGCAAGCCGCAGGTTCGCGGGGGGTGTGCCGCGCACCTCGCCGCGAAGCGTAATCGTGACCCACTCGCCCGAGCGCACGGGACGCCTCGGCTCGACGGTGAGGGAGGTGAACGCAAAGGGAATGCTCTCGTCGGTCTCCTGCTCGGTGTGCAGGCCGTTCATGATGTAGTGCGAGATGCACTCGTCCGGGGAGCCCCGCTTGACGATCCGCCCATGGTCGAGCAGCACACAGTGCGTGCAGAGCGAAGCGATGCGATCGAGCTGGTGCGACACGATGACCACCGGCAGGCCCCGGCGCATCTGGCTGAGACGATCGAAGGCCTTGCGCTGGAACCGGAAATCGCCGACGGCGAGCACTTCGTCGACGATGAGAACATCGGGGCTCATGTGCGCCGCGATCGCGAACCCCAGGCGCGCGTTCATGCCGCTCGAATAGCGCTTCACCGGCGTGTTGATGAAGTCACCGAGCTCCGAGAACGCGACGATGTCGTCGAAGCGCGAGGCAATTTCACGCCGCGTCATGCCCATGATCGCACCCTGGAGAAAGACGTTCTCTCCGCCGGTCAAATCCTGGTGGAAGCCGCCGGCGATCTCGATCAGCGCCCCGACGCGGCCGCGAACGCCGCATCGGCCCGACGTCGGCTGCAGGATGCGCGTCAGCAGCTTGAGGATGGTCGATTTCCCGGCGCCGTTCGGCCCGATGATGCCGAGGGCCTGGCCGGGCCCCACCGAGAACGAGACGTCCTGGATGGCCCAGAACTCTCGCGCGCCAAGCGCGTCGCGCTGGCGGCGCCGCCGGAACAGGCGTGAGGCCGCCGCCGGAATCAGGTCGCGCAGGCTGTCGTGGAATTCACCACGCCGGAATTTTTTCCAGACCTGCTGGAACGCGACACGTCCTTCAGCCACAGAGGGTCCTCTCATACGTACTCAGCGAACTTGGGCTCGGTGCGATGGAAGATCAGCAGGCCGCCCGTGAGCATCACGATCGACCAGCCGGCGCTGTAGGCGAGATACCAGGGACTCCAGGCGAGCACGGCTCCCTTCCGCGCCATCTCGATCACCGGCGACAACAGGTTGTGGTCGTACACGATGCTCAAGCGCAGACCCTCGAGGATCGGCGCCAGCGGGTTCAGCATCATCACCCGGGCCCCGGTCGGACCGAACATCTGCGGCTCGAAGAAGACCGGCGTGAAAAAGATGCCGAACGACAACAGCACCTGGACGATGTACTTGACGTCCCGAAAGAACAGGTTGGCGCAGCCGACGAGGAGCGCGAAGCCCGCGGTGAAGGCGACGAGGATCGCAAGCAGCGGAATGGCCCACCAGGCGGCCAGACCGAAGTCCACCCCGACGACGAGGCACACGAGCAGCAGGGCTCCGAGTCCAATGGACGAGTCGAACATCTGAGCGAGCGTCGAGGCCAGTGGCAGGACCTCCCGAGGAAAGTAGATCTTCGTGACGAGGTTGGAATTCCCGGTCAGACTGTTGATGCTGAACCCGAGGGCCCCGACGAAAAACGCCCACGGGACGGCCTTGATCGCGATGCCGACGACTTCCTCCGGCACCAGCGGCCGGCCTCCCACGAATGCCATCGCGACGCGCACCAGCGCACCAGCGGCCACGATCAGGACCGGCATCAGGACGGCCCACACCAACCCCATGACCGCCTGCTTATAGCGCACCCGGATGTCGCGGCGCGTGAGCTCATAGAGCAGGCCGCGATGAGTCCATAACTCGCGACGCAGGATGAAGCGCAGATCGCCGAAGAGCGATCGCCGCTCCTGCAGCGGCAGCAGCCAGTCGTCGTCTCTTATTTCGTCCACGCCCGGATGGTAGGGCCAGGACTGCACGGAAGAAGAAGTGGGCAGAGAGCCTCCTGCAGAGTCAAGCAATGAGGGTGCCAGATCGCGGGTTCGGGAGTTCGCGGGCTCGCGGGTTCGAAACCCGGGTCATCAGAGGCAACCAGCCGCTCGAATGCGCATCAGTTGCCTCTGGTGACCACCAACCTGTCGAGCTCGCGAGCCCGCGAACTCGCGAACCTGCGAATTTGATTGGCGTTCCATTTGCACCTTTTGAGTGTCCTGCGATCCGAAAGAAGGAAGTCCAGGTGCTGCACGCGTCACGAGCAACGCCGGTCGAGTATTCGCCACGCAGCCCTCGATGCCGCCTGCACGTCGCCGTGTACTCGCGCCTCTCGGGGCTCGACCATCCGTATTTCAGGCTGCTGCATCGGGCTCTCGCACGTCGTGGCGTTGCCACTTCGGGGTCGGTCCAGATCGGTGTCTCCTGGCTGCGTGCGAACCGCGGGCTGATTGACGCCGTGCACTTCCACTGGCCCGAAACCATCTGGCGCGATCGCCGGCCCGGGGCCCATCATGTCGTGTCGCGTGCCCTGCACGGGTGCCGTGAGCTGCTGCGGATCGCCCGCTTCCTCCGCGAGGCTCGCCGGCTCGGCATCACCCGCATCTGGACGATCCACAACCTCGAGCCTCACGAGGGGGCGTCGCTGTGGGATCGACTCGGGTATCGCCTGATCGGCCGCTCTGCGGACATCGTGGTCAGTCACAGCGTCTGGTCGCTCCAGGAGGCGAAGCGAGCCCATCGCATTGGCCGCGGCAAGTCGATCATCCTGCCGATGGGAACGATGCACGAGGCCTATCCGCCGCCGCGCCCGCGAGACACCGTGCTCGCCGAGCTCGGGCTCGATCCTGCCTTGCCGATGGTGTCCTGTCTCGGACGTCTGCGCGAGTACAAGGGACTCCATGTCGCGTGTGCCGCCGCCAAACGGCTGAGCGGCAGGGTGCAGCTCGTCGTTGCCGGGCCGCCGCAGCCGGGGTTCGACGTCGCCGTGTTGCGTGAGGTGCTCGGCCGGGTGCCGTCCGCGCTCTTCCTGCCGCGGCACCTGAACGATCAGGAGTTCGCGGACTTGATGTGCGCGAGCGATGCCGTGCTCCTTCCATACCGAGACGTGA
>Ga0209382_10002193_pt1 | contig 29028 bp, 21 predicted proteins | sample SoiMetdeltSBSDD5_FD_187599 | JGI IMG/M metagenome (GOLD analysis project Ga0209382, IMG submission 187599) | Bulk soil microbial communities from a Populus tree surrounding site in Tennessee, USA - Soil MetaG P. deltoides SBSDD5 (SPAdes) (version 2) | ecosystem: Environmental > Terrestrial >...
GGTGGCCAGAAAGGTGGTGGCGGCCAAGGTGGCGGCGGCGGAGGCGGCGGCTGGGGCGGCGGTGGCGGGGGTGGACAGGGCGGAGGGCGCGGCGGCGACCGTTAAGTAGTAACAATTATTGGGCAAAGCGAACGACAGACGCCTCACTCTCCAGCCGGGGAGTGAGGCGTTGGCCTGTTCAGGCAGGAATCAAATCGGTCTTCTGAGGCGGGGTTTAGCGCGGTATACTTGAGGGTTCACTTTCTGCCTCCACCGACAACGCACCAGCCCACCGAGCCCCTCGTTTGAGCATCGGCATGGAGAGGCAATGACTGTCAGCCGTGGTCGGGAAGGGAGACTCAAGCCGCAGCACGCTTCGCTGTATCCCGGCCTGACTCCGGGTGTCTGGGTGCCGGTTGAAACGCTGATCCGTCACGTCACCGATCTTATCCAACGAGATCCGTCCAAGTCGCGAACGATCACTGGTCCCCGGCTCCTGCATCAGGATCACTTCGAATACCGGGGCAGGTCCTCCCGGCCGGAGGGTCTGCCCTCCGGAATGACTCGTATGAGCGACGCTGGGGTGGATCCTGAGCTGTCCGCATCACCCGAGAGTCGCTTCGATCGGAACTCGCCGAAACCCAGGGAGACCACTGAATGAGCGAACCCAACCGAAGCGGGCTGCAGAGGGGACGGCGAGTGCGCGCCGACGTGCGCCAGGCGCTGCTCAAATCCGGATCTGCCCACCTCTATCCCGGCATCCCTCCGGGAGAATGGCAGCCTGCCGCCGTTATGGCGGATATGGTCCAGGCGCTCCGCGCTGGCGCCCGGCACCAAGCAATCGAGCCGGCGGATCGAGTGCTGGATCAACGACACTTCGAGTTCCGGGGCCGGCTGTCCGCTGCGGCTCAGGACGATCAGCGACGGTCGCGCCAGGAGGACCGCCGGGAACGCCGGGACGCCGCCGGCGAGGAGCCGGTGTCGTGACCGCGTGATCACCGTCACGTCTATTGCCGATTACTCCAGCTAGGTTCGCCAAGATGAAATGGACTCCTTGGCTTTTCGGCTCCCTGACGGCAGGCTCGATAGCTGGATTCGGCGGTGACAGAGGCAAAACCATTAAAGGACAGGCGTCGTGACGACCCTGCCGGATGTGCGAAGCGGTCCCAGCATCCTGGTTATCGACGATCAAGCCACCGTCCGGCGGATGGCGCATCGGTTGTTGAGCGAGTGGGGCTTCCGGGTGTTCGAAGCAGAGAGCGGCGAAGAGGCAATGGAGGTGTTAGAGACCGCGCGAGCCGGAGTTCAGCTGGTGATGGTCGATGTAGTGATGCCCTTTGCCGACGGGGTCCAGGTGACCCGCAGGATCCGCGAGCGCTGGCCGCAGCAGCGGACGCTCTACATGTCGGCGCACCCGGCCGAAGTCCTGGCCCAGCATGGCTTGACCGAACTTAAGGTTCCCTTCCTCGCCAAGCCATTTACCCGGGACGAACTGCTCACCAAAGTCAGCGAAGCCCTCGCTCGCCCGGTGCCGGACTCCTCCCCGAGGTCTGCTCGCTAGACCCAGCTGCGCCTGAGCTCGTGGTGCACAAGCCGGCGAGAGAATGCCCGATCGCCGAGCCCCATCCGCGCGCCTCCTGTGGAATCGTGCAGGCGCGGGAGCGAAGTCAGCAGGCGATGGATGCCGCTGTCGCTGATAACCAAAAGCCTCAAGACCGCGCCCGTCCCAAGGTAAAGTAGAACGTAGCACCCTGCCCGATCAGCCCCTCGGCCCAGACCCGGCCCCCATGTCGGTGGAGGATCCGCTGCACCGTGGCCAGACCGATGCCGCTGCCGGGAAACTCGTTCTGAGAATGGAGCCGCTGGAACGGTCCGAAGAGCCGCTCCGCGTACGTCATATCGAAGCCGGCCCCGTTGTCCCGAACGAAGTAAGCGGCCTCGCCGGAGGCCTGGACCATGCCGAATTCAATCCGCGCGACCGGCTCCTTGGAGCTGAATTTCCAGGCGTTTTCCAACAGGTTTTGCAAGGCGATCCGGAGCAGCTGCCCATCGCCCGTGACCACCACACCGGGGCGCACCTTGACTTCCACCGTGCGGGCTGGCTCGGCTTCCTGCAGCCGGCTCAGGAGCAGGACCGCGAGCTCGCTCAAGTCCACGTCCTGTTCCCGCAGCTCGGCGCGGGTGACCTTCGAGAGATACAGCACGTCGTCGATCAGCTGTGACATGTGCTGGCTGGCTTCCCGCACTCGGCTGAGGAACTTGCGACCCGTGTCATCCAGGAGCTCGCCCTGACTCTCGAGCACGGCGCGACTGAAGCTGTCTATCCGCCGGAGCGGCGCGCGCAGGTCGTGCGACACCGCATAGCTGAAGCTCTCCAGCTCCCGATTCTTATGTTCCAGGTCACGCACCAGCTCGGCCCGGGCCTCGGCCAGCTCCAGGGCGGCGTGTTCGCTTTCGGCTAGCAGCTGAGCTTGGCGGCGGAGGAGCTGGGACTTCTTGGCCAGCTCGACGAAAACGGCCACCTTGGAGCGCACGAACTCGGGGACTACCGGCTTGACCAGGTAGTCCACCGCGCCGACCTCGTAGCCTCGCACTGCCTGGGTCTGCATGTCGTCCGCGGCGGTGAGGAACAGGATCGGAGTGTGGCGGGACTTGTCACGCTCACGGATGAGGGCGGCGGTCTCGAAGCCGTCCATGTCCGGCATTTTGACGTCTAGCAGGATGACGGCAAAATCGTGGGTGAGCAGCCACTTCAGAGCTTCACGCCCGGACCTGGCCTGGATCAGGTTTTGCCCCAGTCCCTGGAGCATGGCCTCGAGCGCCATGAGGTTGGCCGGCTGGTCGTCAACGAGGAGAATGTTGACGCGGTCCACATTCTCCTCGAGCGGGGCAGCGGGGCCGCCGGGCAGCGGGGCGGTTAAGTCCGACGGCACTTGTGTGCCAAGCCCCGGAGACGCGGCTGTGTCCTGCGGCGCTGCCCCGCTGTCCCGCTGCCCCGCTGCCCCGCTTACCGGTACAGCCATACTCTCAGCAACGACAGTAGCTGATCCATGTCGACCGGTTTGGCAATGTAATCCGAGGCGCCTGCCTCGATACACTTCTCCCGGTCACCCTTCATCGCCTTGGCCGTCACCGCGATAATCGGAATGTTGCGGAACTTGGGCATCTCCCGGATGGCTCGCATCGTCTCATAGCCGTCCATCTCGGGCATCATGACATCCATCAGCACCACGTCGATCTCCGGCGTGTCCTGCAGCCGCGCGATGCCGTCGCGGCCGCTCTCGGCGTAGACCACCTTCATCTCGCTGCGCTCCAGGAAGGTCGTGAGCGCGAAGATGTTGCGCACGTCGTCGTCCACCACGAGGGCGGTGCGGCCGGTGAGGGTCGGGTCATTCCGGTGCAGCTGCTCCAGCATCTTCCGCTTCGGCTCGGGCAGCCGCTGGGTGACGCGGTGCAGGAAGAGAGCCGTCTCGTCCAACAGCCGCTCGGGCGATTGCGCGTCCTTGATGACCACCGACTCCGCCATCCGCCGGAGCTCGGCCTCCTCCCGTTTGGTGAGCTGCTTGCCGGTGTAAACGATGATGGGAAGCTTCCGCAGGCCGATCTCACCCTTGACCCGGGTGATGAGCTGGAACCCGGTCATATCGGGAAGCCCCAGGTCGAGCACCATGCAATCGAACGACTCCCGCTGGAGCCGCTCGAGGGCATCGGCCCCGGTGGCGACCGCCGTGGTCTGGACGTCGCCGTCACCGATCAGCTCGGCGATGCTCTGTTGCTGGGCTTCGTCGTCCTCCACCACCAGGAGGCGCTTGACCGGCCGGTCCACGAACTCGTGCAGGGTGGTGAGCGCCTCCGAGAGCGACTCCTTGGTAGCCGGCTTGGTCATGAAATCAATTGCCCCCAGCCGGAGCCCCCGTTGCCAGTTCTCCTCCACCGAGATGATGTGCACCGGGATGTGCCGGGTGGCAGCGTCGTGCTTCAGCCGGTCCAGAATGGTCCAGCCGTCGGCATCGGGTAGCCGGAGGTCGAGCGTCACCGCGGTCGGCTGATACTCCCGAGCCAGCGTCAGCGCCCGGTCGGCCGTTTGTGCCACCAGACCCTTGAAGCCACGCTCCCGCGCCAAGTCGAGCAGGATCTCGGCGAAGCTGGGGTCGTCTTCGGCGATGAGCAGAATCCGGTCACCTTCCTCGATCTGACCCCGGTCGTCACTGACGGCCCGCTCGACCACAGGGGCGAGCACCACCCTCGAGCTGGCTGTGACCACCGGCTTGGGTTCGGCCAGTACGGCCGTTCCGCTGCCGTCATCGACCGGTAATGTCTCCACCGGCTGGGCCGGGTAGATCAGGGGCAGATAGAGCGTGAAGGTGCTGCCGGCGCCGGGCGTGCTGTCGATCTGGATCTCGCCGCCCAGCAGCCGAGTGATCTGCCGGCTGATGGAGAGACCCAGCCCGGTACCACCGAACTTCCGGCTGGTGCCGGTGTCGCCCTGCTGGAACGCCTCGAAGATGACGGCGTGCTTCTCCTTGGGGATTCCGATGCCGGTATCGGTCACCGAGAAGGCGATGACCGTGTTGGCGGCGTTCAGGATCTCCTGCTCCTGGTTCCAGCCGCTGGTGGCCACGCTGGCCTTGAGCGACACGCTTCCTCGCTCAGTGAACTTGAAGGCGTTGGAGAGAAGGTTCTTCAGCACCTGCTGCAGCCGCTTGGTATCGGTCTGCATGGCCGGCGGTAGCGCAGGATCCAGGTCGACCTCGAACTGCAGCCCCTTGAGGTCGGCCACCTGACGGAAGGTGCTGTCCACGAATTTTCGAACCTCGGCAAACGGAACCGTGGTGATGTCTACCGCCATGGTGCCGGACTCGATCTTGGACAGGTCGAGAATGTCGTTGATCAGGTCGAGTAGGTCGGAGCCCGAGCTGTGAATGGTCTGGGCGAATCCGACCTGCTTGGTGGTGAGGTTCCCGTCGGCGTTCTCGCTCAGCAGCTGCGACAGAATCAGCAGGCTGTTGAGCGGGGTTCGGAGCTCATGCGACATGTTGGCCAGGAACTCCGACTTGTACTTGGAGATGAGCGCCAACTGCTCGGCCTTCTCCTCCAGCGCCACCTTGGCCTGCTCCACCTCCTTGTTCTTCTGCTCCACCTCGGCCTTCTGACCAGCCAGGAGGTGGGCCTTCTCCTCCAGCTCCAAGTTGGTCTTCTGGAGCTCGTCCTGTTGGCTGCGGAGCAGATCTTCCGACTTCTGTAGTGAGCGGGTCTGCTGCTCCAGCCGCTTGTTGGTTTCCGTCAGCGCTTCCTGTTGCGATTGCAGGCCCTCGGTGAGAGCCTGCGACTGCTTGAGCAGCTCCTCGGTCCGCATGTTGGCTTCGATGGTGTTGAGCACGATGCCAATGCTCTCCGCCAGCTGCTCCAGAAAGGTGAGCCGGATCTCATCGAACTGGTCGAAGGTGGCCAGCTCCAGCACCGCTTTGACCTCACCCTCGAACAGGACCGGCAGCACCACGATACTGCGGGGGGGGGCTTCACCCAGCCCCGAGCTGATCTGGATGTAATCGCTCGGCACCTGGCTGATCAGCAGGGTCCGGCCTTCCACCGCGCACTGCCCTACCAGCCCCTCGCCGATCCGGAACTCGCTGGACACGTGCTTCCGGTCCTTGTACGCGTAACTGGCGAGCAGTTTGAGCACCCGGTCTTCGCCCGCCGTGTCCACCACGTAGAAGACTCCGTGGTGAGCGGTCACCAACGGAGCCAAATCCGAGAGGATGAGCTGCGAGACAGCGGCCAGGTCGCGCTGTCCCTGCAACATCCGGCTGAACTTGGCCAGGTTGGTCTTGAGCCAGTCCTGCTCCATGTTCTTTCGGGTGGTGTCGCGGAGATTCCGGATCATCTCGTTGATGTTGTCCTTGAGCTCCGCCACTTCCCCCTGGGCCTCGACCGCGATCGATCGGGTGAGATCGCCCTTCGTCACCGCAGTGGCCACCTCCGCGATGGCGCGGACCTGGGTAGTGAGATTGGCGGCCAGCTGATTCACGTTACCGGTGAGGTCACGCCAGATGCCGGCCGCTCCCGGCACCCGGGCCTGCCCGCCCAGCTTGCCGTCGATGCCGACCTCGCGCGCTACGTTGGTTACCTGGTCCGCAAAGGTGGCCAGAGTCTCAGTCATCCAGTTGATCGTGTCGGCCAGAGTAGCGATCTCGCCCTTCACCTCCACCCGGAGCTGCTGCTTCAGGTCGCCGTTGGCCACGGCGGTCACCACCTTGGCGATGCCGCGCACCTGGGCCGTGAGGTTGGCCGCCATCGAGTTCACGTTGTCGGTCAGGTCCTTCCACACGCCGGCCACACCGGTGACCTGTGCCTGGCCGCCCAGCGTGCCTTCGGTGCCGACCTCGCGGGCCACGCGGGTCACCTCCGAGGCGAAGGAGTTGAGCTGGTCCACCATGGTGTTCACGGTGTTCTTGAGCTCGAGGATCTCGCCCTGTACGTCCACCGTGATCTTCTTGTTCAGCTCCCCTCTCGCCACCGCCGTCGTCACGTCGGCGATGTTTCGAACCTGGGCAGTCAGGTTCCCCGCCATGTAGTTCACGTTATCGGTTAGGTCCTTCCAGGTACCGGCGACGCCTTTCACGTACGCCTGTCCGCCCAGCTTCCCTTCAGTGCCGACCTCGCGGGCGACGCGGCTCACCTCCGAGGCAAAGGAGTTGAGCTGGTCCACCATCGTGTTGATGGTGTCCTTGAGCTCGAGAATTTCGCCTTTCACGTCGACGGTGATCTTCTTGGACAGGTCGCCATTGGCGACGGCAGTGGTCACCTGAGCGATGTTGCGCACCTGGCCGGTCAGGTTTCCGGCCATCGAGTTCACGTTGTCGGTGAGGTCCTTCCAGGTGCCGGCTACGCCCTTCACCTTCGCCTGACCGCCCAGCTTCCCCTCGGTGCCCACCTCGCGGGCCACGCGGCTCACCTCGGAGGCGAAGGAGTTGAGCTGGTCGACCATGGTGTTGATCGTGTTCTTGAGCTCCAGGATTTCGCCCTGCACGTCCACCGTGATCTTCTTGTTCAGCTCACCGCGGGCCACTGCTGTCGTCACTTCCGCGATGTTACGTACCTGGGCCGTGAGGTTGCCGGCCATCGAGTTCACATTGTCGGTGAGATCCTTCCAGGTGCCGCCGACGCCCCGCACCTGGGCCTGGCCTCCCAACTTCCCTTCGGTTCCCACTTCGCGAGCGACGCGGGTTACTTCCGAGGCAAAGGAGTTGAGCTGGTCGACCATCGTGTTGATGGTGTTCTTGAGCTCGAGAATTTCACCCTTCACGTCCACGGTGATCTTCTTGTTCAGCTCGCCGCGGGCCACCGCCGTCGTCACTTCCGCAATGTTTCGAACCTGGGCAGTCAGATTTCGGGCCATCGAATTGACGTTGTCAGTCAGGTCCTTCCAGGTGCCGCCGACGCCCTTTACCTGGGCCTGACCGCCGAGCTTCCCTTCGGTACCGACCTCGCGGGCCACGCGGGTCACCTCGGAGGCAAAGGAGCTCAGCTGGTCCACCATCGTGTTGATGGTGTTCTTGAGCTCGAGGATTTCGCCTTTCACGTCGACCGTGATCTTCTTGGAGAGGTCGCCGGTGGCGACCGCGGTGGTCACGTCTGCGATGTTGCGGACCTGCGCGGTGAGGTTGCCTGCCATCGAGTTCACGTTGTCGGTCAGGTCCTTCCAGGTGCCGCCCACACCACGCACCTGGGCCTGGCCGCCCAGCTTCCCTTCGGTGCCGACCTCGCGGGCCACGCGGGTCACCTCGGAGGCAAAGGAGCTCAGCTGGTCCACCATCGTGTTGATGGTGTTCTTGAGCTCCAGGATCTCTCCCTGCACGTCCACCGTGATCTTCTTGGACAGGTCTCCATTGGCGACCGCGGTGGTGACGTCCGCGATGTTGCGGACCTGGGCCGTCAGGTTGCTGGCCATCCAGTTCACGTTGTCGGTCAGGTCCTTCCAGGTGCCGCCCACGCCGGTCACCCGGGCCTGGCCGCCCAGCTTGCCCTCGGTACCGACCTCCCGGGCCACGCGGGTCACTTCCGACGCGAAGGAGCTCAGTTGGTCCACCATCGTGTTGATGGTGTTCTTGAGCTCCAGGATCTCTCCCTGTACGTCCACCGTGATCTTCTTGTTCAGCTCTCCTCTCGCCACGGCAGTCGTGACGTCGGCGATGTTACGGACCTGAGCGGTGAGGTTCCCCGCCATTGAATTCACGTTGTCGGTGAGGTCCTTCCAGGTGCCACCCACACCCTTCACCTGCGCCTGACCTCCCAGCTTGCCTTCGGTACCGACCTCGCGGGCCACCCGGGTCACTTCCGACGCGAAGGAGTTGAGCTGGTCCACCATGGTATTGATGGTGTTCTTGAGCTCGAGGATTTCGCCTTTCACGTCCACGGTGATCTTCTTGGACAGGTCGCCGTTGGCAACGGCGGTGGTGACCTCGGCGATGTTGCGGACCTGCCCCGTCAGGTTGCCGGCCATCGAGTTGACGCTGTCCGTCAGATCCTTCCAGGTGCCACCCACGCCCTTCACCTGCGCCTGGCCTCCCAGCTTGCCTTCGGTACCGACCTCGCGGGCCACCCGGGTCACTTCCGACGCGAAGGAGTTGAGCTGGTCCACCATGGTATTGATGGTGTTCTTGAGCTCGAGGATCTCTCCCTTCACGTCGACGGTGATCTTCTTGGACAGGTCGCCATTCGCCACTGCCGTGGTCACCTGCGCGATGTTGCGGACCTGGGCCGTCAGGTTGCCCGCCATGCTGTTCACATTGTCAGTGAGGTCCTTCCAGGTGCCGCCCACACCCTTCACCCGGGCCTGGCCGCCCAGCTTGCCCTCAGTGCCGACCTCGCGGGCGACGCGGGTGACCTCCGAGGCGAACGAGCTCAGCTGGTCCACCATCGAGTTCACCGTCTTTCCAATCCGGAGGAACTCACCCATGAGAGGACGCCCCTCAATGTCCAGCGACATCGATTGCGACAGGTCGCCCTTGGCCACCGCCCCGATGACCCGGGCCACCTCGCTGGTGGGCTGGACCAGATCGCCGATCAGTGTATTGACCGAGCTGATCGATGCCGCCCACGCCCCCGCGGCCCCGTGGAGATGGGCCCGCTGGGTGATCTTGCCTTCCTTGCCCACCGCTTTGCTGACCCGCTCCAATTCCTGGGCGGTTTCACGGTTCAAGTCGATGATGTCGTTGAGCGCATCGGAGATCTTCCCCGCTAGGCCGACCTGGGAGACCGGCATCTTGACCGAGAAATTTCCCTTGCGGACCGCGGTGAGCACCGCGAGCAGCTGATCGGTGTCGAGCACATCCGACCCGGGAACCCCGATGGGGCGAGCGGACCGGCGCTTTGACTTCCTGCCATTTCCGGTCGTGGACTTACCGCCATTACTTGTCGTGCGACCATTGGTCGTACGACCAGTGATGGTCGACTGTTCAGTCGGCATGGAAACTCCCGGGAGTGCAGCTGGTTCTAGGGTGGAGACCAGTCAACATGAATTAGCTTTGGAGAAAGCGGCTGTGAGGCAGATCACAGGCTCTGGACAAACCCAGTACCTGCCGTAAGGAGCTTGACTTACCGCCGGTATCGATGACACTTCACGTTGATTCTCAAGTATAGACCAGTGGGCGGGTGACCGGCAGTGCGTTCACCGCTCCTGCTCCAACTTTGCCGATGCCTCACGACCCTCTCCGGATCCTGATTCTCGAGGACGTCCCCATGGACGCGGAGCTCGTCGAGTACGAGCTCGAGCGCTCGGCACTTGCCTTTCAGTCACGCCGGGTCGACAGCCGCGAGGCCTATCTCCAGGAGCTGCAGGAGTTCAGGCCGGATGTCATCCTTTCGGACTACACCCTCCCTCGCTTCGATGGCATGACCGCGCTTTCGCTGGCGCGCGAGCGCGTCCCTAGCGTTCCCTTCCTGATCGTCACCGGGTCGGTCAATGAAGAAACGGCGGTCGGGTGCCTGAAGGCCGGCGCCACGGACTACCTCTTGAAGAGCAATCTGGCTCGCATCGGCCCTGCTATTCAGGCTGCGCTGGAGCGGTCGCGGGCCCATGCGGAGAAGCTCCGCGCCGAAGCCGCCCTGGCCGCCAGTGAGCGACGGTTTCGCTCCCTGGTGCAGAACTCCTCCGACCTGGTCATTATCGTCGACCGGGACGGCACCATTCGGTACGCCAGCGACTCCGCTCGCCGGGTAGTTGGCCACGAGCCTGATGCCCTGATCGGCACCTCGCTGCTGTCAATCATCAGCGAAAGGGACCATGATCCGGTCCAGGAGCTGCTGCTGCACATCGATGGCAAGCCGAGTGTCTCCAGCCCGATCGAGTTCACCCTGCGTCATCCCGACGGATCCTTTGTCTGGCTAGAGGCAGTCGGCTCCAACCTGCTCAGCGATGCCACCATCGGAGGCATTGTCCTCAACGCGCGAGACGTGAGCGAGCGAAAGCGCGCTGACCGCGCGCTGCGGGAAAGTGAGGAGCGCTATCGGGACCTTTTCGACAACGCGAGCGATCTGGTGTGCGTCACTGCGCCGGATGGGTCTCTGTTGTACGTGAACCACGCCTGGCAACAGGGAACCGGCTACGGCGAGAGCGACATCGGCCGCATGCAGCTCTCGGATATCGTGCATCCCGACAGCCGGCACCACTACGATGCCGTGCTGCAGCGGGTCCTTGCCGGCGAACGCCTGGATCACGTCGAGTTGATTTTCCTACCCAAGGACGGCCCGCCGATTACCGTCGAAGGGAACCTCAGTTGCACCTGTAAGGATGGCGAACCAGCAGTGGTTCGCGGCATCTATCGCGACATCACCGAGCGCAAACGGATGGAGGAGCACCTCCGCCGGACCGAGCGGATGCAGGCGGCGGGCAAGCTTGCGGGCGGCGTGGCCCACGAAGTGAACAACATGATGACGGGCGTCATTGGCTTCAGCGAGTTCTTGCTCCGGACCCTCGATGCCGACGACCCGCGCCGAGAGGATGTCGAAGAGGTCATCAAGGCAGGCACCCGGGCGGCCGATGTCACTCGCCAGCTGCTGGCCTTCACCCGGCAGCAGTTCCTGCGGCCTAAAATCATGGAGATCAACGCCGTGGTCTCCGACCTGGAAAAAATGCTGCGCCGGTCCCTGGGCGAGGACCACTACCTCGAGCTTCGCCTGTCACCTGCCGCCGGCCGGCTGCGGGCGGATCGGGGGCAGTTGGAGCAGGTGCTCATCAATCTGGTGCTCAACGCCCGTGATGCGATGACCGGTCACGGCAGGGTCACCATCGAAACCGCCTCGGCCACCTGGGACCAGGCATACACCGATCGCCACAGCGGGGTCGATATCCCGCTGGGTCGGTACGTCATGCTCGCGGTTGCCGACACCGGCTGCGGCATGGATCCCGAGGTGCAGGCAAGGATCTTCGAACCTTTTTTCACTACCAAAATGGTCGGCCAGGGCACCGGACTCGGCCTGTCTACTGTCTATGGGATCGTCAAGCAGAGTGGGGGGTTCATCTGGGCCTACAGCGAGCCCGGCCAAGGCAGCGTCTTCAAAGTCTATCTCCCCGAAGCCAGCGCGATCCTGCCTTCGGAGGCGGGTGCTGACGGCGAACCTCAACCCCCCCAGGGAGGATCGGAAACCATTCTCATTGTGGAGGATGAACAGATCGTACGGAACCTGGCTATCCGGGGGCTACGGGAGCACGGCTATACGGTGGTGGAAGCGACGAATGGGGCGGAGGCGCTGGACTATGTTCGGCAGCACCCGGGTACGGTGGACTTGATCATCTCCGATGTCGTCATGCCGGAACTGAGCGGCCGCGAGCTCGGTCAGAACCTCAGTCTATTCGATCCCGATCTTCCGATCCTGTACATGTCCGGCTATACCGGTGACGACGTGGTGCAGCGGGGACTGCTGGATCCGGGCGCTCCGTTCCAGCAGAAGCCATTTACTCCCGCTACTCTGGCAGCCAAGGTCCGGACCATGCTTGACCAGCGGCCTCGTCCCCGGGAGGCAGCCTCCAAGTCTGAGTCCGCCTAGGGCGAGGGTGTCCTTGCGCCGGACTCGACAGTTCGAAATTCCAGATGTTCCGCCCGCAAGGTCACAAAGCCGCGCGGCGTCGCGATCCTAGCCAACCGCTCCCCCGCCATATTCATCATGCGCTGGGTTACCCCCGGAAAGATGGGAACGACCTGGTACCAGGCCGTCGGATCCAGGTCGAGATACCTGCGCTTGTGCTCAGCCTTGAGCCGGGCCTGCACACCGGCCATGGGACTCCTCCGTAGAGGTAAAGTCAGGGAGGGATAAGGAAGATAGGTTAGGACCTATCAATACGCTGGTGGATCGCTGGCAGGGAATGACTCCCGCGATCCCTCGTCCACTCTCCTGGCGTTGGGTCGGGACTCCGGCGTGGTGGCGGGACCGGGTCCAATGGCCCGCGCTTTCTGCCGGCCCCAGAGCAGCTGCCGAAGCACGTACTGCAGGATGCCGCCGTGCTGGTAATACAGGACCTCCTGTGGGGTATCGATGCGGACGATGACCGAGAAGGTCAACTCCGAGCCATCCTCGCGCCGGGCGCGCACCGTCAACGTGCGTCCCTGGGCAAAGCCGCTCTGGATCGCGGCGCCGAGTCCGGCCAGATCGAAAATTTCCCGACCGGTCAACCCCAGCGTGGTGGTGGATTCGCCGGCAACGAATTGCAGCGGCAGAATTCCCATTCCCACCAAGTTGGATCGGTGAATTCGCTCGTAGCTCTCTGCAATTACCGCGCGGACACCCTGTAAAGCGGGTCCCTTGGCCGCCCAGTCGCGGCTGGACCCCGACCCATACTCCTTCCCCGCCAGGACCAGAAGAGGCGTGCCTGTGGCCTGGTAGCGCATGGCGGCATCGTAGATGGACATGACCTCACCGGTTGGGAGGTAGGTGGTGACCCCCCCCTCGGTGTTCGGTGCCAGGCGGTTGCGGATGCGGGTGTTGGCAAAGGTGCCGCGGACCAGCACCTCGTGATTGCCTCGCCGCGAGCCATAGGAGTTGAAGTCGGCGAGGGTGACTCCCTGCTCCAGTAGATAGCGGCCGGCCGGTGAGTCCTTCTTGATGCTGCCCGCAGGCGAGATATGGTCGGTGGTTACGCTGTCCCCCAACACGGCAATGACCCGGGCGCCGGTGATCTCAGCCACGCCGGCAGGGTTGTCTTTCGACATCCGATCGAAGTACGGCGGGCGCCGGACATACGTCGAGGTCGGAGACCACTCGAAGCGATCGCCCTCCGGGACATCGAGGCTGGTCCAGCGCTCGTCGCCCGCGAACACGGCGCTGTAACTCTTGCGATACATCTCGGACTTGATGGAAGACTCGAGAGTCTCCTCAACCTCCGCCGAGCTGGGCCAGATGTCCCGGAGATAGACCGGATCACCCTGCCGGTCGTGGCCCAGGGGGTCTCGACCCAGATCGATGTCGATTCTGCCGGCCAGGGCAAAGGCCACCACCAGCGGCGGCGACATCAGGTAATTGGCCCGGACATCGGAGTTGATTCGCCCCTCGAAGTTCCGGTTGCCCGATAGAACCGCGCAGGCCACCAGCCGCCGCCGCTGAATGGCATCGGAGATCTCCATAGGCAGCGGCCCGGAGTTCCCGATGCAGGTAGTGCAGCCATACCCCACCAGGTTGAAGCCCAGCTGCTCCAGATAGGGCGTCAGCCCGGCCCGCTCGTAGTAGTCCATGACTACCTTGGAGCCCGGCGCGAGTGAGGTTTTCACCCATGGCTTGCGCTCCAGTCCCCGTTCCACCGCCTTTCTGGCCAGCAGCCCGGCGGCCAGCATGACCGAAGGATTGGAGGTGTTGGTACAACTGGTGATTGCGGCAATGACCACCGAGCCATGATCCAGCACCGTGGCTGCGTCTTCGACCATGACGTCGCGGGCCGAAGGAGATTCGGATGAACCTTCGCCCCAGACCCCGACGGCGGCCGGCCCCTGGCTGGGACCTTTGGCAGCTTCCTTCCCCGGCGGGGCGGAGCCGGCGGGAAGCAGACTGGGCAGGGCGTCCTGGAACGAACGCCTCGCTTCCGAGAGCCGGATCCGGTCCTGCGGCCGGCGAGGGCCGGCAATGCTGGGCTCGACAGTCGAGAGGTCGAGGGACAGCGTATCGGTGAAGACCGGGTCCGGGGACTTCGCGCTGTGAAAGAGGCCCTGCTCCTTCATATAGGCTTCGACCAGAGCCACTCGCTCCTCCGACCTACCGGTAAAGCGGAGGTACTGCAGGGTTACAGCGTCCACCGGGAAAATGGCGCAGGTAGCGCCATACTCCGGGGACATATTGCCGATGGTAGCTCGGTCGGCCAGAGCCAGTGAGCCAAGCCCGGGACCATAGAACTCGACGAACTTTCCGACCACACCCTTCCGGCGAAGCAGCTCGGTCACCGTCAGCACCAGGTCAGTCGCTGTGGCGCCTTCCGGAAGCCGTCCCTCCAGCCGGAACCCGATTACCTCCGGAATGAGCATGGAGACCGGTTGGCCCAGCATGGCGGCCTCGGCCTCGATCCCTCCAACGCCCCACCCCAGTACCCCCAGGCCGTTGACCATGGGAGTATGAGAGTCCGTGCCCACCAGCGTGTCGGGGTAGGCCTGGGGCAGCTCGCCGGTCCGGGCGTGGGGATTCTCGTCGGAGGTAAAGACGACCCGGGCCAGGTACTCCAGGTTGACCTGGTGCACGATGCCGGTGTTGGGCGGCACCACCCGGAAGTTATCGAAGGCACGCTGACCCCAGCGCAGAAACTGGTAGCGCTCGCGATTCCGCTGGTAGTCCAGATCCACATTGGTCAGGAACGCTTGAGGAGTACCGAACGCGTCCACCTGGACCGAGTGATCGACCACCAGCTCCACCGGCTGCAGCGGGTTGATCTTCCGGGGGTCACCCCCCAGCTCCGCCATGGCATCGCGCATCGCGGCCAGATCGACCACGGCCGGTACGCCGGTGAAATCCTGCAGCAGAACTCTCGCCGGGGTGAACGCGATCTCTCGGGTGGACGGGTTCCGCGGGGACCACCGGGCGAGTGCCTCGATGTCCTCGCGGGTTACCGTGACGCCGTCCTCAGTGCGGAGGAGATCTTCCAGCAGGATCCGAAGCGAGTAAGGAAGCCGACTGAGGTCTATGCCGGCTCGGGCCAGCGCCTCCAGCCGGAAAATTTCATAGCTACGCCCACCCACTTTGAGGGTGGATCGCGCTCCGAAGGAATCGTTCATGGCTGTAAAGTAAGCAGTTTACCCTACCCAGCTATGCCCCCAGCCGCTGCCACAACACTGACAAAACCTCAGACAGTGGACATTCGGCCGCGATGCTTTTACAGTGTTGGTCCGATTTGGATGTTCGTGGCATCCATTATCCCACCAGGATCAACGCCGCAATGCCACAGACCGAGGATGCGAAGCCGGTCGTAGCCGGCAGCGCGAACTGTCTCATTGTGGACGACGAGCCCAGCGTGCGTCGTTCGCTGATCCGCATGCTCCAGGCGCAGGGCTTTCACTGCCTCGAGGCCTGCAGCGGGCGAGAGGGACTCAAGGTTCTGGACCAGACCGGCGAGATCCCTCTTATCATTTCCGACATGCGGATGCCCGAGCTGGACGGGATGGGCTTCCTCGAGGCGGTGCGCCAGCGATTCCCCGACAGCTCGGTGATCATGCTCAGCGGGATCAGTGAGACCACGACGGCGGTGGATTGTCTCCATCTGGGAGCCGCCGATTTCCTGCTCAAGCCGATCTCGCTGAGCGAGCTCCAGGCCCGGGTAGCGCGGGCCCTTGAAAAGCGGGCGCTGGTGCTTCAGAACCGCTTTTATCAGCAGCACCTCGAGCAGCAGGTCCAGGAACAGGCCCAGCGGATTCAGGAGCTCTTCCTGCAGGGTGTCCAGATGCTGGCCCGCGCGCTGGAGGCAAAGGATGCTTACACTCGGGGCCACTCCATCCGGGTGAGCGGGTACGCCGTGGCCACCGCGGCCCGGCTGGGCTTCGCCGGTGCCGGTCTGGAGGGGATCCGCCTGGGCGGAGAGCTCCACGATATTGGCAAGATCGGGACCCGCGAGGCGGTGCTCCACAAGCCGACCTCGCTGACGCCGGATGAGTTTCGGCAGATCACGGAGCATCCGGCGCTGGGAGAGCGGATGCTGTCCCCCCTGGCTCACGAGTCACCCGACGTGCTGCGCATTGTGCGATCCCATCATGAGCGGCTGGATGGGAGGGGGTTTCCGGACGGCCTTCGGGGTGAGCGGATCCCCATCGAGGCCCGTATCGTGGCGGTGGCAGACTCGTTCGACGCCATGACGACTCGCCGGCCATACCGGGACGCCCGTGCTCCGGACGATGCCATGCGGGAGCTCCGCCGAGTGGCCGGGACCCAGCTCGACCCCCAAGCAGTGGAAGCCTTCGTGGAGGCCTTTCCCGACCCCCGCGAGCTCCCGGTTTCAGCCTAGATTTCGCGCAGCATGGTTCGCATCCGGATGGCCAGCGCCTCGATTTCCCGCAGGCTGTTAAGGGTTTCCGGATCGATGTGATCTTGGTTCAGCAGGAGGAGTTGAGTCTCGGCAAGTAGGGCTGAGAGCGGATTGGACAGGTCGTGACGCAGTCGGCTCAGACGCTCGGAATCATTCATAGTGAGTAGGACGGAACCTCCCCGTTGGATCCTTTGTTGGTTCAAACATCATCGTACCATGGGCCTTCCGCAATAGAACCGGAGCCGCTTGCCAGCGGCGCCTCTTGACTCGACACCTTCCAGCGCCTACTTTCCGGTGCTTCTTGTTGACAGGAAATTCCCCGTCTCCACACCGACTCGGTAGTTTGGCGCCCTCTGGGCGCTCTACATATACCGTCCAACCACGCTGGATCTTGCATTTTCACAGTCACCCCGTCCCAGCTCGCGTCGTCGCGAGCCCGTTCGCTCTGGAGTCCCTCCCGTGGATATCGCTGAGCTAAAGCAGAAGTCGGTCGCTGAGCTCCACACTCTGGCCGAACAGCTGAACATCACCAACTACTCGGGTCTTCGAAAACAGGATCTGATCTTCCGAATCGAGCAGTCCCTGCTGGATTCGGATACGGTCATCCGGGGCGAAGGCGTGCTCGAGATCTTGCCCGAAGGCTACGGGTTCCTGCGGAGTCAGGACTGGAACTACCTGTACGGTCCCGACGACATCTATGTGTCGCCCAGCCAGATCAAGCGGTTCGATCTGCGCACCGGCGACACGGTCATGGGTCAGGTGCGGCCACCCAAGGAAGGCGAGCGCTATCTGGCGCTGCTCAAGGTGGAACAGGTCAACTTCGAGGAACCGGAGAAGACCAAGCATCGGATCGCCTTCGACAACCTGCGGCCCCGCTATCCCGATGCCCGGATCCGGCTGGAGCGGAAGAACGGGGATCTGTCCATGCGGGTGGTCGATCTCCTGAGCCCGCTGGGCAAAGGTCAGCGCGCCCTAATCGTGGCGCCGCCCAAGGCGGGCAAGACCATCCTGATGCAAAAGCTGGCCAATGCGATCAGCGAGAACCACCCAGAGATCGTGCTCATCGTGCTCCTGATCGACGAGCGGCCGGAAGAGGTCACCGACATGGAGGAGAACGTCAAGGCCGAGGTGATCTCCTCTACCTTCGATGAACCCGCCGACCGGCACGTGCAGGTGGCGGATATGGTCATTGAGAAGTCCAAACGGCTGGTGGAGCATGGCCGAGACGTCGTCATTCTGTTGGACTCGATCACCCGGCTCGCCCGGGCTCACAACGTGGTCGTTCCTCACTCCGGCAAGATCCTCTCCGGCGGTGTGGATGCCAACGCGCTGCAGAAGCCCAAACGGTTCTTCGGTGCGGCCCGTAACATCGACAAGGGGGGGAGCCTGAGCATCATTGCCACGGCCCTGATCGATACCGGCAGCCGGATGGACGAGGTGATCTTCGAAGAGTTCAAAGGCACCGGCAACTCCGAACTGGTACTGGACCGCCGGCTGGCCGACCGCCGGATTTACCCTGCCATCGACATCCAACGCACCTCGACCCGAAAAGAAGAGCTGCTGATGGACAAGGATGAGCTCAACCGGGTCTACCTGCTCCGCAATTTCCTGGCTGACATGCCGCCGGTGGAGTCGCTCGAGTTCCTGCTGGAGCGGATGAAGCGTACGAAGAACAACAAGGAATTCTTCGCGACCATGGCGCAGTAGGTCGAAAAACGTAAGCAGTGAGCGGTGAGCGGGCTCGGAGAGAGATCTCTGAAGTTGCCTGCTCACCGCTTACCGCTTACTGCTCGCCATTATCTTCGCGTATGCCCATGCCACCCACTGGCCGGATTCTGGGGATCGACTGGGGCGAGGTCCGAATCGGCCTCGCCCTGAGCGATGAGACCCAGACCCTGGCCAGTCCCCTCGTGACGCTGACTCGGCGACGGGGAAAGCGCCTGCCGATCGGCCGGCTGCTCGAGCTTACCGACCAGCACCACGCCGCTGGGATCGTGGTCGGCCTCCCCCTCGCGGCTGACGGGTCGGAGACCGAGAGCGCAACGTCCGCCCGGGAGCTGGCCAGCCGCATGATGGAACACACCCGCCTCCCACTGGAGCTGTGGGACGAGCGCATGAGTACGGCGCGGGCCCTGACTGCAATCCGGGAACAGGGGGGGTCGACCCGGGGCCGAAAGGGTGACGTGGATGCGCTTGCCGCAGCAGTCTTGCTGCAGCACTTCCTGGATGCCCGCCGGAACCGCGCGGAAGGAGTGGAAACGGCGGAAGGAGCGGAGAGCGAGTGAATCGTTCCTGGGTGTGGCAGGGCGGGAGGCGACGTCTGACGGCTGTTTCGGCTCTTTCGGTTCTATTCGCCTGTTCCGCTTCCCCTCAAAACGCGCGCGTCATCCTCCCCCCAGGCGCATCGTTTTCAGCCGTGACCGACAGCCTCGCCGCCCACCGGGTCATCACCAACCGCCGCTGGTTCAAGCTGCTGGCCCGGATTCGAGGGGTGGATCGCTCGGTCCACGCGGGTGTCTACGAGTTCCCCGCCGGCATCTCGGAGTGGAGGGTGCTCGGCATGTTGGCCAAGGGTAAGAAGGCCGCCCTCCGATTTACCGTTCCCGAAGGCCTTACCATACAAGACGTAGCCGCTCTGGCTGCGGAGCGGCTGGGAATTCGCGAGGACTCGTTCGTGATCGCCGCGCGGGATGCCCGAGCCGCGAGCGCCATCCTTGGCATGCCCGTTCCATCATTCGAGGGCTTCCTCCGCCCGGAGACCTACGTCCTTCCGGCCGACATCAACGGGCGGGAGCTGGTCCGGATCATGGCCCAAGGGTTCAAGTCCGAGTGGAAGCCCCCCTGGGACGCCCGGCTCGACAGCCTGGGTATGAACCGCCTGGAGCTCGTCACCCTGGCCAGCATCGTGGAGGGAGAGGCCCGGGTGGACGACGAGCGCGAGACGATCGCCGGGGTGTACCGCAACCGGCTCCGGATCGGCATGGCGCTTCAGGCCGACCCCACAGTGCAGTATGCCATCAGCCTGAAACGGGGGCGCCGGAAATCGCGGCTGTTCGAGAAGGACTACCAGTTCAAATCGCCTTACAACACCTATCTCAACCCGGGCCTGCCTCCCGGTCCGGTAAACTCCCCCAGCCGGCGGAGCCTGGAGGCGGCGCTGTATCCTGCCAACGTGCAGTTCCTCTACTTTGTGGCCCGGCCCGACGGCCGACACGTGTTTTCCCGAACCTATCGCGAGCACCTGCGGGCAATTCGCCAGATCCGCCAGGGTACCGCCAGCCGCTGACCCACAGCCTACGAGTCCGTCAGGAAGGCGCTATACCGGCGCGCCGCGGCTTCGGTGTCGTCGGCCGTAAGTATCCCTGCGATCGCCGCCACGCCCACGCCACCCCGGGACAATACGGTCGGCACGTCCTCCGGACCCACGGATCCGATAGCGATACAGGGCCGTCCTCCCGCCAGTCGGCACAGCCGCTCGAAGCCATCCGGGCCCAGGGCGGTCCCCGCGTCGCTCTTGGTTGCAGTCGAGCGCCAGGGCCCAATGCCCCAGTAGTCGGCGCCGGCAGCGCGGCTCGCCTCCGCCTCACTTCCAACCGACGCCCCGATGAGGAAGCCGGCCGGGGCGATGCGGCGAGTGAGATCGACCGGCAGATCGTCCGGCCCCAGATGCACTCCGGCGGCTCCGGCGGCGATCGCGACGTCGGGCCGATCATTCACCAGAACCGGAATCCGAAGGGCAGCAACCAACGCGCGGGTGAGTGCCACCAGCTCCCGGACTGAAGCATCCTTGAGTCTCACCTGGAGGGAGCTGACGCCGCCGCGCTCCGCCGCCAGGGCAACCTGGATCAGGTCCCGTCCCCGCAGCGATCGGTCATCGGTGACCAGCATCAGGCGGACCAGCGCCGCTACATTATGCTGCATGACGCCCTCAGTCCGCCTCCATGGCATTCGGGGAGCCACTACCGTCGACCACAATGATCCCGATGAAATTCTCGCCGCAACCGACGAGCTGCTTCGCGCGCTGATCGAGGCCAATGGGCTGCAGCCCGACGACATCGTCAGCGCCCTGTTTACTGTCACCCGGGACCTCGACGCGGCGTTCCCCGCCAGGGCGGCGGAGGAGTTTGGCTGGAACATTGTGGCCTTGCTCCATGCCACCGAGATCCCCGTTCCGGGCTCGCTGCCGCGCTGCATCCGCCTGCTGGTCCACGCCTACACCGCCCGCACCCGGTCGGAAATCAAGCATTGCTACTTGCGCGGAGCTACGGTGCTGCGACCCGACCGGGCGTGACCATCGCCCGGGTCACGGCCCGCGGCGCTGAGCGCTGGGTCCGGGGCCATCCTTGGATCTATCGCAGCGAGGTGCTCGATGCACCGGATGAAGCCGGCCTGGTGCGAGTCCAGGACGTTCGCGGCCGGTTCATCGGGCAAGCCTTGCATTCGCCCCGTTCCGAGATCCGGCTCCGGCTGCTGGAGCGCACCGACCAGACCATCGACGCGGCGTGGTGGCGACGGCGACTCGCCGGCTGTGTGGTCCGGCGTCACGGGATCGACGCCACGGCATACCGCCTGGTCCACGGCGAAGCTGATGCACTCCCCTCACTGGTGGTCGATCGCTACGACCGTTGGCTCGTGGTGCAGCTGCTGTCGGCCGGTCTGGAGACCATGCGTCCAGTGATCCTCGAGTCTCTGGTAGATCTGTTTCAGCCCGAGGGCGTTCTGCTCCGAAACGATGCTTCGGTTCGCCGCCGGGAGGGTCTGGGTCTGGAGCCGGAGCTGGCCCACGGTGCGGTGCCCCAGGAAATCGAGGTTAGGGAAGGCCCGGTGCGTTACCTGGCCGCACCCTGGACCGGGCAGAAGACCGGGGCATTTCTGGACCAGCGGGCCAATCGGCTGCTCGCCGGCCAGCTCACCGTTCCCGGCGGTAAGGCACTCGACTGTTTTACCTACCATGGCTCGTTTGCGCTGCACCTGGCGCAGCAGGCCAATCACGTGCTTGCCATCGACGCCAGCGCCGACGCCCTCGTGCGGGCAGCGGCCAATGCGACCTTGAACAACCTGGACAACGTCGAGTGGCGCGAGGCGGACGTCTTCGAAGCCTTGCGGGAGCTGGAGCGGGGACGGCACCGCTTCGAAACGGTGGTGCTGGATCCTCCTGCCTTTGCCAAGTCCCGCGCCACGGTATCCTCGGCGCTGCGAGGCTATCGAGAAATCAATTTGAGAGCCATGCGGCTCCTCAGTCCGGGTGGGGTACTGGTGACCGCTTCGTGCTCCTTTCATGTCCGGCTTCCCCAGTTCTTGGCCATGCTGGGCGAGGCGGCTGGAGACAGCGGCCGGCGGATCATCCTCGAACGTGTGCTGGGCCAGGCCGAGGACCATCCCGAGGTGTTGACCATTCCGGAAACGGGATATTTGAAGGGTGCGGTGTTAAGAGCGTCGCTGGACCCTTGACTCTAGACTTTAGACCCGACCCTTCCCAAGTTGCACCATGCCCAGCGGAGTAGCCTCTCGGGACAAGTCGAGCGGAGTACGCCGGGTCCTTGGCGGCATCCTGGTCGCCAATATCGTCGTCGTCATCGTGAAGTTCATGGTCGGCATCAGGACCAATTCGCTCGCGGTGTTCGGCGATGCTCTGCAGTCGTCAGTGGATTCGGCCAATAACCTGTTTGCCATCTTCGTCGTCCGGGTAGCCGCCAAGGCCCCCGACGAGGAGCACCCCTATGGCCATGCCAAGTTCGAGACCCTCGGCGCTCTGCTCATCGCGCTGCTGCTGGCCCTCTCGATCTTCGAGCTGGTTCAGGGAGCGATCTCCCGGCTGATTACCGGCACTCCGGTGGTGAATGTCTCGAGCACCGCGCTCGCGCTTTTAGTGTTCACTCTGGTGATAAACATCGGAGTCGTCTGGTTCGAGACCAGAGCCGGCCGGAGGCTCCGCAGCGACCTCCTGCTCGCGGATGCGCTGCATACCCGGACCGACGTCTTCATTACGCTGGGCGTGCTCGCCGGCCTGGCTCTGGCCCGGTCGGGCCTGGCCTGGGCGGACCCGGCACTGGCAATCCTGGTTGCCGTTCTGGTGGGACGTGCCGGCTATCAGATTCTGCGCCGCTCGATTCCGAGCCTGGTGGACGAGCGGGCCTTCGACCGGTCCACTATCCAGCGCGAAGCCGAGGGGGTAATCGGGGTGATTTCGGCATATGCCATCCGGTCGCGGCATGCCGGCGACCACCGATTCGCGGAGCTCACGATCTCGGTAGACGGAGGCTCCGACGTGGCCAGCGCTCACCGCATTGCCGACCAGGTCGAGGATCGTCTTCGGGACAATCTCCAGCTGGATGAAGTGACGGTGCACGTCGAGCCATGCTGACGGCAACCCAGGTCCGGCAGATCAACCGGCGGCGCCGCTCGCCTTACTCTGATAAGCAGCACTACCAGGAGTACATCCTCCAGCGGATCGAAGGCTATAAGAACTCGATCGGCCGGGACGAGCTCCTCCGGCTGGGCGACGAGGCGGCCTCCGAGCTGCAGGCCACCTCGGAAGGCCAGTTCGTCCTTACCGAGGTGCTGATGCTCGAGTCGGTCGATCGGCTCATCATGAAGCGGCTATCGCTCCGGCCTTATCGCCGGTGGCGGCAACAATTCTTGCGGCTGCGCGCAGCGCAGCGCACTCCGACCCACTGGGGACTCGAGCCCCACTGCCCGCTCAAGGCCCTGCTGCCCCGCCTGGAGCCGGAGGACGCCGCCCTGCTCGTGGGTACCGCTGCGGCTCCCTACACCTACCTGCTCGCGGCCCACGATGCAGTCGTGACCTTCCTGGCCGCCAATCTAGGCGCGGTGGAGCGAGTAGAGTCCCGCATGGCCGAGGAGGCTCTCTCCAGCCTGTTCGAGAGCTACGTGACCCAGTTCGACCCGATTCCCCCATTCTTGAATCCGCTGGTGGACTTCGATGTAGTCGTGCTCGATCCCGGCGTGCTGCTCGACCTCGCCGGGACCAGTCGAAACGACCTCATCCTCGATCTACAACGCCGCAGTCGCCCCGGCGGGATTCACGTCATCCTTCCCACCTGTCCGGCCATCGCGCCGGAAGCGTTGCGGTCGCTCTACGGGGGATGGGTCCGGGAAGAGGAGCCCAAGCGCAAGCGTCGGGGGAGCTACCCCAAGTCTGCGCCGGGGCTGATGCTCTCCAAGCCGCTGTGTCCTGAGGACACGCTGTAACCTCTTTCGTCTGCGTCCGAGCGACACGTCCCGCCCTCAGCCGGAGATGGAACCCGCAACGCTGCTTAGAGATGCAACCGCGCTCCAGGCGGCACGAACGGTGCACCTCTGAGCCGGGACCTTCTGGCACCCTTTCGAGGAGAAATGCCGTGTCGAGTCTGCCACTCCTGATGCAGCGTCAGCCGTTGGGCATCGTAATCCGCAGCGGAGCGCCGAAACCAAAACCGGTAAAGTTTTGGGCTTATCTCTGGGCGGCGGACGATGTGGATGCGGTGGAACAGCACTGGCACCAGCGAGTCCCGGTGACCCGCGCGGCCTAGTCGTCCTGTCACTGGCGGATTCAGGCCGCCTCATCCGCGCCGGCTAATTTCAGCGGCGGAAACGCCCCCGGACTTCGGTTCGGGGGTGTTTGTACGTTAAGTCGCGAATCACGAGTCGCGAGTCGTCACTGAACACCTTGCCCCACAGCAATTTCCCGCCTAGACTCGAACAGATCACCTACTCTTCCGACTGGTCGCGCATGGCCACCCTGAGTATCAACGGTAAGTCCGTTTCATTCGAGCCCGGCGTCACCATTCTCGAGGCCGCCCGGACCGACGGCATTGAGATTCCCACACTCTGCTGGTATCCCAAGCTGCCGATCGTCGGCAACTGTCGGGTCTGCCTGGTCTCGGTGCAGGGCCAGAACAAGCTGCTCCCGGCCTGCGCCACGCCGGCCGCTGATGGCATGGTGGTGGAGACGGAGTCACCCGCCGCGGTCCACAACCGCAAGGGTGTGCTCGAGTTCCTACTGGAGCGATATCCTGGGGAGCACCTGGCGAATGGCGGGCGGGCTCATCCGCGGAACGAGTTCGAGCGCTACGTGACGCAGTACGATGTGCCGGTACGGACCCACCACGACCTGCCTCTGCGCACCGGCGACGAACGGCCGGGCGACGTGATGATTCAGCACGACATGACCACCTGTATCCTGTGTACCCGCTGCGTGCGCGCGTGCGAGGACATCCAGGAGGTTGGGGTGCTCGATGTAGGGATGCGGGGCGAGCATGCCCAGATCATCGTCGGTGGCGACGGCGACCCCGATCACGCCGGGTGTACCTGGTGTGGCGAGTGCGTCCGGGTGTGCCCCACCGGGGCCATCTTCGAGTTCATCCCCAAGCAGCGGTTCGGAGCCGAGGCGCTGCGGGCCCCGGACAAGGTGGTCCGGTCGGTGTGTCCGTATTGCGCGGTGGGATGTCAGCTCGATCTGCATGTGAAGGATCGCACCGTGATGCGGGTGACCTCGCCCTGGATCGAGGAGGCTACCCCGAACCAGGGTTCCACCTGCGTGAAGGGCCGGTTCGGCTACGACTTTCCGCAGCATCGCGACCGCTTGACCGTCCCTCTCATCCGGAAGGGTTGGATGTGCCAGGATAGCCGCTGGACCTGGGCCGGTGAATGGCCCCGCCACCGGGAAGGGCCCTGGCTTACGATCGAGCAGATGGGTGAGCGCAAGAAGCCCCGGCCTCCTCTGCGTCAGGTGGGGAAGCCGCCGCTGACCGGACTGCCCCTGCAGAACGATGACGACGTTCGCGACCGCGTGGCCACGCCGGCGGGCTGGTACAGCGCCTTCCGCGAGGCTACCTGGGAAGAGGCTCTCAGTCTCACCACCCAGCAGATTCTCCGGATCCGGGATCAGCACGGCCCCCGTGCCCTCGGCGCCCTCTCCTCCGCCAAGTGCAGCAACGAGGACAACTACGCTTTCATGCGCATGATCCGCGGCGCCTTTCGGACCAACAACGTCGATCACTGCACCCGTCTGTGTCATTCGACGTCGGTCTCGGCGATGAACCGGGCGCTCAACACGGCCGCTGCCTCCGGGTCGATGCGGGAGATCGAAGAGGCGACCGACGTCATCTTCATCGCCGGGGCTAATACTACCGAGTCGCATCCGGTGTTCGGCGCGCTGATCAAACGCGCCGTGGCCCGCGGAGCCAAGCTGATTGTCGCGGATGTCCGCCGGGTGGAGTTGGCCGACCTGGCCGACATCCATCTTCAAATGCTGCCGGGCAGCGATGTGGCGCTGTTCAACACCATGCTGCATCACATTATTGACGCCGGGCTCACGGACCCCACGTTCATTGCCGAGCGCACCCGCGAGTTCGAGAAGGTCAAGGCAGCGGTACGGCCGTATACGCTGCAATTGGGTGAGAAGCTCACCGGCATTCCCCGAGACACCCTCCGCCGGGCCGCCGAGATGTATGCCCGTGGACCCCGGACCAGCACCCTGTGGGCGATGGGTTTGACCCAGCACGCTACCGGTACCGACATCGTAGCCAGCCTGCTGAACCTGCTCCTTGCCTGCGGCATGATCGGCAAGTGGGGCGCCCAGATGATGCCGATCCGAGGCCAGAACAACGTGCAAGGCGCGAGCGATGTGGGGGCGATTCCATTCGCCTACACCGACTATCGTCCGGTCACCGAGCCGGCCAATCGGGCGGAGTATGCCGCAGCCTGGGGCGTGCCGGCTGATTCGCTGTCGCTGGAGAACGGCATGATGGTCACGGAGATGACCCGGGAGGACAGCCCGATCCGTGGACTCTTCATCATGGGCGAGAATCCGGTCATCTCGGATCCCAATATTGCCCACGCCGAAGAATGGGTGCGGGGACTCGAGTTCCTGGCAGTCCAGGACCTTTTCCTGACCGAGACCGCCCGGTGGGCGGATGTAGTGCTTCCCGGCTCTTCGTTTGCCGAAAAGCAGGGCACCTATGTGAACACCGAGCGGCGAATTCAGCTGGCGGAGCCGGCGCTCGATCCGCCTGGTGAGGCCCGGCGGGACCTCGATATTCTCATCGAGCTGAGCAACCGACTTGGCCTCGAGACCAGCTGGAGCGGCCCCGAGGATGTGATGCGGGAGATTGCCGGGGTGACTCCTTCCTGGCGCGGCGTGACCTATAGCGGCCTCCGGGGCGCCGGGCTCCAGTACCCGGTGCCGACATCGGACTCGAAAGGCACGGCATTCCTGTTTGCCGACTCGTTCCCCACCGCCGATGGAAGGGCACTGTTCGTGCCGGTGGAGTACGTTCCGCCCGAGGAGCTTCCGGACGAGGAGTATCCTTTCGTGATGAACACCGGCCGTCAGATGTATCACTGGCATACCGGTACCATGACCCGCCGCTCAACCGGGCTGGATTCCCGGGAGCCGGTACCGGTAGTGGATATAAACCCAGCCGACGCAATGGCGCTGGGGGTCGATGAGGGCGATACGGTTCGAGTGACCTCCCGTCGCGGCTCCATGTTGATTGGGGCCCGCCTCTCGGAGCGCCAGGCGCGAGGCCAAATCTTTATTCCGTTCCACTTCCGCGAGGCCGCGGCCAACCTTCTGACTAATCCCCGGCTGGATCCCTACGCCAAGATTGCCGAGTTCAAGATCAGCGCGGTGAGAGTCGAACCCGTTCGAGAACCGGTGTTTGCGGATTAAGACGGGAAGACCTTCCCGTCCATATATTCCCCGCCATGCGCGCCCTCGTGAAGGAGTCCGCAGGTCCTGGTATCGTCCTTCGAGACGTGCCGGTCCCCACCTGCGGGCCGAACGAAGCGCTGATCCAAGTCCATCACGCCGGCGTCTGCGGTACCGATCTTCACATCTGGGAGTGGGACAGCTGGGCTCGAAACCGGCTCCAGCCACCGGTCGTGATCGGCCATGAGTTCGCCGGCAGGATCGCGCAGCTGGGTCCGGGAGCGGGGAACGATCTTCTCGCAGTAGGGGATCTGGTCACCGCCGAAGGCCACGTAGTCTGCGGCCACTGCCTCCAGTGTCGCCTGGGAGCCGCCCATCTCTGTCGCCGGACTCAAATCATCGGTGTCGATCGGGACGGCGCCTTTGCCGATTACATCGTGATGCCGGCCTCCAACATCATGAAGCTCGATGGCATTCCGACCGAGATCGGAGCCATCATGGATCCCTTGGGCAATGCGGTGCACACCGTGCTCGAGGCGGACGTTCCCGGCAGCACGGTGTTGGTTCTGGGTTGTGGCCCCATTGGCTGCTTTGCGGTTGGGGTGGCTCGCGCCGCCGGAGCCTCCCTGGTGATTGCGAGCGACTACAACCCCAAGCGGCTCGAGCTGGCCCGAAAAATGGGCGCCCAGGTCACCCTCAATCCGGGCACCGATGACGTGGTGGCACGGGTACGCGAGCTGACTGGAGGAGACGGAGTTGATCTCGTCTGCGAGATGAGCGGACATCCCAGTGGCCATGCGCAGGCCTTTGCCGCGGCCCGCCTGGGCGGGCGGGTGAACCTCCTGGGAACACCCAACCAAACCACCGAGGTCGATTTTGCGGCCGACGTCATCTTCAAGGGCCTAACCCTGTACGGGGTGACCGGGCGCAAGATGTATCAGACCTGGCACCAGATGCTGCGCTTTCTTCGGGCCAAGCAGCTGAATCCCGCACCGGTAATCACCCACCGCTTTCCGCTGGAATGCATTGCGGAGGCCATTCAGGTGATCAAGGATGGCCAGGCCGGCAAGGTAATCCTGGAGATCGCGACGTGACCGACCCCCTCGCGCAGCGGATCGAGACCGAGCTGGAGCAGTTCATTCAGAATGGCACCTACAAGCGGCTGAACTTCCTGGACAGTCCCCAGGATGCCCGGGTCAGAATGGAGGACCGGGGAGAGGTCATCATCCTCTCGTCCAACAATTATCTGGGGCTTTGCAATGAGCCGGCTGTGATCACTGCCGGAAAGCAGGCCCTGGACCGGTACGGCGCCGGCACGGCGTCAGTCCGATTCATCTGCGGCACGTTCACTATCCACCGGGCGTTGGAGGCGGCTTCTGCCCGTCTGGTCGGCACTGCAGCCTCGCTCAGCTTCGGCAGCGCATGGAACGCCAACGAGGCCCTGCCGGCCACGGTCCTTACCGACCAGGACCTGGTGATCAGCGACCAGCTCAACCACGCCTCGATCATCGATGCCATCCGGCTGGCCAAGGCGATTACGAAGTGTCAGAGCGCGGTGTATCAACACGGCGACCTGGCAGATCTCGAGGCCAAGCTGGCTGCGGCGAAGGACCGCAGGGTAAAGATGGTGATCACCGATGGTGTCTTTTCCATGGAAGGCGCCATCGCCAAGCTTCCCGATCTGGTCGAGATCTGCCGCAAACATGATGCAGTGCTGGTGGTAGACGACTCGCACGGAACCGGGGTATTGGGCGAGCATGGACGCGGCACAGCCGAGCACTTCGATCTGGTCGGTGAGGTCGACATCATCACCTCCACCCTGGGCAAGGCGCTGGGAGGAGCGGCCGGAGGATTTGTCGCCGGCTCCGCTGCGGTCTGCGACTACCTCACCCAACGCGCCCGGCCC